>JAABUP010006906.1_pt1 | contig 15689 bp, 15 predicted proteins | sample 5559201 | NCBI WGS metagenome assembly JAABUP01 (sample SAMN10711887, study PRJNA513373) | rock metagenome | isolation source: Antarctica rocks | place: Antarctica
GAAACGGCGATCACCCGATACATCGCCGCCACGAACAGAAACCCCGAACCATTCGTCTGGACCGCAACCGCCAAGGCGATTGCGACCAAACTCGCATTGAACCATCCGTCTGAGTCAGTGCACTAGGTCACGACGAGCGCACGGCGGGACGGCTCAGCAGCAGCCTACGCCCATCTTCTTCAGCTCCTGGATCCGCTGCTCGACCCGTTCCCGGTGTTGCGGCGTGTGGGCGTCGAACGACTCCTTGTTGACATAGACGACGGGCTCAACCTTCTTGCCAGCTTCGAAGTCCTCGAACGCCTTCACCGAGGCCGCACCGAAGAAGGGCGGCGTTTGCACCGTGAAGCTGAGGTCACCTTTCAGCACGGCCTGCAGGCCGTCCACGGTTCCGTCCTTCGCCCAGAGCATCCCCTTCAGTTCGTCACGACCAGCCGCCTTGATGGCCGCGATGCCTCCGATCGCCGCGTCGTCGTTGTCGAACACGACGCCGTCGATCGAGCCGGCAGGAAATGACTGCAGAAGATCTTCCATGCATTTGCGCCCGCCGGCACGAGAGTTCTTGCTGTCGCAGGACGCCGCCACCTTGATGTCGGGGTGCGTCTTGAAGACCTCCTCCAGCCCCTTCTCTTCGTCGATCACGGGAGAAGCACCGGTGTTCCCCGTCACGTGCAGGATGGTGCCCTTGGGCGAGCCGTTCTTCTTCGTCAACTGGGCGACGATGTCGTCGGCGACGCGCTTGCCCGAGTCCACGAAGTCCGTCGTGACGAGCGAGATCCAGCCGTTCTGGCCCGGTTTTCCGGGCAGAGAGCGGTCGACTACCAACAGCGGCACATGAGCCTTTTCGGCCAGCGCCGGGACCGGAGCGAGGGGCTCGTATTCGATCGGCGCAACGATTAGCACGACCGGCTTGCGTGCCAAGAGGTCTTCGACGTCCGCGAGTTGCTTCGAAGGATCGGATTTGGCGTCCGTCCAGGTGAAGTCGTACCCGGCGTCCTTCCAAGCCTTCTCCATCTCCTTGGTGTCCATGACACGCCACTCGTTGGTCATCTCCGCTTGGGAGAAGGCGACGAGTCCCTTGCTGGCCGCTCGCGCGGGTGTCCCGATCGAAGCCATGGCGACGACGCAGCCGAGCGTCGTTAGATTGCGCAGAATGGATGTAATCATCATCGTTCCCTCCAGGTTTGGTGTCGCCGGCCTATGCCGGTCTTTTGTTCGTCTTCAAACGCGCCGGCCCCGAGCAGGCGGGACAGGCCCGAATCCGCCAAATCAGCCCTTGTGACCGTGGTCGACCTCCTCGAGCCGGGCGTCGATGCGCGAGAACGTCGCTTCGAGGTGCTCGCGCATGGCGTCGACCGCCGCCGCCACGTCTCGCTTGACCAGCGCCTCGGCGATCCTCAAGTGCTCCGGCAGCGCGGTCGCATAGGGTACGATGCCGTTGGCATAGCAGGTCCAACGGCTCCATAGGATGAGGTCGCGGAGACCTTCCATCAGGCTGACAAGGCGCAGGTTGCCGCAATGCTCGACCACGAGGTCATGGACGAGACCGTCGATCGTCGCGAGGTACTCGTGCTGCTCGGCTTCGACCCGGGACATCCCGGCACGGTACCGCTCCAGGACGTCAGCCGCCTTCTCCGGCGGGATCCCCGGCGTCGCCAGCTGAACCGCCATGCATTCGAGCGCCAATCGCAACTCGAAGATCTCCTTCAGGGCGGTCCTGTTGATCTTCGCGACGTAGACGCCTCGCCGCGGTGAAACTTCGACGAAGCCCTTCATCTCAAGCCGCTTGACGGCATCCCGCAAGGGTGTGGGGCTGAGCTGCCACTTCGTCGCGTAGGCACCGAGGTCGATCCGTTGCTCGGGCGCCAAGCGACCCGACAGGATCTCCATCTTTAAGGCTTGCTCGGCCTGCTCGCCGAGCGATGTGGTGTTGAACTCCATCTGCCTAACCGTGGTAAAATGGTTCGGGAACACCCCGCACGCCCGCACGGACGGCATACAGGCTACCGGCGGTCGGCTCCCGGACGATCTGGTCCGGGCTGAGCTCGATGCGCGCCGTCGTGACGTAGAGCGTCTCCAGATCATCCCCGCCGAAGCCGACGCAGCTCACGTTGCTCACCGGAAGGTCGACGACCCGCTCCACCCGACCGTCCGGTGCGCAGCGCACGATCTGGGCGCCGCCCCAACGCGCATTCCAGAGATATCCTTCCGCATCCACGGTTGAGCCGTCCGGCAGTCCGCCGCAGCCCTTCCCGTCGAAGAAGACCCGTGGGTTGGATGGCAGGCCGTGCTCGGCGTCGTAATCATAGGCCAGTATGGTATTGGTCGGCATGTCGCTGAAGTACATGGTTCGCCCATCGAGGCTAAAGCACGTGCTGTTGGCGCAAGTGATGCCGGAGATGACCCGCCTCACCGAGCGGTCCACATCAAGCGTGTAGACAGCACACAGCGCCTGCGGATCCGCCGCGCCGTTCATGCTACCGCAGATGAAGCGGCCGTTCCGGTCGCATCGGCCGTCGTTCAGACGGGTATTCGGGAACTCACGCTCGACGGCATGAAGGCGCTCCAAGGCGTCCGCTTGTTCGTCGAGCAGGGCAAAACCCGTCTCGAGTCCAACGACTAATCCGCCGTCCCTCCGCAATCCGATGGCGCCGACGCGTTCGGGCATGACTTGGGTCCGGGTCGAGCCGGAGGTCGGGTGATGGCTCCAGATTTCACCCTCGTGGATGTTGACCCACCGAACTTCGCGGGTCCGTGGATCCCACACGATGCTCTCGCCAAGGCCGTTCCGGCAATCGAGCACCAACTCAGCCTTCAACCCCACCTCCCAAACTTTTTGTTGGACGTATGTAATCTGATGCATCAGGTTGTTGTCAACCCGCTCTGCAAGAGCGGTGAACAGGAGAAATCAATTTGACAAGCCCGTTGCGCATCCCCGACCTCGACCAGAAGGTCTTCCTCATCACTGGAGCGTCCACCGGGATCGGAGCGGCCGTGGCCCGAGCGCTTGCCGCCCAAGGCGCGTCGGTCGCGGTGCACTACAACGCGAGCCAGGAGGGCGCGCGAGACGTCGCAGCTTCCATCGACGCCGTCGGCGGCAAAAGCTTCCTTGTGGGCGGCGACGTTTCGGTGCGCAGCGGCTGTGAAGCGGTCGTCGCGAAGGCCGCCGAGCACTTCGGCCGGATCGACGGGCTTATCAATAACGCCGGCAGCCTTCTCGGGAGGGTTCCGACGATCGAGTCCGACGAGGAGCACGATCGGGCTGTCATGGATCTCAACGCCCATTCGGTCGTCTGGGCGTCGCGCGCAGCGCATCCTTGGCTGCGGCGCAACGGCGGCGTGATCATCAACACGACGTCGATCGCGGCCCGCAACGGGGGCGGCGGCGGGGCCGTTCTCTATGCGGCAGCGAAGGGGTTCGTCAGCACCTTCACGCGCGGTTTCGCCAAGGAAGTCGTGGCGGAAGGTATCCGGGTCAACGCGGTCTCGCCGGGCGTGATCCTGACACCCTTCCATGAACGCTATAGTTCAGAGGCGCAGATGGCCGGAATGGTTGCGACCGTGCCCATGGGCCGCGCCGGGACTGTCGAAGACTGCGTAGGTGCGTACCTTTTCCTGGCCTCCAATGCGCTCAGCGGCTACGTCACCGGTCAGATCCTCGAGGTCAACGGCGGCCAGCTGATGCCCTGACGAACAGTCCCGCACGGAGGTTCCGCCATGACCGATACTGCCGTTCCATTTCTGCCGGTGCGGAAGATAGGACGCACCGGCGTCACCGTGACAGAACTCGGGCTCGGAACCGCGCCTCTCGGCGAGAACCTCGGGCTCATCGAAGAGCGGGAGGCGCGTTCGTTGCTTCAGGCTGCCTGGGATGGTGGGATCCGCTACTTCGACACTTCGCCCTGGTATGGCAAGGGACAGGCTGAACACCGCATCGGTCGCGCCCTCTACCGCCAGCCTCGCGACGCGTTCGTCATCTCGAGCAAGATCGGCCGGATCCTGCGCCGGCCCCTGAGGCCCGGCCCCATCGATCGCGACGAATGGATCGGCGGTCTCGAGTTCAATACCTACTTCGACTACAGCTACGATGGCGTGATGCGTTCGTTCGAGGACAGCCTGCAGCGCCTGGGCATCAACCGCATCGACGCGCTGCTCATCCACGATCTCGATCCTTGGCACTTCAAGGTCGAGTCCAAGGTAACGGCCTATATGAATCAGCTCTATACGAGTGGCTGGCGGGCACTCGAGGAGTTGCGCGATCAGGGCGTCATCGGCGGCATCGGTGCCGGCTTCAACCTCGGAGCCACGATCAACCGTTACCTCGACATGTTCGACATGGACTTCTTTCTGCTCGCGATGCGGTACACGCTGCTCGAACAGGAGGTCCTCGACAGCGAGTTTCCCAACTGCGAGAAGCGAAACGTCGGTATCGTCATCGGGGGCACCTATAACTCAGGCATCTTGGCGACCGGCGCTGTTCCGGGGGCACGCTACAATTACGCACCGGCCGACCCGCAAAGCATGACGCGCGTGGCCAAGATGGAGGCGGTCTGCAGGCGCTACGACGTCCCGCTCGCGGCTGCTGCCCTGCAGTTCCCTTTAGGCCACAAGCTCGTCGCCGCGGTCATCCCGGGTGCCATCTCGACCGAGCAAGTGCAGCAGAACCTTGCGGCCTTCAACTGCAGCATCCCTCAAGATCTGTGGGCCGAGCTGAAGCACGAAAAGCTGATTCGCGGGGACGCACCGACACCAACGCGCTCATCGTAAACAGACGTCCAGAGATCCTGGGAGCTACGCAGGTCGACTCCGAGATGGACGATAGGGCGGGAGCGCCTCGTGCTCCCCCCGCGAACTCCGATATGCATGTTCTGATGCAGCAACTCGCCTAACGACTCGCGCGCTAGCTAGGACAGATGAGAGCGGTTATTTTCAGCAAAGCAAGCTCAAGTATTTCTAAAAATTATAGTATGCAAACCAATCGGTATCGACGGGTTTATTCCCAATTCTAAGAGACTTTCAAGCGAGAAGTGAGAAAGTAATCTTCAAAAGATTAGTGCAGAGCGGATATACAGATACCGCTTTTGTACCTGCTCAACCCGGTGCGGGATTCTGGCACCCGCATAGCGTATTGAGGATGGCTGCGTAGGCGTCGACGCCGGTGCGCGCAGCTGTTCCGACGACGGACCTGACGCTGGCGAAGAGATCGGCACCCCATTGGGACCGGAAGCCGCCGGTGACTTTCCGGTAGGTAGCGGTTGGCCGAAGTTCGCGCTCGGAGCCGTTTCTCTGCTCGTCGGGCAAAGCTCGGAACGTGGTAACTTTGCTGTCTTCTATTAGGCTGTTCGGGGCATCGGCATCTCTAGCGTTTGACCCTCGCCCGCGTTCGTCGGCCGAAGAACTCGCTCAGTAGAGCGTCATGAATCATACGCTGCCGCTCGCTGAACTTGACGCAAGGGTAGAAGTGATCTGCGAGAACTTGCTGTCCCGCAGCGCCCATGCCCTGGCCTGGACGAAGCGCGTTCCAGCCGCCTCCGCATTGTCGATCAATCGTTAGGATTCTCACATGAGCAACATCGTCACAATCGACGCGTCGTTCAGGTCGTCGAGCGGCGAGGCGCCGAGGGCGTTCCAAGCGGCGCAAGAGCGCGTCGAGACGGACGAGCAGCAGTGACCGCCGTCATCGATCTCGCCTCAAGTCGTCAAACGCGCATGGTGGCTGCCGAGCGCGGTCCCGCCGACCTAGTCGCGCAGGGTCGCGGCGTTGAGGGTTAGTCATCGAGCCAAATCTGAGCCGTGAACGGCATTGGAACGTCTCGACGTTCTCGCGCTTGAGCTTGGTCTGAGTTCGAGCGGCAGCCTAAAGGGTCGATGTCCAGATTTGAGGGACGTATGAAAATCCGCCATCGGTCCGCGCCTCGACGGCGCCGAAACACGGAAAGTCCAGATGCACGCCCGCGACAGGCAGCCCATCCGCCGCAACCATGTCGAGCAAACGCGCGCGGGTAGCGGCGGCGACCCGGCTGTCCACATCGTAGACCACGCTCGCTTCGGGATTGGCGAACTGGATCACGGGGAGATGCACGACGTCGCCCCAGATCAGAAGCCTGTCGGCCCCCGACGCAAGGAGCCAGGCGGTATGCCCCGGCGTGTGACCGGGGGTCGGCACCGCAGAGATGCCGGGCAAGACCTCGCCCGCCCCGACCGGCCGCAGGCGGCTCGCATAGGTCCGCAGCACGGCGGTCGCGATTAGGAAATCCTGCTTTTGGCCGTCCGAGAGACGGGCCATGTTCGCCTCGTCCCCCCAGAAGGCCAGTTCACTGTTATGGACCACGAGTTCAGCGCGCGGAAACACCGCCTGACCTCTCGCGTCGATCAGGCCGGCGGCATGGTCCCGGTGCAGGTGGGTCATCAATAGCGTGTCGACAGCTTCGGGTTGGATGCCGAGCGCCACCAATCCCGCAAGGTGCTTGCCCGCGGATCGGGTGGTCGCGCCACAGCCGGCATCGACCAGCGCGATGTGTCGTCCGCTGTCGATCACGAAGGTATTGCAGGACAACTGGGGAGGAAGACTGCGCCGGGCGGCCCGATGCGCGGCCTCGACCGCGGCTGGCTCGACCCCCAGGACATGGTCGAAGGCCGTGTCCAGCATGCCGTCGTGAACGGTCGCCAAACGGAAGGAGCCGACGTTCCGCCGAAAAAGACCGGCGATCTGGTCGACGGGGAGAGACCCAACCATCAGAAATCACTCCTTGCCGGGGCAATCATCCAGGACTTCGATGGCTTGGTCGCGGGTTGACCCGCGAGCAACTGACAGGGCGAGTAGTTCGCTTCGGAGCAGCTTGCCAAGAGACCATGCCGTCTCACCTGCCTCCGCGCTTAATGGTACATCCTTCACGCCGGCAGGCTGCAGCCGAAATCGAGGTTTGTCGTGCGTCAAATTTCCAAAACCAACGGAGAGGCCGCTGCCTCGTCGCAGCGACCATCGCACTCCACTCAGCAGCGCGGCAAAACCCAGGCGCCCGCGCTGCTGTCGTCGACGGTGGTAGGATCAGCCAATCGGGGCCGCGTTCTCGAAGCGTTGTACGATCTCGGGCCTACCAGCCGCGCCGACTTGGCCCGCCAGGCCGGAGTCAACCGCACGACGATCTCGGGGATCGTGCAGCCCTTGATTGATCGCCAGATCCTCGTGGAAGGAAAATCGGCACGGTCGGGCGAGGGCGGAGGCAAGCCGGCGCGTCCCTTGTGGTTCTCTCCGCAAGCCCAGCCGATCTGCGGCGTCCTGTTGATGCCCGGCATCGTGCGCGCCGGCCTGATGACGCTGTCTGGAGAGGTCATCGCGGAAAGCAGCGCGCCGATTGCAACCGACATCAGTCAAAGGGACGGCATTCTCGTGACCATCGCACAGACGGTCGAACAGGTGCTGCTGCAGGCGGGCCGGCCGCCGCTCGGCATCGGGATCGCGGCGGGCGGCATGGTCGATACCGACCGACGGCTGGTGGTCGCCAGTAATCTCGCCCCCGTGCTCGACGGCCTTCCAATCGGCGCTGACCTTGAACGGCGCTTCGGCTTGCCGGTGGTGCTGGATCACCATCCGCGCGCCCTGCTGGTCGGGGATCGCTGGTTCGGCAAGGGGCGGGGATTGCGGGATTGCGCGGCCGTCTACACCGGCGAGGTTCTCGGCGGCGCGCTCTATCTGGACGGCCATCTGCGGCGCGGCGCTCTCGGCGCCGGCGGCGAACTCGGCCACACCTTCGTCCAGGTGGACGGCGACCTCTGCACTTGTGGGCGGCGCGGGTGCTGGGACACGATCGCGACCTTGGGCTGGCTGAGGCGCGAAGCCGCCGCCGCCGGCCTGCCCGACCCCGACCTCGTGAGCGCGGCGCGACTGGTAGCCGTCGCCGGCGAGGCTCCAGCCATCCGCCTGATCGACCGCTATGCCCGCAATATCGCGATCGGAATTGCCAACCTTCAGCAGAGCGTCGCGCCCAACGTCTTCATCCTCCACGGCGATGTGGTGGAGGGGGGAGTCATCCTGCGGGATGCCATCGCCCGACATGTCGCGGATCTCGTCCCCTCGCGGCCGAACGTCGACATCCGGATCGAACTCGGCACACCCGGAGAGAAGGCTGCGCTGCTCGGGGCGGCCGGCCTGGTCCTGTCGAGCCTCCTGCATTTTCCGCTCTGAGCTTCAGGCGCTTCTGAGACCGGGATAGGCGCCGAACCAGGGCCTTATCTGCTCGACGGCGGCCGCGACCGACAGCACCGTCTCGTCGTCATGGCGGCGTCCGATGATCTGCAGGCCGATCGGAAGTCCGTCGGCCGTAAGGCCGGCCGGCACGGAAATGGCGGGATGGCCGGTAAAGTTGATAGGATAGGTCATGCAGAAGCCGATCAGCGGGTCGACAGGCTCTCCGTTTATGGAAGTCGGGCCGCGGGTTTGCCCACCGGCGGCGTTGAGGACGGGGGGCACGGCCATGGTTGGCGAGACGATGACGTCGAAGGCCTCGAACGTATCCTCCAGGGCGTCGAATACCTGCGTCCGCAGCACATCGTCCCGGGCGTGATCGACGGCGCCGACAGTGCGCGACGCCTCGATCATGGTGAGGAAATCGGGCGACAGCTCGTGGCGGTGGTCGCCGACGAGATCGAGCCCCTCCGTTTTCAGATAGTCGGCGATGGCGCCGTAGTGCACCCCGATGGTACGTACCCACAGCGCCGCCAACTCGCTGTGGTGCGGGCCGATTGCCAGCTCGCGCTCCTCGATCTCGAAGCCGTTCGAGGCCATCACGCCCACTGCCTCGCGGACCACCACCGCCACGTCAGGATGCACCGGGAACGAGCCGAGCCGCGGGCTGAAGGCGACCCGCAGTCCCTGTGTCGCCGCGGCCGCCGCGCGGATGAAATCAAGACCCTGGTCTGGCAGCGAAAAGGGATCCCGGCGATGGGGGCCGGCCACCGCCTGTGTGGCGAGCGCAGCATCGGCAACCGTCCGGGCGAGCGGCCCGATATGGACCAGCGGATGGCCCCAGAGAAAACCGTCGGGCCGCGTGACCGTCGGGATGCGGCCGAACGAGGCCTTGAAGCCTACGCAACCGCTGAAAGAGGCCGGGATGCGGATCGAGCCGCCCCCGTCGGTGCCCTGCGCGAGGGCCGCCAGCCCGTCGGCCACGGCGGCGGCGCTGCCGCCCGACGAACCACCGGCGTTGCGGCCGATCGCGAAAGGCGTGCTCGTCGGCCCGAAGCGCGGGTTGTCGGTGATGCCCTTGTGCCCGAACTCGGGCGTGTTAGTCTTGCCGAGGACGATTGCGCCGGCCGCAAGCCAGCGCTCCACCATGATCGAGCTTGTCTTGGGCACCCGGTCGCGCACGGCGAGCGAGCCCATGGAGGTCGGAACCCCGGCGACGTCGTCGAGGTCCTTGATGCCAACCGGGATGCCATGCAGCGGACCGAGCGGACCGCCCGCCATCACGAGCGCCTCTGCGGCCCGCGCCGCCTTGCGGGCGTCGTCGGCCAGCACGAGTGTATAGGCGTTGATCACCGGATTGCGCCGTTCGATCCGGTCGAGGTAGGCCTCGACCACCTCGACGGGCGAGACGTCCCGGCGTCGGACCCGGGCGGCGAGCTCGGCGACGGGGAGAAGACAGAGCTCGGTGGCGCTGTCGGTCATGATGCGATCTCGCGGTGCGAATGAAGCGATGAGGTTGACGTCACGCTTGGCGCGGACATCAGGTCTGGGAAGGTGGGGCAGGGATCACGCCGCCACGCCCCCCGCTCCGGCGTCGAAGTCGCGCTCGCCCTTGGCGCCCGTGATATAGGCGACGACCTCGTCCATGGTGGTGTCGCAGCTGGCCATGTCCGCCACTTTAGTACCGCGCCGCATAACCACAACGCGGTTGCACACCGACCAGAGGTGCTCGAGGTTGTGGGTGACCATGAGGATGGTGAGCCCGCGCGCCGCGAGCCGTTTGATGAGGTCGAGCACTTCGCGCGACTCGCGAACGCCGAGCGCCGCGGTCGGCTCGTCGAGCAGCAGGAGCTTGTTGCCCCAGAAGGCGCCGCGCGCGATCGCGGTGAGCTGGCGCTGGCCGCCGGACATTCGGTCGACAGGCGCCGTCCTCACCCGGGGGATGTCGATTCTAAGCTGTTCGAGCCCTTCGACCGCCTTCTCGAGCATGGCGGCGCGGCGCATCCAGCGGAACAGGCGGGGTCCGTTTCCCCAGGCCAGTTCGCGGCCGAGGAAGAAATTCTCCGCCGCCGTGAAGGTGCCGATCAGGGAAAGGTCCTGGTACACGGTCTCGATGCCGAGCCGCTGCGCGTGTGCGGGTGGCGACAGCCCCTGCGGCACGCCCTCGAGGAGGATTTCGCCGGACGTGGGATCATGCGCGCCGGCAAGCATTTTCACCAGGGTCGACTTGCCGGCGCCGTTGTCGCCGACGAGGCCCACGACGTCGCCGCGCCACAGGTCGAGTGACACGTTGCGGATGGCTTCGACTGCTCCGAAGGCTTTGCCGACGTCCCGCAGGGCAAGAAGCGAACGGGCGGGTGCGGAAGCTGGCTCAACCACGGGCATAGCGCCTCCCCAATCCGCTGAGGGCGACGGCGAGGACCAGCAGCGTTCCCGAGAACAGATACTGCATGAAGATGGGCGCTCCGATCATGGCGAGCCCGTTGTTGCCAACCGCCACGGTGAGAACCCCGATGAAGGTGCCGAGGATGTGGAACTGGCCTTCGCGCAGGGCGGCCGATCCGAGGAAGGCCGCCGCGAAGGACGTCAGCATAAATCCGTCTCCTGCCGCAACCTGACCCGATCCCAAATTGGAGGCCATAAGGACACCGCCCGTCGCGGCACAGAAGCCCGCGATCGCAAAGGTGCCGATGCGGCTCCGGTCGACCGCGATCCCCGCGCGCCGTGCGCTTTCCGAATTCACCCCGATCGCCTTGATATGCTGTCCTTGCACCGTGCGGTTGAGAATGAGCCAAAGGGCACCGAGAACGAGCGCCATCGCCAGGACGAGGTGCGGAATCCTGAAGGCGCGGCCGAGCGCGAGATCGGTGAAGCCCATCGCATGAGGGGTGAGCTGCAATGGCACACCCCCAGAATAGGCGTAGTTCAAGCCCACCACGATGGTGCCGGTCCCGAGCGTCGCTATGAAGGCGTTCACGCCGATTTTGGAGACGACGATGCCGTTGATCACCCCGATCAGCGCCCCGAGCGCCATGACGGCGGGAACGGCGAGCAGCATCGGCCACTGGCCATCGCCCATCAGCCCGATGACGAGGAGACCGGCGAAGCTCGCGACGTAGCCGATGCTGAGGTCGAAATCCCCGGCGACCAATGGCAGGGTCAATCCTCCCGCCACGATCGCGCCGATCGCCATATCGTTGAGGATGTTGCGGCCGTTGTTGAAGGTGGCGAATGTATCGGGCTCGAGCATCGTGAAGACGACCACCATGGCGACGAGCGCGATGATCGTCCCGTATGTGCTCACGAACCGTAGAGACTGCGCGGTCGGCCGCAAACGCAGGCGAGTGGGCGCGGACGGCGCTGGTCGCCTACCATCGACGCCGCTCGGTTGGCTCACCGCGCTTCCCTGACCTGCGGGTGGACCCCCTCACCCACGATCTGGGTGCTGCTTGATGAATTCGTCCACGTTGTCCTTGGTCACGACGACGTTGCTGGGCACGACGGACTTCGGCTGCCAAGCCGTGCCGGCCTGCAGGATCTCCGGGATGGCATCGATAAGGATTTTGCCGGCCGAGCGGAGATCGACCCACAAAGTCGCGGTCATGGTTCCGTCCTTGACGGCCTGCAACGCCGGCGCCGTAGCGTTGAAGGAATAGACCTTCACGTCGGCGCGGCTGTTCTGCTTGAGCGCCGCGATCGCCCCCATCGCATTGTCGTCGAAGCAGTTGAATATCGCGAAGGGACCCGAAGATTTCGCGTTCGCGGCTAGCCAAGCCGAGGTTGCGGCCTGTGAACTGGCGGCCGCGCTCTGAATCTCGATCTCATGCGTCGTCGCCTTCAGGCCCGGATTCGCCTTCACGGCCGCATCGAACGCGTCTGCGCGCTCACGGCAAGGAATGCCGGGGTGATAGGAGAGGTCGAGAAGTGTGCCCTTGTCTGCGAGGTCCTTCAGCATCATGTCGACGACCGGCGGCGCGGCGCCCGTGCTCGCGGCATAGGCCACGCCGGGTGCCAGTCCACCGCCGGCGGAGAGCACCGGAATGCCGGCCTCCCTAGCGGCCGCGAGGCCCGATGCTAGGGAGGTCGAGTCGAAGACCGTGACGATGATCGCATCGGCCTTGCGGGTCACGAGCTGCTTGATCGCGGTATTGGCCTGCAACGGGTCGCCCCGGCCATCGAGGTTAATCGCCGTCCAGCCCTTTTCCTCGGCCGCCTTCGTCATAGAGGCCACCATGTCGTTGGTGCTGATATCATTGGTCGAGAAGGTGACGATCCCGATCGACAGCTTCTTGTCGACCGCGCCAGCCGCACTCGCCATTGCCGAGCCGGCGAGAAGCACAGCGGCACATACGTTAAGCAGCTTCATTCCAGCCCTCCATCACTACGACCAGACGCGGTCATGCGCCTATGCAACGCCCTCATCTCCTGAAACTCTGTTTGTGCGGGAGCCGCACAAACAGAGTTGCACAAGTGGTTTACAGCGACAAGACCTCGGCATCCCGCGGCTGCACCGAGAAGGGGATCACCGTCGTGTTTCCGCCGGCAATCGCCGAGCGCGTGCCACTTCCGAACCCGTGGGCCATCACGGACTCGCCCGCCGGCTGGGCGAGATGGACGTGGCTGTCGATGCCGCCTGGCATCACGAGCAGGCCCGAGGCATCGACGACCTTGGCGCAGGACTTCAGCGCCGTGGACACTGCTACGATGACGCCGTTGCGGATGCCGACGTCGGCCCGCACCATGTCGCTCGCAGTGACGACGGTGCCGCCCTTGATGATCAGGTCATAGTGGCTCATGTCTTTACTCTAGGGGCGCGTTTCGCCCCGGGGCCGCGCCGCTCCGACCCGCGCCCCCGCAGCGTCGCCGTCCCGAGCAAACACCGGGCCAGATCCTAAGCCACTCGCCAGGAGAGATGCTTGCCGGGCGTCAGCGCGTCTTATCGGTCTCGAGCTGGGCACGCAGCACATCGCGCGTATGAAGGTCGTGGTGCAGCATCAGTTCGCCCGCCCGGCGCCCGTTGCGCTCCGTGAGCGCCGTGATGATCAACTCGTGCTCGGCCATGGCCTCGACCCAGCGGGCCTCGGATTCCAACGCGTTGTGCCGTCCGCGCCCCGCCCGGACGAGAAGGGCGGCATGAGTCGATTCCAACGCTGCATTGCCGGCGAGCGCAACGAGCCCGATATGAATGTCGTGGTTGAGGCGGGAATAGTCCCGGCGACGATTGACCCGGTGGTGCTCGGCCATGAAGTCGTGCAGGCTTCGAATTCGATCGAATCCGGGTTGATCCATCCGCTCGGCGGCGAGCTCGAAGGCGTGGCGCTCCAATCCGGCGATGACGTCGACCAGCGCAATAAGGCTTTCCAGCGAGTAATATAAGGGGCCACGCGCGCGCCGCGGCCGGGGAGCAGCTCGACGAGACCCTCCGTGGCGAGAAGCTTAACGGCTTCACGGATAGGGGTGCGCGACACGCCCAGAACTTCAGCGAGGTTGGCATCGTGCAGCCGCTCGCTAATCTGGACTTCGCCGTCCAGGATCATATCCCGCAGGCGGTCGACCACCGCCTCGTGCAGGGGCCGTGGCCGCTCAATACCGACTGTCGTCTTGCGCGCCGCGATCTGGGTCGTCGTGCGGGGCTCGGCGTGAGACATAGGCTTCCTTCGTGAAGACGGGCCGCTCGATGAGGGCAGCGACTGCCTCTTTTGAATGCAAAATGCAAAAAGGGTGGATCGGTGCAGGCTGTAGCAGCGCAGAGAATGTCTGTCGTCCAGCCAGCCTAGCAAGACTCTCCCGCTTGGCATGGATCGTGCGCCTGAAAACGAGCTGGCCAGGGCATTCCCATGCGTGCCGGCGACCATCGACGAGCCGTCGCCGCGACGGAGCCGAGAGGAAAGCAACGCAATGAACCTCGACAAACCCTCATCGCAGACCCCGCGCGGCTGGCGCGTCATCCTCATTGCCTCGGTCCTAGCAGCGGCGGCGATGGCGACGACGCCGTTGCGGGCCGACGACCGCTTCGTGCCCGCGGCCGCAGAAATAGGAACGGATATTCCCGCCGCGACGGTAAAGTTCGGCATGCGTCCCTACGCCGACAACACCTTCTACATCATAGGCATGAAGAAGGGTTGGTTCAGCGACGTGGGCATCAGCTTCGATCCCGCCCCTTACGGTCTGAAGGCTAACGATTCCAACGTTACGACCTTGCTGCTCAACGGCCAGCTCGACATCATCTCCGAGTTCTGCCCGCTGATGCTGCCAACCTACAAGGATGCGACCAAGCTCAAGTGCATCGGCTTCACCGACAACTTTCTCGCTAACGCAATCCTGGCGAATCCCAGGCTCAAGCTGAAGACCTTCAAGGATTACTTGGCCGAAGGGATGGACTTCGAGGCCGCGCTGAGGGCTGCCCTCGCGCCGATGAAAGGCAAGCAGCTCGTCGGCGCGCCCGAACTCAGCGACCGCGCCTTCGAGGAATACTTGAACAAGACCTCCAGCGCGGGATTCTCGCTGCAGGTGCTGGACGACGCCAAGTCGCTGGTGCTCGCTAAGTCGGGACGGGAGGATTTCGTCAATCCTGAAGGCGCGCCTATCGTCTACACGCTGCGGCAGGCCGGATGGACGAACCTCGTCGACATCGACGACCTCATCAAGCATGGCCCCGGCGGCGTCGAGTCACCGATCGAGCCGCTGATCGGCATCGTCGGCATCGGCGCGAATTCAGACTACGTGAACGCGCATCAGAACACGGTATTGCGCTTCATGTCGGTCGTTTGGCGCATCATCGACGAGACCAAGAAGGACCCATCGCTCTACGACCTCCAGGCCCCGTATCTCAATTCGATGGCCGGCACGAGCCTCGACGGCAAGGGCGTGGAGGCGACGGTGAACATTCTGCACCCGTTCACGAGCTTCGCCGACGACAAGCAATATTACGGCGACAAGAGCGGCACGGCCTACTACGCCAACGTCTGGTCAGCGATCATCAAGGATTTCGAAGCTCACGGCATCATTCCGAAGGGCAAAATCAACCCGGACGACGTGGTGTGGGGCGGTCCGATCTGGCACCAGATGGTCGAATACAAGGCCAAGACCGACGACATCATGGACAAGATAAAAGGGAAGTCGCTCGCGGCCGATAATCAGGCGCTGGCCGAGAAGGCCAAGACACTCTATGCCGCCTACGACTATCTCGACAGCTACCGTCTGGCGCTTGCGGCCTCGATGTGATCGTGCGTTCGTGAGCCCGGCCCATGACCCCCATCGCGGATAGCCTTCGGCGTCTCCCGAAGTCGCACCGCATCCGCGCGGGGCTGCGGTCCGCCTGGCTCGCAGCCGATCCATTGCGGCTCGCTGGCGTGGCGCTCTTTATTGGCTTTTGGCAATTCTGCACCCTGGCGCTGCCGCCCATCATCCTGCCGACCCCGCTCGGGGTCGTCAGCCGCCTCTACGCCGACTTCTGGTCGGCGCCGCAGCTCTCCTACTACGGGGTCAGCGAGGCAAACCTTTACGG
>JAABUP010006908.1_pt1 | contig 15678 bp, 31 predicted proteins | sample 5559201 | NCBI WGS metagenome assembly JAABUP01 (sample SAMN10711887, study PRJNA513373) | rock metagenome | isolation source: Antarctica rocks | place: Antarctica
GACGCTCACTTCCCGGATCTCGCTCGACTTGCTGAGGTCCCGATCACGTCTATTTGAGGTATGAGGAGGATTTTCATTTAGAAAGATTACTGTACGAACAAAAAATATGCAGCAACATCACCCCCTTTCTCCACTCTCTCTTCTCTTCTTCGCCTCACCTCGCAACCCTGAATTTCGTCGCCGGATGCTCTTCCCGCAATGCACCACAAATCTGGATCCGGTGCCTTCGACATCATCAGAAGACCAGAGCGACCGTCCTTCGTGCCTTCCCCTTCCTGGCCGCATACCCGACAGACCGAATTCGAGCTCCTCTCCCCGGAGAATCAGGACGCCAACGTTCGACGTGCGAAAATGGTTGGAGCAGGATCCTGGATGAGACCTGGGACAAGCTATACAAAGGATTCGCCGGAGAGGAGGAAGGTGCAGATTGCGGATGGTCGGAATGACGCCCAGTTCAGTGAGTGGATCTCCGGTGTTGAACTCAATTGAGAGGGGGTATAAGGGAGAACCGGAAGATGTTGAAGGAACGCCTCGTCCAGTAGTAGTGTGCCTTGTGCTCGCCAGTCGTCGGATTCGCCCTTATTTTCATCCTCGGACTCGCTGCGGTTTTCGATCATCGACGATAGTGGGAGGGCGAAGGATAGGTTTAGTGTCACGATATCGGGATCCGTTGACAGGCTCAGGGTGACATCCATGTGCAAGTTCAATTCTTGTACCCATTTCCCGCCAAGCAGAGAACAGTAGTAGTTGATTTCAGCGATCGATACAATCCGCGGAGCTCGCCCGAAGTCTGCAGTCACCCAGGTGAAGGTCGACCAGTGGATCTCAAAGTTTGCTCATATACCCGCACTTTGTCGCAAATCGCCATTACTGACCCTCTTTGATCATGGCCCCCGTCTCCACCCTATCCTTCAAATGTGCTCTCATCACCGGAGGTTCTGGGGGTCTCGTCCGCCCTCCCCAAGCTCTCTGGACAAGGCTGAAAGACACGCTCAGGGCAAAGCGATGGCCATCGACCTGCTGAAACGGGGGAAGAAGGTCATCATCTTGGGTCGTAGCGAAGACACCTTATCTTCAGTGTCCAACGAGATCGGTGCGACGGGCTACTACGTCCTCGATACCGGCGATGTCTCATCGATTTCCCCCTTCATATCCAAAATCACGACCGATCTTCTCTTCTTCGGGTATTTAGTTCAATGGTTGGCACGCCTATGGAAACTCCCGTCCAATTCCCAGCTTTCGAATCCCAACAAGTTAGGCTCAACAGCTTCCGCTGGAGCCAGATCCCACGTGTAATGATCATGTGCCTACGGATCTCTCGTCCCAAGGGGATTTTCCTGAAGCTGAAATCAATCGGATCCCCGACCTTTCGACCAATCAGTGCTGTTCCTGAGACCTAGTTCTCACAGACGCGCGTCACCATGGTTGGCGAAGAATCGGGATCCCAGATTAGCGTGACCTCGTGAGATCGGGATCCCAGGGGTGTGATTCCGATCTTTCGCCAAGGACGATGCGTCATCCAGGATAAGCCGATCAACGAGGGTTCTGTCTACAACATATTTTCATCCAGAAACTCCACCACTCCCACCCACCTAACGAGAAACATCAGACATGAGTTCAGGCGACTCTGGACATTCCGACCCGGAAACGAAACTCAAGATGGATGGTACGCCAGACGCGAGGTTCAAAGACGTACGTCCTCGTTTCATACTCTGCTCACTTGCCTGCACATCGCTGATCACCATGCCTCTTAGAATGGAGGTGGGACCCACGGCAACCAGGGCGGTCGCGAGACTGGTTTCGAGGAGATCGGCGATGGGACTTCTAGTATGAGGACCGAGGGGACCGGCGAGGACACTGGGACTTACAAGTGGGTTGTCTCCCTGGGTTCCTACTTGGCCGAGCTGATGATCCGTCCAGGCCGTCTGCGCATGGTGGCCAGAAGATGGATGGCGGTGAGGACAAGCGTGAGAGTCTTCACGCTGCCTTACGGTCATGGCTGAGACAAATATCGTAGGTACCAGCAGCGAGCACGGCTTCGGTGAGTCGATGGTCTACCTAAATAGGTTGTGATGGCACTGACATTCGACAGGCGGTGACAGAGAGCGCGCGTCGGAGGCTGGCCAGATGGGCGGCTCGGCAAGCTATGACAACGGTGGTCTGACCCAGTGAGCTGAAGGAGGAGATGGTATAGCAATGTTACATAATCGAGAGTGGTCGAGGTAGGAGAAAGAAGAATGAATGAGTTGTTTCTGTTCACTGCATTGGAGATCAGGCCTCGCCTGTCTCGATATAAGCAGGTATCTATAAGCACAATGAAGGAGGAGGAATCCAAGTTCTGTCTGGCCAATTTGAACCCTCAGCATCCCTTGGTCGAATCGCCATCCACTAATTGCACAGCCAAGGTGTCGGTAGGAGTCGTCCGCACCCCTTACCTTAATCCGCCGATCCCATCCTTCCCCATCCCACAACTTCATTCCGTCATCTCCAACAGTAAGCCTCACTGCCCCGTATCTCCTGCTGACTAGTCATAGTGACCTCACACGTCGACCCATCTCAACTGACCGTCTTCCTGACCGGTGCGACAGGCTACGTCGGCGCTACCTTTCTCCAAATCCTCCTCTCCCTCCCTACCCCACCGCGACTCATCCGCTGCCTCGCCCGTGACAAACACAAAGGTGAGGTCCTAGCTACCCTTTCCAATCAACGCACTTCCGTCCGCCAAGTCGACGGGGATCTAGGCGATCATGAGATGTTGAGTGGTCTGGCGGAGGACTTTGACGTGGTGATCGAGACTGCGGTTTCGGATGATCTGGGGGTTATGAATGCGCTCTTGGAGGGGATGAGGAGGAGGAGCGAGAGGGGTTTGGATACGGTTTTTCTGCATACTTCCGGGACGGGGACGTTGGTCGATGATGCGAAGGGGGAATATGATAGCGACGTGGTGCGTCTCTTCTCCCTCTTCTGCTTGTATACTGAAAAGCCGCGGTAGAGGTATACGGATGGCGAGCCTGACCCACCGAAAGTTTTGCATATCAACAGCCTCCCGGACACCGCCTTTCATCGCGCGATCGACCTGGCCATCGTGGAGGCCGATAAGAAGGGTTGGTGTCGGAGCTACATCATCCTCCCGGGGACTATCTGGGGGCTGGGAGAGGGACCGGTGTATGAAAAAGGGGTCAGCGCGAAGTACTCGAGTCAGATCCCGACTCAGGCCAGGGCGAGCCTGGATCGAGGACGGGCGGGGATGATCGGGAAAGGTACGCTCTTCATCCACTTGTACCACCAATCTCCGCGGACGAACCCCCCTCCCTCCCCCTGCGTCGCAAGGTCTGGCTGACTTTGTCGTCCATTTCCTCTCACCAAACCCCGCATTCGCCTCTCCCTGTTGGACGTATCATCCATGACGTATGATTAACAAAGGCCTCAACATCTGGCCCCACGTCCACATCACCGACGTCGCCTCTCACTTCCACCTCATCCTCACTTCCGCCCTCAAAGCCTCCATCCCGCACGGCCCAAAAGGCTACTACCTCTGCACCGCCGGCGAATATCGTCTCCTCGAAGCCACGCAAGCCATCGGCCAACGGATGGTACTCGGCGGATGGACCAGAGTTGCCGAACCACTCAGTTTCAGCGACGAGGAATTGGACAAGTATTATTCGGAGCTCGAGAAGATTGGCGGGACACGGCAGTATTCGGGGACGAACTCGCGGGCGATCAGTGCGCAGGCGGAGGGGTTGGGGTGGAAGCCGAGATATACGGATGTGGGGGAGTTTTATAGGTATTGTGGGGAGGAGACGGAGAGGATTGGCGAGGAGGGGCCGCCGTTTTGGTGAGGGTCTGCCCGACGCGCCGCATAGGGGGGTGTCAAACATCTCCCTGCTGCTTGCTGCGTTCCATTCGGCTCAATGCATGGAGACAGGCTGGTCTCTCTAGATTCGAATGTGGGGGATTGAGGCGTTGCTCATGGCGAGGAGGTCCCCCTTACCCACCCGCTCTCCCCCCGCCGACACCCTCAGGGGTACACAGATTGGTGCGACTTGATTTCGTCTCGACGTGAGAGCATTTAATTCACTTGCATGGCTAGTACTCTACGGCCACCTAAATTGCTGTTCCCGTCATCATTTCGATCTTCTGTATTGTTTCTTTCGCGCTGGAGACTCAGGCTTCTACTCGTGCCTGTCCCCCCTTCTCCTCGTGCTTCACCAAGCCATCTTCCGGTTGTCGTCGCTCCTGGTGTGTTTCGGAGACCAGCCCGCCTGCTCGACAGCGAAAGCGATCGCAAGCTTCGAGAACTCTTTCATATGCTGTTCTCCGCATCAGTCGTACATCCTCATTCAGAAGAAAACCACTAACCTCGAGCGAGAATACGCCCGTCTCGTCGTCGATATCCATCCTATCCCGGACTGTATGCGCGTAGTGCTCGAAATTACCCGGAAACTTGCCCACGGCCGGGTCACCTTCGGCAGCGAATGCGGCTGGGTACCCCGCTCGGGTCCAGGACATGTAGTCTGACCATGCACCACTCATGCTGGACCGAGCGTCAGATTTCGGCCCGGGAAGAGCACAAAAGGTCGACTCACTTGAGTGTGGAGACGAGCCCGGGGATGTCGTTGTATTCCTCGACGAGCTTCAGCATCCATTTGGTGAGGGTGTCATCGGCGTCGGTGTCGAGAAAAGCGATGCATGGTGTAGAGTTGCGGGCCACGAAAGCCGTCATGTCCTGGGCAAGAAATCAGCCTCACGAGACAGGGGGATAACAATAGGGTAACGCACAAACTCCAGCATCGCCCCGACTTTCGCATCTTGACCCTTCTTGTACGCCACGATCTCCTGACTACCAAGCAACCCCGCCTCCTCCGCCGCGTACCAGTGAAACTCGACCGGTCCATGTTCAGGGATGTAGCCACGTCCTGCCAGAGCCCTGAACGCCTCGAGGATACTGGTCGATCCAGACATATCGTCGTCGGCGCCCGGAGCAGGAAGGAGCGGGAAGAGGTAATTTGCCGAGTCCTGGTGCGCCCGGATGATAGTCAACGGCAGCGAGGCGTTTCGGACTGGCGGCTCGAAGCGAGCGATGATCGAAGATTGCGGGAAGCGGTGAGTATGGAACTCGAGCGAGATGTAGGTTGACATTGGGGCTTCGGCGATGATCTCGGCGATCTGGTCGTGGAGCCATCGAGAGGACTCGACACCGGTTTCGGCAAAATAATAGCGGTTGAAGTATGAGGTCGCAGTCTTGAGTACTTCGTACATGTTCGATTCCTTGAGGTCGTCGAAGATGGGTCGTACGTAGCGCTGGTGGTTTATGTCGGGGGTGTCTGAGCTGATCAGCGGAGATCATGACCTGAGAGTTCTTTTGCCCCCAGTCCCCCCTTTTTCCCCTCTTCCCCCCTTTCGACCCTCTGCGCACCCTTCCCCCAACCCCCCTTCCATTTCCCCCTTCCCCCCTCCCCCCACCACCCCCGATTGAGAAAAGGTAAATGGGACTCACTAGCCTTGCCAGCCATGAAGGACTCCCCCAGGAATTGGCTATCGGTGAGGTCCATGAACCCTTTCCCCTCCCTCCTAAGCCTGAGCTTATCACCTTCCGTCATCCACTCCCCATCCCTCGATCCCTCTCCAAAGACCTGAATCAATCTCGGCTCCTCCATTAGTTCTACAAGCTCGGGCTTCAGGTGGAGGAGTGCGGCGACTGGATCATCGGGGTATCGGTCGAGAGCCGCGAGGATCGATGGGTGGACGGGATGCTCATCTCGTAAAGACGATGAGGAGAGGCTGGAAAGAGGGAGCTGGTGCTGATCCTCGGAGTTGATCACCGATGAGGCAAGGAGAGGCGTGGTGGAGAGGAGGGCGACAAGTAAGGTCGCAGACAGCTTGATGCGTATCATTTTGGGAATTCTCAGTTGGAGAATGGGAACGTGATGGGAAGAAAATAGATGGAGCGGGAAACGGAGAAATGCGAAGTGGACACGTGGGGACCATCATGGCCGTCAAAGATAGGCAAGCCCCACACATCCCATATTTCCTCAATACAGATATCTGAACGAGGGGTGCTTCGGTCCCTTGCTGAGCATCTCCGTCGGCACATCTGCACTCCCATGCTCCTTCGGCAGACCCTGTTCCTTGTTCCGCCTCCGATTATCATATCGCATGTACATGCCGAAAGAAAAAGCGAGCACGCCGGTGAAGCCGCCAAAGGCAGCAGATGTCGCTAGCGCTGGGATGTACTTGGGTGCGTCTTTGGCCTGGTGGGAATATTAGCGATTCGTGTACGAGACGTATATGAGCTCCGCACGGACCTGAAAGACGTTGCCAGAGATGAGACCAGAAGCATTGGCGATCCCCACCATAACGCCAGTGAGAACGACGCGCTTGTTCTCGGAGATCGAGTTGTTGGAGTACCAGGTCGAGAGCATGACGGAGGGTGTGTTGGAGCCGATGGTGAGGAGGAAGCATGCACTATGGGCGGCGCCACGGATTAGCGAATACTTGGAAATGAAGCGGGACTGCTGTGACTCACAAGTATGCCACACCCTTGTTTGACACAACGTCGATGGTACCGAGAATGATGAAGCCTGATGCAGTGATCAGCTAGGTTATTGATCGGCATTCAAGGAATTACCGATCATAGTGATTAGCAGCGGTACGACCACATGCAGACTTCTCTCCCTGAAGAAATCGCTACTCTGGGTGAAGCCGACCAGGAAGACCGTGCCGACGATATTCTGTGGGCGGTTCATCAGTATTGTTGTCTCACAGGTTGAGCGGGGAGACAGACCGGCGCGACAGTGTACAGGTTTGTCTTGACGGTGCTAAATCCCAGACGTGCGACAATTTGAGGGAGGAAATTGCCGACACTGGCAAGGGGGACTCCGAGACCGAGCGCGAGGAAGGCCCAGACGATGTAGCGCCAGTCCTGAATAAAGGGCAGGAAGGCGTCACGAGCATCGATCTGAGAGCCGCCTCAGATCATTGTACAGTGTGAGGATGGAGAGAAAGTGAGAGACGCACGCGCTCTCCGATTTCAGATGTCCCGTCACGCAGCATTCTCACTCGACACATCTCCTTTTGATCTGCGGAGAAGAACCAGCATGTCGCAGGACTGCGTGGTAGCCACTGATCGAGTCAGCTCGGTCAACCGAACTCGCCGGAAGGCTGACGAAGAAGGCGAAAGCAGCAAAGAGGACGGTCCCGCTCCCTTCAATGAGCTGAATATACCGTCAGAGTATTTTCTCACGTAATCTGAGCAAATTGACATACGAAGAGATACTGCCAACCCTTCAGCTTGGACGACTTGATCTGGAAGACACCGTATGCCAAAAGGCCCGAAAAAGCCTGGCCGGCGATATCAGCGTCTGGTGAGATCTGAGAGGTCCGCTCACGCCCGAGATGGATGACGCGGCGTAGAAAACACCGATTCGTCTGGCGAGCTCGCCGCGAGTGTAGAACTGCGAGAGGTAGAAGACGACCGAAGGAAGCCTGGGTAACGAATCGGATGAGCGAGGACAAAGCCCTCTACTGTGCGGACACTGACATAGGTGATTCAAATACACCCAGCAGGAAACGCAGGGCGAAGATCCCGCCGAAGTTCGTGACCGCGGCGGTACACAGTGAACAGGTGCCAAAGCCGAGCATCATGAGCGGGATGACACGCGCCGCGGAGTAGCGCTTGGCCACTACGGGTTTGTCAGCATGTTCACTGACTCCCGCCACCAGTGGAAGGGATGAAGGAGGAAGGAACAAGGGGGAAGGGATGAAGGGGGGAGGAATTAGGGGGAAGAAATGAAGAGGGAAGCTATGAAGAGGTTTCACGCAATATAGACATGGAAATATTCGGGATCCGAGGGATCCAAACTTAAAAGCAAGACACCTTACGCATGGATAATGGGGTTCCACCGAGACATAGCGGGACATAGAAAATAGTTATGAGGAGGTAGTACTGGTTCCCTACGAGATGAAGGTCTGCAACAATGATTTTAGCATGGGAGGCTATACCCGGAATGTGACGAACCTTTGGAGATCCCATCTGCACAGCTGGTCAGCTTGGGTTGTTTCGCAATCAGTCAAACGTACCGGTCTGAGCATTCGAAAGGTTACCCCTAAATCAATCAGTTCTGACCCGTCTAGGGAGGAGATGACTCACTTGTCGAGTGCGTTGAAGAGGTACACCGTCGCCAGAACCGGCAGGATCGAGAAATCCATCTTCCTCAGCATCCTAGCGCAAGCGGAGTTTTACTCAGCACACCGAATGACGCTGCGATGAAGCGCAGGCAGGCTTACCGGGATTGGGCGATGGGGTCAATGTTCGCAGCGAGGAGCTCGATGTCGGAGACGCCCTTGACAGCCTCGACATCCTGATTCGATTTGCTGTCCGCCCGACCGAGTCCGATTGGTTGCGCATCCTCGATGGCCGTAGGATAGACCTCAGCCATAGTCTCAGCCTGAATTGGAAAGAGATGTGAGTGGGTCGAGGTCTAAGTGGATGAGAAGGAAAACAGAGGGTCGTCTTATTCAGAAATGAGCGGGATATCTGAGAGACTACTGATGTCGTTCCCCCACCTTCCCCACCTTTCTTGGGGTGGGGGATGCAATCTCTAAGTGGGAATTCCGTGATACCCTGTGATAAGAGAAAATTCTCCGGGCTTGGCTCCCGTCGCCCGGCCTACCCTATCTCGCCGATATCCTCATCTCAGAACCTTTTGCCACGGCGCCGCTCGGACGGGTTTCTGTCCGAGGAATCCGCCTAACCGGATCTTTGAAAGGGGATGTACTTTCCATCACATCACATCACACCACATCGTACGCCTTCGACAATTCTACAACTCCTTCATCATCGAGTCAAGCAACGTCATCGCCATCTCACATATGTCTTCCCTAGAAGCCCGGTCAGCCGTGCAGTTTCATTCATTTGGTCTTCTTCTGGAGCTATAAAACCAGCAGACAAACCTCGCATTTTCTCCCTCTTGATCTTCTATATCCCTTACGACATCGCAAGATACATCACACCATGTCACAATCTGCCACCCCCAACCCATCGGACATCCTTTTCCTATCTCCCACCGTGATCAGCGGTGACGAACAGAGCCACCCCTTCGTCGCCGATGTACTCGTCTCCTCCGGCCTCATCACAGAGATCTTCCCGCCGGGCTCCATCAAAGGATCTCACGCCCGAAGGATTGAGGCAAGCGGTCATTACCTATCACCTGGTTTCATCGACATGCACGCACATTCCGACCTCTACTTACTCACTCACCCGGATCATGAACCGAAGATCTCGCAGGGATGCACCGTCCGTCTTTCTTCCACCAACATCATTGGCTGCTGACGTTGCTTGCTAGACCGAGGTGGTGGGGCAGGACGGTATTTCATACGCACCTGTGAGGAAGACCGAGGAAATGCGAGCCATCCGAGACCAAATCACTGCCTGGAACGGCAATCCCTCCGACGAGGAATGCGCAGGCCATCTGAAGGGGATAGGGATGTTCGAGTGGGCAACAATCCGCGAGTACCTTGATTGTCTGGAACGGAATCGGACGGCGACGAACGTGGCGGTGTTAGTGCCCCAGGTGAGCTCCCTTTGGATCGTGCGAAACTGTAGGATTGAGGAGCCAACAGGGGAACCTGAGATTGCTCACTTGCGGGCCATCGAAAGGTGTGGCGACGAGGGAACATATTGAGGATCAGATGAAGTTGTTGAGAGAAGGGATGAACGACGGCGCTGTAGGGATGTCCAGGTTGGTCGTGATCGTGCTTCTCCAATCTGCCAGTCTTCGTCATCCGTCCCCCTCTTCGCAGGGACCCATCTAGATCGACAGAGTTTTGGGACTCCTCCCCTTTCATCCCCTCCATCCATTCTCCTCATATCCGACAATGTCTCCACATCCTTCTTGATTCATTGTCTCCGTGCCGATTTTCAACTGACTCGTACAGTGGCCTCACCTACGTCCCAGGGATGTACGCTTCCAACTCCGAACTCGGTATCCTATGCCAGACCCTCGCGAACGACTATCCAGGAGCGTACTACGCCCCGCATCACCGGAGCTATGGAGCCGGGGCGATCGAGAGTTACCTGGAGATGTTGGATCTAGGACGGACCACGGGGTGCCCAGTCCGTGAGTCAAGATGTTTCTCTTCCCTGACTTATTCGTAAACTTGAACTTGCGGTACCTCCTTGACTGACTCTCCCTAGATCTCACCCATGCGACCTTGAACTTTCCCCACAACAAAGGGCGAGCACCCGAAATGCTCAGCATGATCGACTCCGCCCGTTCCGAAGGCGTCGATGTGTCAATCGATACCTACCCCTACCTGCCCGGATGTACGACGCTGGCATCCCTCCTGCCGTCATGGGCCAGCTCGGGAGGCACAGACGCTATAATGGGACGATTGAGCGACGAGACTGAGCGGGAGAAGATACGGGTGGCTATCGAGGTGACGGGATGTGATGGTGGTCACGGAATCCCTACCAACTGGGAGCAGATACAGGTGAGTGTCTCCGGTTCGTGCTAAACCAGCTGATCATAGTGTGGATAGATCGGATCATGTTCACACCCTGACAACCTATTGTTTCCTGACCAACGCGTTGCCGAGGTCGCTCGATCACTCTCTATCCCACCCATCGAAGTCTTCTTCGACATCTTGCGGAAAGAACGCCTGGCAACGAGCTGCATCATGCATATCGGTAACGAGGAGAATGTGCAAGCGATCATGCAGCACGAAACGCATACCGCAGGTAGCGATGCGATCTTGCATGGCATATCGACGCATCCTCGGGTAAGTCGAGGCCGATTCGTTGTCGCCTTACTAAGCTAACGAGCTGCAGGCGTATGGCACGTTCCCCAAGTTCCTCGGTACGTCGCCTTACATCTCGCAAACGTCGCTAATCTTGAGCAGGACATTACGCTCGTAACCTCCAACTCGCCACCATCCCCGACATGATCTCCCACATGACCTCCCGTCCCGCCAAACGACTCGGCATCTATCCACATCGCGGTCTCATCGCGCCTGGTTCAGCAGCCGACCTCGTCCTTTTCGACCCGGAGACGATCCAGGATATGGCCACGTTCGAGCAGCCGAAATTGAGGAGCAAGGGTATCCGATTCGTCCTGGTTAACGGAGAGGTGGCGTTGGATGAGGGGAAGATGACTGGCATGAGGGCGGGGCGGACGTTGAGAAGACGGAAAGATGGGAAGGTTACCACAGCGGGAGAGTAGACATGCAATTTTTGAAATATGAAACAACCGGAGAGGTGTCCAATCGAGCCCATTGTCTCCGGCAGAGTTGCCTTTACTTTGACCACAGACTGAATGTTGATCGGACGATGGGATGCGCCATAGGGGACATGCACAACCTCCGCATATTCTTCTACATCGCCATTCCCCTTCTCTCCTTCCTCGCGATACTCATCACCGTGACTGCGCTCACGTCTGGACCCCCAAAGCCGAAACACCTGTACTCTGGACCACCTGAATTTAACCCGGCCGGGTACCCTTCCCCGGAGACGTAGGAGAGGATTGGCGATCCATTTGTTGGTATATGTGTATGCTTCCAATCATTTCGTGTTTCGATTGTATTCGAGAGTGTAGTCGGGCAGACCTTCCTGTGAATTGTATACATCGTCCATGTCTCGTAGTAGAATGTATCCGGAGCCTCACACAAGATTCTTGCACCCCGTCTCGGTCACCTTCAATCTCGAATGCAGACACATCAAGCGGTCGCTCAGACATAATGTACGGCCTGGAACGCCAGCGGATGTCATTGGTCCTATCGTTCTCCCCACGGCCCAACCACCCGATAGCAATGTTTTCCCCACTCAGAGGATGGAACAATAAAGCCGAAAATCTGGTACCCCCTCTCGGCTTATTGGGGCGGGTCAGCGGGGGTGGGTTCGTCGAAGGATGATCGTGCATCGGATTTGACCAACAGCGCACTCTCCTCCGCGTCGGCATGTCGCTGGTACTGCGGAGAGAGACATGATGATGATTGGGCGGAGCGGATGCTGAAGCATTGAAGTAAGGAAGATAGAATGATGCACAGCAATAGGGCAAGCCCTCTTGGTCGCCGGGCACCGGGATTTACGCTCGATGCCAGATGCGCAACCTCGGATATCCTTCTTCAAAAGCGAAGCGGCAGCCGCTAAAGAACCGTGGACAGGGTGGACACCAAAAAGCTGACCACGGGCGGTTTCGAACCGCCGACCTCCGCGTCGATGCTCTCAAATATCAGCACGGCGCTACTACCACTGAGCCACGCGGCCGTAGTTTACGGCCCGGCTGACGCCGCATTCATCATAACCTAAATCCCAAAACTGAATTTTCCAACGGAAGATAAGAAGGGAAATTCAGGGCGCATATTTTATGTTGGCTATTCGCCGACTAATTCCGAGCAGTGTGGCCCCTCTTCCACTTTAAGTCTCCGCGTTGTCTTTAGTGACCATTCTATGCATGGACATCATGTTTCCAAGCAACACAAGTGACTTTGGGCATGGTAGAGTCATTGCCTATCGTGATACCCGGCTTACATACCGAGAAATAGAGGAGAAGACGGCTGTAAAGCAGACTACAAGTCGGAGGCCTTAAGACGAGTGGCTTGAACTCGGCAAGTCCACCTATACCCTTCCCTCTTGTCGGCCCTTCATGCATGAGCCCAAACGCCGTAGAGGGATCCTAGCCACAATTGAAACGAACCGTCTTACTACGTTTGAGTCCCTGGCAAGCCAAGAGGGGTGCTCTCGAAGCACGATACGGAAGATTGCCGCTGACGATGGGCTGCAGCGTCATAATGCGACACGCGCCTCCCATTACCGATTGTACACGCGTCAAACGGCTCCAGTGGGTCGAGGATAAGATGCAGAGAGACTGGAGAACGGTTCTTTGGACGGACGAGGTACCATTGACGATTGGAAAGGATCCAAGACGTCATTGGGTCACACGCAGAGTTGGGGAGGAATAAGAGGATGGGGTTTGTCATACCCGCAGTGCGGCAAGGGAAGCAAGTGATGGCATGGGGAGTCATCGGCTACAATTACAAGGGTCCCCTCTACCGTTTCGACCTTCAAGCATGCACACCACCCCTCCGATACCACCTCCAGCGTCCTTTCCGCGAGACACTTGCAAACGGCATCAATGGCCCCAAGTACGCCGAATGGATCATACGAGGGCCTCTAATTGAGGCTGTGCGGACCTTCACCAACCAGGGGAGAGTACCTATAGTCATGGAGGACAATTCGCGCGTCCATAACAACGCATATTGCGACTTGACTCGAAGGGACTTGGGGTACCGTCGGCTCTTTCACCCACCTTACTCTCCTGACCTCAATCCCATCGAGAACGCATGGTCCGAGCTCCAGGGAAGGCTGCGGATTTCCCAGTTCATCCCAGAAACGGGGACGTCCTATGGGGCAGGCAGACAGTGCTTGGGAGGCCATCCCGAGTTATATCAACACCCTAGTGGATTCCATGCCGAGGCGATTGGAGGCGGTTCGGGCTGCACAAGGAGGGGAGACTAAGTACTGAATATTGTTTGCTAGGTAGTTGACATGCCTCCGTGATGATATGAAGCATTAGGAGTTACTCTAAGACAAGTAATGGGACTAAGACCGCAAGAGGGTGGGTGCGAGAAAGAGCAGAGTAATATGCCACATGCGGAATTAATCGGCGAATAGCCAATTAATAACGGCGATACTGTGCGTGGAGCGATGTCTTTCCCCTTACAGCGAAGTATTAGAAAACCTTTTGAGCGAAAGCAGCGTGAGACTGTCAGACAAGCGGCTACCAAATGTCACCCAGTCTCATCCTTTACGAACTCGTCAGTTCCACCGACGAGAATGCACGGAATTTTTCGGCGCCAGTGTGGAAAACAAAAGTTGATCTTGCGTGAGTGCTTCCATGGCATCCGATCGATACTCTTTGTCCTAGCCGTCCTCTCCTTTGAGTGTGGCAACGGACTGATCTGCTTGCAGAATCCTTGACGTCCCGCATACATGTACCGGCAGATCCTTCCATCGCATCCGCACGGAACTTTCCAAGACCACAGGTAACCCGACGGTGACGGTGCCGACTCTTGATTGTGATGGGGAGCATATCACCGACTCTTGGGTCATTGCGGAATACGTGAGTCCCTTCTATCGCACAGCTGTTCTTATCAACTTCACGGAGCACGCTGATGGTCCTTATATAGCTAGAAGAAAAGTATGCCAAGCCTGGGAAATCGCTCTTCCCGTCGAGTGAAGGGAGGAGGTTCGCCAAGTTTATAGATGTTTGGGGTAACATGACCTTGGGCGCCGAGCTCCGAGCGCTCATCCTTCCTCGCGTATGTCTCTCTCACAACCCTGACCCGTACTGACGGTGTATCAGGTTTACGCCCACATCGACGAACCATCCGCCGAGTACTTTCTCCGCACCAGATTCTCCTCCGACCACGCCTCTATGGACCGCATGACCAGCTCTCTCTCCGACCCCACCTTCGTCTCGGCGCAATGCGCAGCAGCTCGGACAAGGCTACAGGTCGTGGAGAGTCTGCTAAAGGACAACAAGGGTGGATTCTTGATGGGTGACGAACCGACTCATGCGGACGCGTGTCTGTTTGGGTGGTATGCGTTTTCGAGGTTGAATGGGGATGTGGTGAAGGGCGTTTGGGAGCATGAGAGTTTGCCAATGGTGGGGGAGTGGGTGGAGAGGTTGGTGCAGAGGTTGGTGAAGAGGGAGGAGCTGTTTTAGTTGGTCGACATTGGGTCAGTCTTGCAATTCAAGTTTCTTCCATGTTGAATGCATAGAGTGACCGAATCGTTACCTGCCAAGTCGGGGAAGCTGGCGAATCCAATGGCGTACGCGAGAAAGGATTCGGGTAGCACTCCACCTGCATGGGCGCTGTCAGGCGTAGCGGGAATGGTAGTGGTCCCCGCCCAGCCGGCGGTTGCCACGGCTGCGGCGAGGGATATCATGTAAAGGCGAGAGGGCGATCATCCTGAATGTCAGTGAAGAGGTCATGGGAGGAGAACCTGTCGCATCGCTATGCAGTTTCTCAAAGAGCTTGCGTAGAGGAATCTCATGACTGCCGAGCTCTAGCAGATGTCCGAATGTCAGAAGACAGGATTGAGCGCCAGCCGCAGCCTCACACAGACGAACGGTGCCCGGCCTCCGCTTGTCTAAATTACCGCCCTATCATACTTTCGGCAAGAAAATTTGCTCGGGTTGAGAGGTGTTCCCTCGCGGCCCGACTGTAGTTCCAGCTTTCAAAGCAGCTATCCACGAAGGTTATACTGTTGTAAAGGGGCCCAGTCGCTCCCAAGGGACTGATTTCGCCGGTGACACTGCGTCAAAGCCACAGGCAGTCCGGAAAAAAATCCACTGGTAAATGAACCGGGCCGGTAGCGTTCATGTGCCAGAGGAAGCCCATCGTGATCCGCTTGGTCTTACAGAGGTACACTCAGGCTCTACGCGTCTCGGCATTTAGACTGGAAAATGGCGCCTCGTCTTGTGGGGTCTCAGATGTGTTGAATAACCAGGTTCATATGCAATAGTAAAAACGCATGACTACTAAGATGTATACATATAAACGCGAACGCGCGAAACGCCTGTACCCTGATCCAGCCATCTTTAACACTCCCACTCAGTCGTGAGCACGGTCGCTCAATCCCTCGAGATTATCGTGCACGCGGTCGAGTGCATCGCA
>JAABUP010006909.1_pt1 | contig 15677 bp, 19 predicted proteins | sample 5559201 | NCBI WGS metagenome assembly JAABUP01 (sample SAMN10711887, study PRJNA513373) | rock metagenome | isolation source: Antarctica rocks | place: Antarctica
CTTTCAGCTCGGCCGTGGACAGCGCCTCGATGTTGGGCGGATTCGACATGCCATCAGGGAATCAGATGACCCGGCAGCCGCATAGCGAAAAACGAGCCCTCTGCCCGCGGTTTTGCCCCTCTTACCGATGTGGCTGGGGGACCTGGACTCCAAGCGACATCTCGGAATGCCGAAAACCTCAATGATTACAGACTGGGGGCCTGCCCTCACCGGCCCCTTTGGATCACGATATTGGACACGACTCCAACGGGCAGACCGAAGGCCAGATTACCAAACTCAAGCTCGTCAAGCGCCAGATGTACGGCCGCGGGAAGATCGACCTTCTGCGCGCCCGGATAGCCCAGCCAGCGTGAAAAGGCTGCCGATCAGCACGAAGTTCGCGCCGGAGTCCCGAGGCGTCCCCGTTGCGCTTCTCCCTTGGCGACCAACTCAGAAACGGCCTTCAGCAGCCTTTCGCATCCCGTCCGGACGCGCTACCAACCGCTTTGTCGGATGGGGTAGTCCTGCTGCCGAATAGCTGGCGCAACCGAGGAACGTCGATGCGTTATGCGCTTGGTCTCGTGATCGTTTCCCTCGCACTGGCGTTGCCCGAGGCGGGTCGCGCCAGCGATGGCAGAGCCATCTATTCCTTCCCGATCAACACCTATCCCGACGGCTGGGCGGCACTGAAGGCCGAGCCTTGGATCGGTTCACAGCGTCTGACCAAGGTCCACGATGGAACGCTGTTCCTGGTGATCGGCCAAGTCCCGGGCTGGAAGCTGGTGCGCTTCAAATCGGGAGAGCAAGGTTGGATCGCCGAGCGGCTCGTCGGTTGCTGTCGACCGCCGTCGCATTGAGGCCCGTACGGCGAAGACCTTGGCCATCTGCACGCCCTCCGATCGCGCCATGATCCTGATGCGACACGTTCGTCGGGGCGGGGCAAAGCGGTCGTTGATGGTCGGCTTTGGAAGAGCGAGTATAGTTAACTTATACGGACGCCGCCGAGGGGCCGCCTATTTGCCTCCAGGCATGTGAAACGTTTTGCCTGTGTCGACAGCAAAGATGCGTCCGGCCAAGTCTTCTGCCAGTCCATCCTCCGCCATCTCTGGAAAACCACCTCGCCCTACTTTGCCCGGGAATTCCTGCTGGACCCTCTCTTATGTGGCGCGGCAGTCAAGTGCGAACAGCGTGTCAATCAATCAGCATGAGAGAGGCTTATACCAATCTGCGTCTGATCTGACCCTTGGTTTGCGGTTTTGCTCCAAGTCTGAATCGATGGTGCGAACGAGGAGTTCGCTGACGTCGGCACGGACCAGGCTACGCAACGATTTTGATGCCTCTGCGGTTCGCAGTTTGGCCAAGGCCCGCAAGGACGCGGCGCAGACACGACGGCTGATGACGCTTGGCGCGATCTACGACGGCGCGTCGCATGGGCAGGCAGCCCGGATCGGTGACGTGACCCCGCAGATCGTTCGGGACTGGATGGTCCGCTTCAATGCACGCGGCGCGGGGGGTCTGATCGCGGGTCGTGCGGGAGGCAAGGCCTCCAAGCTGACGGCGGAGCATCGCCGCGCCCTCGCCAGGATGGTCGAGGACGGTCCCGATCCGGCGATCCATGGTGTGGTAGGCTGGCGACTTAAGGACCTGGCGGCCTGGCTCAGTCAGACCCATGGCATCGCGCTCGACGAGACCACGATCGGCCGTGCCCTCAAGGGGCTTGGATATGTCAAGCTGTCGGCCCGTCCGCGTCACCATGCGCAGGACGAACACGCGATCGAGGATTTAAAAAAGCTTCCCCGCCGCCAGGGCGCCGACCGCACATCGTAGTTGACGCGCACCGCCGCATTGCGTCGCCTGAAATGTAGCTGGAGTCCGTGCGACGCGCCGTGCCGGTGCGGACCTTCGACGACTGGAATGATCCGGCGCCCGGCTACGTGGAAGCGGATCTCGTCCTCCACTGCGGGGCGAGTCCGAAGGGTAGCTACCTGCAGACGCTGACGCTGACCGACATTGCTACCGGTTGGACGGAATTTGCGCCGCTGATGATTCGCGAGCAGGTGTTGCTCACGAAGGTTCTGGACGAGGTTCGGGGGAGCGCTGCCTTTCCCGCTGCTGGGCTTCGATACGGACAACGACACGGTCTTCATGAATGAAACCGTAAAGGCTTACTGCACGCAAGCGCGAGAAGGCGCTGGAGAGCATTATCGCTTAGCACCCCTTCGTAGATGGCGAGTAGCAGACCGGACTCAGCAATCGTCATGGCCGTCTCAGTCGCAAAATCGATCGAATTTTCGTCGCGCCTACCTGAACGGGTGGTGCGGCACGCGCATAACTGCGATAGAATCTATAAAAGGGTAGCTGCTGAAAGTCAATTTCGGCAGTAAACCAGACGGCGATGTCCTATGTGGAAGCCCCGTTCTAAGTGGCATTGATCGATCGGAGTACCATGTACCGCAATTGTATTTTGGATGGTGAGGTTGTGCAATTTCTCAAGTAAGGAATAAATGCCTTACACGGGATGACTGCAAACCGACCTGCTTAAGGAGAGGATTGAACATGAGCAGATTCACCGCTTTGTTACTAATCTCTGGTTTCGCATTTGCGGTAAATCCAGCCCCCGCAAGCGCGACTTACTGTCGGGCTCAAAGTGCAACGGGTCAGTGGGGTTGGGGATCGAGCATGAACTTTTACAGAGCAAGGCAAACTGCATTAATAAACTGTGCAGTACGCACCCCCCGGGGCTGGAGTTGCTTCGTTAGGTGCTACTGAACATTGCGGCTTATGCTCGCGAGGCCACTGGTTCATTCCGCGCACTCAAAAATCGTGGTGTGTATCTCGCTGCTTGCTTGTAAGAAACAACGAACGAGGAGCCCCCATGCGCAGACTGACTCATGCTTTCTCAGTACTTGGAGTAATACTCTTAACAGCTGTCCCAGTTGTCACTTCAGCTGAGGCTAGTTGTGGCTGGAGTTGCGATCAGTTCCATAGCTACCATCCAGGTTACACGTACCATAGGTATGCTTACCGTTCGCATCACTCAAGATATCGCTCGCCCGGGTATTACCCGGGTTATCGGTAGAATCGAAGCTAAAAGAGCCAACGAAGTTGCTTGCGCCCGCACCTCGCTTGTTTTCGGCTCCGCTGCTAACTCTCCTACCTCGTCGGCCGAGAAGGTTGATCTAATTAGATTGGATAGTCCGCACCGGTGTATTGAGGAACGTGGCGAAGGCGTCGATCCGGCCCGTTGACTTTAATCGTCTGACAAACCGATTACAAGCACAGTTGGTACCGAGCTGCAACGCACACGAGGACCGAGATGAGACATTTGGTTGGACTGCTCAGCCTGGCGACCCTGCCCTTGGTTTGGGCGCTGCCGATTGAAGCGCAATCTGATGGATACATCATCTCAACCAGCCACACCCGATTGTCTCTGGCATTCCTGTTCGAGCGTGGCTTCGACTGCGGTCAGCTCTGGTATATGCGCAATGGACTTTATGCTCGAAATGGATATCGGTTTGCGACTGGGCGTGGCGTAGCTGCCTTCGGCGATAAGGGCTGGACCTCGAATCCGCGCCTGAATGCGATCGAGCAGGCCAATGTCGCAACGCTGCAGCGCTTCGAGGATGCAAAGGGCTGTTCCCGTTAAGATGCTTGGATCACTGGGCCGTATAGTGAACGTCCCGGAGTTATATGCGGGTTGTTGGTACAATAAAGGGACCTCCAATGCGGACGATCATACCTGTTACTGCCCTGGTCTTTATGTGCATGCCGGCATGGTCAGGCCAATCGGACGTAATCGCCAAGGCGCGGTACGTCATTCTGCGCCACCACCTCATCTCGGATCGGGAGCTTAAATGTTCGTCGTTGGTTTACGGGGTTGAGAGCACGCCGCGCTTTGCAGCTGTCACGGTGCTGGAGAGACACGGGGGTGGATGCCCAGGCGATGTGGACACGAGCCCCCGCCGGTTCACGCTTCAAATGGATACGAAAACCGGGCGGGCGCAGTGGGATCACGGGACGACTGGAGAGATGCGTCCAATTCCATAAGGACGCTTGAAGGCCCGGGTTGGCGTGCAATTTCTCGGCAGCGGTCGTGTGGAGCGCGGAAGAAAGACTGCGCTGGCGAGCAGGACATCGCCGAGAGAACCGTTGGCGTCGAGTGGCAGGAATGTCGCTCAGACCGAGGATCTGGAATGGGACGGGCCACGGCGTGCCGCTCAGGGCCGGCAATCCGAATGTCGGCGGTCCCTGAATTGGTTTCGGTGGAGTGATGTGTCGCGGTTCAATCACAAGGACGGGTGCTGCGGGCGGCGCGCTTACCGGCGTGCAGCGAAGGCTGGAAACAAAGCCGCACAGCAAATTCTTCTAAAACACGGGCTCACGTTTTGAGGTGTCCGCGGTCTTATGCCCGGTGTGACTTTGCCTCGTTATGTATCAAGTGTATTTGCGAGCCAGTGGGGTATTTATGTCCAAGCTGTTCCTCCTCGCCATAACTGTCGGCCTGTCTCTTGGCGCTGTCTCGGTAGCAGTCCCGGTGCAAAAGTCATTCGCCGCTGGCTCGCCGCCGACCCGCGTCGGAGAGTGCGTCTCGTCGCGCATCCAGAAAATAGGCTTTCGACTCGGCACGCCGGGCAGCGGCAGCGCCGTGTTGCTGGCGAACGGCATTCCCCAGGTTTCCTATGACCAGGTGGCGGCCGTTGACAACTCGCGTGCAGGCGACCCGGTGCTCACGTGCCTTGTCTCCGTTCCAAAGTTGGACAATTACTGCCGGGAAGGTGACGAACGCGGTCGGATCTTCAAGACGACGAACCGCAGGACAGGTGCTTCCTGGAGCTTGCCAAACAGCGCTCATGCCTGTGGAGGAGCTTGATAGTCCGCCAGCAGCATAGGGCCGGCCAGAGACGTAAACACTTCTACAAGTAGGGCGAGATCAGCTCAAGCTGTCATCGAGTGTGAGCGATGTCAGTGTGCAAGGAGTGGGAGCTTGAGGGGGGGTCTTTCGGACAGCTCCCGGGTTCGCAGTCGAAACAATTGAGTGGAATGTCAAGTTGCAAACGCAGAGGTTCAGCATGTCGTTCTCGAAATATCTTCACATGGCCTTGAGTTGCTGCTTCCTCTTAGGCCTCGATGTAAGCACAGCGCGCGCCGAGTGCTACGACACATATGGCTGCACTGATAAAGATGTCTTTAACTCTAGCGATTTGTTAAATAACGGCCTAAATTGTGAGCTTCTATACACAATAAGAAATCAGATATATGTCGGACACGGCTATTGTTTTCGTACAGCTCGCGCTCAGTCAATGTTTGGCACCGGAAACTGCACAGTCAGGGATCTCAATGCTCTGGACTTGAACAGCTATGAGCGCAGAAACGCAGCGACGATCGCCCAAGTCGAACGGGCAAAAGGCTGTCCTCGCTGATGTGAGTGAACTCTGCTTTCGGGGAAGGAGTCGTGTATCTAAAAAACATTGGTTCTGGTTTACGGCGGGTATAGCAACAATATTTGTGGGTACGGCTAACGCACAAATCTGCCTAGGCCGGCCCGATTTCGATGTATGCATGGATGATGCGAATGTCTCCGCCCAGAATCAGATTTCGGCCGGACAACAGCAGAGTTGAATGAATTATCTACAAAAAAGCGGCCCTTGGCTCAAACAACAGTACGGTCAGTATTGTGGTCCGATGGACATCCAACAATTTGCCTATTGGAACATGATAACTGCCAACGGCACCAACATTGCCGCAGCTATGCAGGCGCAGCAGGACCAATTTCGTGACAATCAAGGAGCCTACGCGAGCGTTCAGCAGGGCAATGACGCCTACAGGAAGGGAATGTACGCCAACGGAGAAACAGCGAGCGAGGCAGTCGAGGGTTACAGCATCGGTGCGATCCGCGGAGATAGCACCCAGATCCATCCCTCAACCAGGCAAGAAAAGCTGCTCCCTTACGCTCAACCTTACAACCAGCCGTTTGACATTGGAGGGGAGAGGTACGTCCAGAACGAGCGCGGGTTCTATGGAACGCCTTCTTGTGCGCTGGGTCGCGGTGCTGAGAATCCTACAACGCGGCGCTGCGGGCGGGACAAATGGGCTTCAAAATGGTGCTGTGGTACCGAGGCGGCCTTGCTGCATGGCGGGCGGCCGGCCTGCCGATGAGCTATCCAGGTCAGGGCAAGGGAGACCTGGCACAGCAAGACAGGATCGGATTCGGCGCGCGGATCGGCGCTTCTCAGTGACAGCAAGGGCTAATCTGGAGAATGGACCAAGTCCGCCCTCACCTCGCAAGCTACCGGCTGTCCAGCGCCGGCTGTCTGCACAGCTTCCTGAACCCGCAGCAAAGATCTTCTTAAATGAATGATGCTTCAAAGCAACTGTTGGAGCAACGCCCCGGCTGCAGCGGTGCTGAAGGTGGGCTGGGCTTTGAGGATGACCCGTCCGCGCCTGGGCGGCGGGTCTGGCGCCCCTCTGGCCGGAGGGCCGTGGGCTCCGGCCTCGTTGCAATTGTGCTAGGGCTGCTCACACTATTTCAGCTCGTGGTTTGCGTATGGTTTGCTGGCATGCCGGGCGGGCTACCGGAGAGCCTATTCCTTCTGATCTTCCCGGGTTTGATGGCGGCGCTCACCGCTTATGTCTGGCGCGACATGCGAGGCAAGCTGGGTGGGCTCATCGTCCTCGACGGGTCGAGCTTGACATTGCACTTGACCGGGGGCCGATCGCTGATCCACAACCCACCGCCTTGCCATGAGACGATACCGTTCGGCGTTATAGAGGCGGTAGAGACGCGGCTGGAGGCTTACGGCGCGCAGACGATGGGTATGATGCAGCGGACTTACCGGCTCAGACGGCGGAGCGGACCTCCGATTTTCCTGTTCGAGGAGCGCGCGCTGGGCACGCGTTTAGCGGACCATTCCTTGCAAGTCGTAGCCGCTGAGATCGCGCAGCGCGCCGGCGCGCCGCTTAACGACCTGGGCATGGTGCAAGGACGGGGTGGGATCCTGGGGGCGTGGTTCACCTCGGCGCCGGATTGGTCGGCGGCGGCGCTGCCAGCGCCCCGGCAGGTGGCGCTTTGGCATCGGGTCTACCTCACCGGCGTGCTCGTAACCCTTACCTTTGCCGTGATCTGGATCTTCCGCTGAACTGTCAACGCGCGATCGCTCAGCAGATCGTCGATCAGGGTGGCGACTATTGCCTCGCGCTCAAGGGCAACCAGGGCACGCTGCACGACGATGTCAGAACCTTCCTCGACGATCCGCTCACCACCACCACCACCACGGCAAAGCCGACCGTCGATGGAGATCACGGCCGTATCGAGACCCGCACCGCGACGATCTCGACCGATCTCGACTGGTTGCAGGGAAATCACCAGTGGCCCGGCCTGAAGGCCATCGGCAAGGTCGTCCGCAGTCGCGAAACCCCGGCAAGAACCACCACCGAGACAGGGTAGTGGGTCCGTTTGAAATTAGCCCCATTTGACGCGGCTGAAGGAGGCGCCATAGTCCCTGATCCGAGACGGTGGGATACGTTGGCACCATGACGAACGCGAACGAAAAGCTGCTGATCTATTTCGACGATGAGGAGCATCTTGTCCGTCGGCTTGGCGCTGCTGTCATATCATGTTGGCGCGAACTACCGAACACGACACAGGATCGCCTAATTCAGCAGGCTAAGCGCGTTGTGGACGTCGAGGATTCGGAAGGGCTTGACGAACAGATTAGGCGGTTCATCACCGATCATGACGAGAGCCGCTAAAATGAAGCACCCTAACTAAGCGTCCCCGCACCCCTGCCCAGCTCGTCAAGCTCATCATCGATATCGCGACGGGAGAGGTCGAGGAAAGCTCTTCCGAGGCAGGGAGGCCGATGATGAAGACGAGCACCCCCGACTCCACCCCTGCGCCTACAGCGACGTCGAAGGCGTCCAAGGCGGCTCAACGACAACCTGAGGCCGTCAAGTTATTCCAGCCCAAGGGCGCCCTGAAGCCGGACGATCTGTGAGCCGTGTTCGACGACACGTGCGCACGCTATCCCAAGACGTTGGCTCGCCTCGCGGAATGAACGAGGTTCACTGGCTAGCCGCGGATGAGGTTGTCCAGCTCAATGCCTGGGCGGTCGAGCAGACCGGGGAGCGTCATGCGGTCCTTTCGCTCGACCTCTTCCAAAGCGCCTTGGGACGTCCGCTCAATTACCGCGCCTACGAAGGCGTGCAAGACGTGCTGTGGCTAGCGGTGGTCCTGCTATTCGGGATCGCCCGCAACCAGGCGTTCAGCCAGGGGAACGAGCGTACCGGATCATCCCGCTGCCGCGCACGTCGCCCGCGCTCGACATCGGCACGATGGATCCCGACGCCGTCCTGGCCTTCGCCCGGACCGGCCAGGACCTGCTGTCCACGCCGGGCGTCTACCGGACCCAGTTCCGTGATCGGGCCCGCTGACGGCGCACCGCGCCTCGAGCGCGCGTCACCCGCCCGTCCATCGGCGGGTGCCGCGTGAAGCCGGACGACGCGGTCTCGCCCCGCCGGGGCTCGCTCGGCGCCCCGCCCCTGACCGCCCTGGCCGCTATGGGGGCCGTGTGGGGGCCGGGGCTCCTGGTCATGCTGGCCGACACGGATGCCGGCAACATCATCACGGCCGCCGATGCCGGCGCGCGCTGGGGCTACCGGCTGCTGCCGCTGCCGCTGCTCCTCATTCCGGCGCTGGCGATGGTCCAGGATCTGGCGGTCCGCATCGGTATCTTCACGGGCCGCGGCTTCGGAGACCTGATCCGCGAGCGGCTCGGCCGGCCTTGGCGATGGCTCGCCGCGGTCGCCCTGACGGTCGCGACGCTCGGGTCGCTGATCACCGATCTGACCGGAGTGGCAGGCGTCGGCGAGCTTTACGGCATCGCGCGGCCCGCCACTCTGGGGCTGGCGGGCCTCTGCTTGCTGCTGGTCATGCTCACCGGCAAATATCGGCGGGTCGAGCAGATCGCGCTCCTCCTCGGGCTCTTCGAGTTCAGTTTCTTCGTCGTGGCCTGGGACGCGCACCCGGCTTGGGCAGCGCTCGCCCGTGACCTCTCGGACCAGAGATTCACCGACGGCAGCTACCTCTATCTCGCGGCGGGCCTGATCGGTGCGACCTTCAATCCGTGGATGGTATTCTACCAGGCCTCCGCCCTGGCCGAGAAGCGCCTGACGCCCGCGCATTACCGGGCCGCCCGATGGGACACGCTCGCCGGCGCCATCCTGACGCAGCTCCTGACCGCGGCCGTGTTGTTGGCGGTCGGCGCCGTCTCGACCAGGAACGGCTCCGCCGTGCCGCTCGACAGCGTCGGCCGGATCAGCGACGCGCTGACTCCGACGCTCGGCATCACGGTGGGCCGGCTCGCCTTCGGCATCGGCGTGACCGGGGCCGCCATGGCGGCCGCCATCGTCTGCTCGCTGGCCTGTGCTTGGGGCCTCGGCGAGATCTTCGGGATCCGGCGCTCGGCCGACCAAGACGCCACCCGCGAGCCGTGGTTCCGTGCCGGCTACACGGCCTGCATCCTCGGTGGCGCCGCGGTCGTGCTGTTCGTGCCCGACCTCGTGGGGCTGTCCGTCGCGACACAGGTGCTCAACGCGGTCCTGCTTCCCGTCATCGGGGCGGTCCTCCTGGTATTGGCCGCGACGGCGCTGCCGGGCGGCTCACGCCTCCGAGGCTCGCCCCTCTGGCTCACGGCCGCCACCGTCGGGCTCGTCGCGACCGCCGGTCTCGTCGGAGCGATCGCGAGCCTGTCATGAGCGACGTCGGGTCCACGACCGCTGTCCTGACACTTCTGCTGGTGCCGTTGCAGATCCTCGTCGTCGACCTGCTGCTCAGCGCCGACAATGCCCTGATGATCGCCATGGCGTGCCGGGGCCTGCCGGAAGCCGACGTGCGGCTCGTGACGATGCTCGGTACGGCCGGCGCGGTGGCGCTGCGCCTCGTCCTGGCGGCCATGGCGGCCCCGCTGTTGCAAATGCCCTACCTGAAACTGCTGGGCGGCGCGGCGCTCCTTCTGATCGCGGTGCGGCTGACGCTTGCCCCGTCGGACGACGCTGTCAGGTCCGCCCTCGACGGCACCGGTACTGTCGCGGGCGCCGCGTCGCCGTCCCGGACCCGGCGTGACCTCCTCGGCGCCGTCGGCACGATCGTCGCGGCCGACGCCGTCATGAGTCTCGACAACGTCGTGGCCATTGCGGCGATCGCGGGCGGCAACCTGCTCCTCCTCGCCGCCGGACTGGCGTTGAGCATCCCCATGCTGGTGTGGGGCAGCACCCTGATCCGGCATTTCCTCGACGAGAACGCGATTCTGGTGCTGCTGTCCGGGATGTTCCTCGGCTGGCTGGCTGGCAGCATCGGGGTGTCCGATCCGAGCGTCGGCCCGTGGATCGCCGACAGCGCGCCGGCGCTTCCCTATGCCGTACCGCTCGCCTGCGCGGTCTTCGTCCTGTGGCAGAACCTGATCCTCGCCCCGCGTGACCTGCGCCAGGAGAGCGCCGATGATTGAGGAACCCGATGATTTCGGCCCGGCCGTGGTGAGCGCCCGGCAGGTCGACGCCTGGCTGTCGCGCTTTCGCCGGCTGCCCCGGCCGGTGGAAACGCCGCCGGGCTCGGCGTCGGTACCGAACCGCCCGCGGGCGATGCCGACGGCCCCGCGGCCGGGCTGGGCGCCGAGGGTTCCGCGGCGCGGCGTCATGGCGATCCCGCTGCCCAGCCTGGCCGCGACGCTCGTCCTCGCGGGCGCGGTATGGGCCGCATCGGGCTTCTACATGGTGCAGCCCGATCAGGTCGGCGTCGTGCTGCGTTTCGGCCGCTGGGTCGGGGTCAAGGGACCGGGCCTCAACTACCATCTGCCCGCACCAATCGAGGCCGTGCTGCTGCCGCGCGTCACGGCCGTCAACCAGCTCAAGATCGCCCGCGGCGCCGAAACCCAGATGCTGACCGGCGACGAAAACATCGTCGAGGCGACCGCCGCGGTGTCGTGGCGCGTCAAGGACCCGGGCCGATACCTCTTCAATGTGTCCGACCCCGAGAGCACCGTCCGGGTAGCGGCCGAGAGCGCCGTGCGCGAGGTCATCGCCCTGAACCCGATCCAGTCCGGCCTGTCGGACCAGCGCCAGAAGATCGCCGACGATGCCCGGACCCTGCTTCAGCACATGCTCGATTTCTACGGGGTCGGCATCGAGATCACCCAGGTCCAGTTGCAGAAGGTCGATCCGCCGACCGCCGTGATCGACGCCTTCAACGACGTGCAGCGGGCCCGGGCCGACCAGCAGCGGGCCCGCAACGAGGCCGAGGCCTATCGCAACGACATCCTGCCCCGCGCCCGTGGCGAGGCCGGGCGCATCAAGCAGGAAGCGCAAGCCTATACCGAGCAGATCGTCAACCAGGCGCGCGGCGATGCGGCGCGTTTCGCGGCGCTCGACGGCAGCTACCGGCAGTCCCGGGACGTGACGGCGCGCCGGCTCTACCTCGACACGATGGAGGAGGTGCTCAAGGCCGCCGGCAAGGTGCTGATCGACCCGTCCGGCCGTGCTGGTCCCGCGCTCGTCCCCTATCTGTCGCTGAACGGCGCCCCGACGGTCGCAGCGCCCACTGTCCCGGCCATGCCGAAAGGGAACCCATGAGCCTCCGTGCCACCGCCCTCATGCTGGCCGTTATGGCGCTTCTCGGCTGGGCCGCGTCGCTCTGCCTCTACACCGTGCAGCAGACCCAGCAGGCCCTCGTGGTGCGGCTCGGCGAACCCATCGCCACGGTCAAGGAGCCCGGGCTCAACTTCAAGCTGCCTTTGGTCGACACGGTGGTGTTCTACGACAAGCGACTGCTGCCACTGGAGCCTCCCGTGGACCAGATCATCCTCAAGGATCAGAAACGGATCGAGGTCGAGACCTTCTCGCGGTTCCGCATCGACGATCCGCTCCGCTTCTACCAATCGGTCGGCACCGAGGACCAGGCCCGCAACAATCTCGCCCAGATCGTCAGCAGCACCTTGCGCAAGCAGCTCGGCCAGGTCGCGCTGCCGGCCCTGCTGACCTCCGAGCGCGACAACCTCACGGCCCGGATCCACGATGAGGTGGCGCCCCAGGCAGAGGCGCTCGGCGTCGATGTCGTCGACGTGAGGATCAGGCGCGCCGACCTGCCCGTCGAGACCAGCCAAGCCATCTACGACCGCATGTCGTCCGAGCGCGTCCGCGAGGCCAAGGACCTGCGAGCCCAGGGCTACGAATGGGGCCAGGAAATCCGGTCCAAGGCCGACCGCGACAGGGCCGTGCTGCTGTCGGAAGCTCAGCGCGACAGCCAGACCAACCGGGGCACCGCGGATGCCGAGGCCAACCGGATCCTCTCGTCCGCCTACGGGCAGGATCCGACCTTCTTCGAGCTCTACCGGACCCTGCAGGTCTACCGCGTCGGCCTGACGGTCGGCAGCCCGATCGTGGTGCTGTCGCCGTCGAGCGAGCTGATGAAGGTCTTCGACGCTGGCCCGCCGGCCGCCGGATCCGCGGCCGGACTACCGGCATCTGTCGCGGGAGACCGGCGATGACGGCCCGTCGACTCGCGCGCGCCATGCGACGCTTGTGGATCGCCTTGCCGGTCCTGGCCTTCGCCGGTGCCCCATTGGCGCCCGCCAGGGCCGTCGACGTGTCGCAACTCAGCGACTTCGAAAACGCCCCCTGCTTTAGATCGCTGTCGGCGCGCAACGCGGCCGAACACGCGGATGCGCCCGACAGCGCCATGGCGGACGCCTGCGACGCCGTGCATGGCGATGCCGACGCGGCCTGGGTCAGGCTCACGCAATTATGGCAGCCGCGCACGCCCGGTGCCGCCGCGGCGCCAAGTATCGGCACGGGGCCAGGTTGGGCCGCGCTCGCGTTTCTGGGGACGGTGCTGGTCTACGGGCTGCTCGGCGCACCCATGCGGGCCGCCGCGGGCCTGATGCGGTTCCCCGTCGGGCGACCGCGGGCGGTTCTAGTGATCGGGACGGCGCTGGCTCTCGTCGCTCGGACCGCGGTCGCGCTCCTGGCTTTCGCGCTGTTGGCGCTTCCCTTCGCGACCGCGCTCGGCGCGCTCGTCCTGCTGGTCCTCGTGAGGCGAACCGGCTCCGCGCGCATAACCGCCGGCGTTCCGAAGGACGACCCTGCCGCACCTGCGCCGACCCGCACCGCCGTCGTGCTGGCCGACCTCGTCAACGATGGAGCGGCGAGCGCGGCCGGGCTCCTCGGGCTCGCCCTGATGGCGCACCACGATGTCCGCCTGCTGGTGTTGGCTCTCGTCCTCGGGCCCGTGGCCTCGGTTCCGTCACTCATCGTTCTCAGGAGGCGGCTGCGGGGGCCCTCGCCGGCCCTTGCTGGCTTGAGCGTGGCCTTGGCGGCGTTGGCCGGCCTGGTCGCGGTATCCGAGCCCCTGCTGGTCCGGGTCTTCGGTGCGGGACCTTTGCCGGCCATCGCCGCGGGGGTCCTGTTCGGCGCGACCGTCCTGGCGACGCCCTGGATGCGCCGCGACCGCGCTCACCAACCCCGGGATGCCTGAAGGGTCGCGTCGGCCTGAAGGCCATCAAGGGCTCGGACGCTCCTCGAGGTCGCGCCTCAGGTCGGGGTTGCGCTCTTAGCAACCAACGAAGTAGGACTACGCCAGAAAACGAACCTAGCTTGCCAGTGATTTTATGGTCGGGCTGAATTATGAAAGCCCAAGGTGTCGCCTGGATTGTCCGTCGACACCGACCTAGGGAGAGGCAAGCCGCTGAAAGCAGAGAATTCCCGCGCCTTCACCAGGCCCGAAACAGGGCCTAGCGGATCCGTTGATGTTCAACCTTCCTTAGTGTTTTCGGTCCTTCCGCCCCCGGACGTCACCTTGAGCGAGCATCCCCTCGGTCCATCATTCAGGCGGACCGGCATGGGTTGGCAAGCGATCCTGCCGGAGCGACTGCCCGTGAGGGGTGACAGCGTCGATGACGTCGATTGTTCGACGTTATGGCTCCTGGAGGATGGGGTGGCGATCGGGCCGCCCCATGCGGTTCACCACGACATCGTTGCGATCGGCAAGGGCCGCTATTCGCACTGGGGACAAGGGTTCTGGTTCTCGACGTCCGATAATTCTGACCCGAACACCAACGGTCGCGCCTATTGGATCGCGTGGGACAAGTCCGTCAGGGCGGTAGGGGACGCTGTCGATCGGTGCGATCCAATCAAGGACATGCTCGGCGAGATCCTGCGACGTCGAGGCGTAGACCGGATCGCCTACTTCCATACGGATCATTTCGAGCCCTTTCCCGCGGGGCAAGGGCGCGACCGATGGATCAGGGGACTGCGTCGCTTCGCCACTTTGACGAGAGGTCGTCGCTTCGGCGGCCGCTTGAGCCTGTTCTACACGCCGCTAATCGTGAACGCCCCGCGATTGCGCCGAGGTCTGCTCCACGTCGCAAGAACCATTCTTCAGGGCGGCCGAAGCACCGGCTTCCTTGCCTCAATGGCCGCCCTGCACGAGACGGGTGGCAGATTGAGGGACCGCAGCGAACTCGTGTTCGAGCATTACAACGCGGATCACATCGACCTCTGCACCGAGAATATACGTCCCCTTGAGACGGATCTTGAGCACCAGTTCCATGTCCACCTGCATCACGAGGGCTGGACGGCGTCGGACTGCGTTCACCCTTATCTCAGGGACTGGATCGATAGCGATGGCTCGCATACCCGCGACAGCCGAAGCATCGATTCCTACCTGGCGACGTGCCGCGTGGTCATGGAAGCCGAGCTCGGACGGGCGTTTGATCGCTGGGGGTTCATCCACGGCATGTGGGCACTGAACGGATCAAACCCCTCATACTGTAGGATCGAGGATGAACTGGCGATCCTGAAGCGCCATGGTTGCTACGGTGACTTCACGTTTCCGGCCGGAGATCGATGCAACGATCCTGTGTTGAAGTCGCCGTTCACCTGCACCACGCCGTCCCTGAGCCGAGCCTACGACCGCGACCAATCCTCACCTCGGGCCTTGTCCCGAGGGGCCGGCGACCTGCGACGAGGACGGTTCCTGATCTGGAGCTCGGAGCTCGACGCGACCCGCTCGTCTCTCGACCTGTATGACCAGTCTTTCCTCGATTCACTCAAGCAACCAGAGTATATCGTGAGGGACTGGTTCGCGGGTGCACCCGTAATTGATGGCTGTCTCTACATCAAGACGCATGCTCACTCCATGGATGCCTTTTATAGGCTATGGGACGAGAATGCTATCATTCCACATGCCTTTCCGCCGGTGGAAGCCCTGTTCATGCTGCTGCAAGCCGTCGCCGACCGAGCCCATGTGGAAGTCACGCCGACGCTGGTCGACGATGTCGTCCGCTCGCTGAATTCCTTCGATCGGTCGTTGACTCAAGAGACGCGAGGAACACGGCATCCACGTGGTCGAGATCATGCCGCTCGGGCGGAGAAGGCAGGAGTTCGAGACCGCCTTTAACTGGCGTCTCACCGCCACGGCGCACGACCAGATCTGCGGATCGCTGCAAGCGCGTTACTTGCAGGCTATCCCTGATTGGTTCCGGGCACGGTGACGGACAAGTCCCTCCCGTCGAGCTGTCGACGAGGTTAGATCGCGACCTGGCGACCCAACTCCACTGTCTTGTCCTGCGGCAGGCGAAGGAAGTCGCCCACATGGGTCGAGTTCCGTTCGAGCGTGGCGTAGATCGCTCCTGCCAGCGCGGCAGGCCCTG
>JAABUP010006912.1_pt1 | contig 15672 bp, 18 predicted proteins | sample 5559201 | NCBI WGS metagenome assembly JAABUP01 (sample SAMN10711887, study PRJNA513373) | rock metagenome | isolation source: Antarctica rocks | place: Antarctica
ATGTACGATTTCTTCCAATACTCTGTGTCTAGGGACGGTCTTCGACACCTCCGTTGAGCCTCCATCACGCTTGCGCGAAAGCTGCTTGTAATCCGATTATAAATAGACGCCAAGACCCTGCATCCAAGCTAGTGGCAGATCTTCAGCAATGAGGAAGGTGGGCCTATGAGCTTGTATCTGACGCCGGCGACCATGTATCATTTGTTTTCTAATGAATTGCCCTCAACGTACCGTTACTGATGCCATTACTGCCTTTAGTCTTCGACTCTGAATTGACTGGACATACAATTTACTTGGGCAGCAACCTCAGTGTTCAACAAACGCCATAACTAAGCGGTCTCCGATTTCCAAACCGTACCTCCTACCACCCCGATCTTCCATATTTCAGCTTCGCCTGCGGCAATCCTTATCATCAGGCACACTGAGGGTGTCATTCTTGCCCGGCTCGAGCCTCCCGACCTCCCTCCTGTAAAGCTGGCGCATCCTCCAAGCTGGCGAGCGCGGCGGCAGCCGGCTTCCTGGGCCGGTCAAGTGCAGGAAACAATACCTCTATGCGAGGTCTTGTCCAATTCATAGCCGACTTACGCAATGCCCGCGCTCGAGATTTGGAGGAGAAACGGATCAATAAAGAATTAGCAAACATACGGCAGAAGTTCAAAGATGGAAATCTCAATGGATATCACAAAAAGAAATATGTCTGCAAACTGCTATACATTTACATTTTGGGATGGAATGTGGACTTTGGGCACCTGGAGGCGGTCAATCTGATCAGTGCAAATAAGTACTCGGAAAAGCAAATTGGATATCTGGCCGTCACGCTCTTTCTACACGAACAGCATGAGCTACTACATCTGGTGGTCAACAGCTTGCGGAAGGATCTGCTGGGACCCAATGAGCTTTTCAACTGCCTAGCATTGCATGCGATTGCCAATGTGGGAGGGAGGGAGATGGGGGAGGCTCTGAGTGGGGATGTACATATGCTACTCATTTCACCGTGCGTTGCCCTGGAAGGTGCGCGATTCGTTTGCTGACAAGCGCAGAACATCAAAATCGTTTGTCAAGAAAAAGGCTGCACTTACATTGCTTCGTCTCTACCGCAAATACCCTGCAATCGTACAGCAGGAATGGGCAGAACGGATAATATCTTTGATGGATGACCCAGATATGGGAGTGTGCCTCTCGGTGACATCTCTCGTGATGGCATTAGCTCAAGACCAACCGGATCCATACAAAGGCGCCTACGTCAAAGCAGCGCAAAGGCTGAGAAGAATAGTTATGGACAATGATATTGCACCGGATTACCTCTACTACAAAGTACCTTGCCCGTGGATACAGGTCAAGCTTCTGAGGCTGATGCAATATTACCCTCCGTCAGGTCTGTGCTTGGCCTCCAGATCCTGCTTCTTAGCACTAATAAAGCAACAGAGGATTCGTATGTGCGGGACCTGATCCGAGAATCAATTCAGCAAATCCTGAATGAAGCGATGCAGATGCCGAAGAATGTCCAGCAAAATAATGCGCAGAACGCCGTGCTGTTCGAAGCCATAAATCTGGTAATACACTTGGATACCGAGCACAATCTGATGGTACAGATCTCATCGAGGCTAGGCAAATTCATCCAGTCAAGGGAGACCAATGTCCGATATCTTGGGTTGGATGCAATGACGCATTTTGCCGCGAGAGCAGAAACTTTGGATCCGATCAAAAAGCATCAGAACATCATTATCGGCTCTTTGAGAGATCGAGATATCAGTGTTCGGCGGAAAGGCCTCGATCTATTGTACAGCATGTGCGATCCGTCGAATTCTCAACCGATCGTAAATGAACTTCTCAAATACCTACAAAGCGCCGACTTCGCAATCCGAGAAGAGATGGTCTTGAAAATAGCCATCTTGACAGAAAAATACGCAACAGACATTCAATGGTATGTGGACATATCATTGCGGTTGATAGCGATGGCCGGGGACCATGTCAGCGATGAAGTCTGGCAGCGAGTCATCCAGATTGTAACGAATAACGAGGAGCTTCAAGTCTACGCTGCTCAAAACATATTAGATTATGTCAAGGCGGAACAGTGCCATGAGACGCTGATCAAGATCGGCGGATACTTGTTGGGCGAATTCGGACATCTCATTGCGGATACAAAGGGTTGCAGCCCAATCGAACAATTCTTGGCCCTGCAGACCAAGATGCAAGGGTGTTCGTCAGCTACGCGGGCGATACTGCTATCGTCTTTCGTCAAATTTGTCAATCTCTTCCCTGAAATCAAACCGCAACTTCTGGTCGTGTTCCGAGCATACAGCCGCACTTTAGACTCTGAGCTGCAACAAAGGGCTTGTGAGTACCTAACACTGACAATGTTACCGACAGATGACCTTCTGCGCACAGTCTGCGATGAAATGCCACCTTTCCCGGAACGTACATCTGCCCTCCTCTCTCGCCTTCACGGCAAGCATGCGGGCACGAGCGATAAACGCACCTGGGTCGTAGGCGGCAAGGACGCAAATGCCGACTCTAAAGAAATCCTCCTTACCCAGCCGACTGGTGTCAAACGCTCCTTTACCCCTACGGCCAATGGCACTCTCACGAACGGGAACTCTCCGACCACTAATGGGGCCCCCAAAGCCAACGGAACCCACGGCCTCGAGGACCTCGACCAGACCACCAGTCCTTTAAGTAAAGCCCCTAACCTCGCTTCAGCCGCTCATCTCTCCCCTGGCTGGGAGCTGGGCTATCGACGACTTCTTTTCTCTGCTGAGAGCATTTTATATGAAGACGCGCAAATTCAGATTGGCGTCCGTTCGGAATATCGGGGTGCGATGGGGTGCCTAATCCTTTACTTCACCAACCGCTCTTCTTCTGCCATTGGCAGCTTCACCACCACACTTGACAATCCGAACTCTTCAGAGAAACTCCGCATCGACAGCAAAAGTTTACCAGACTCGAAAATACAAGCTGAGGCGCAAGCCCAGCAAACAATCATGTTCGAAGCTAAGGCTGTATTCGACCTTCCCCCCACCATCCGTGTCAGCTATTTGGCTGGTGCCTTGCAAGCTCTGACCCTCCAACTTCCCGTCGTGATGCACAAATTCATGGACGCGGCAGATCTATCAGCCGACGGTTTCTTCAAGCGGTGGCGGCAGATCGGTGGCGCACCTAGAGAAGCTCAGAGAGTCTTCGGTATCACAGATGCAGGGCGAGGGAAGGGTATGGGCGATGCGGAGGGGATAAAACGAATAGCGGAAGCGTTTGGGTGGGGCATCTTGAGAGGCGTAGATCCAAATGCCAAAAACGTGGTTGGGGCTAGTGTGCTGCATACTGTAGTAGGGAAGCTAGGATGTCTGCTAAGGCTGGAACCGAATTGGGATACCCAGGTAAGTTTTATAGAGCTTTCTTAAAGAAATTTAAACCGAGGGAATGAGATACTGACTCAGAACAATAGCTTTACCGAATAACGATACGAGCGACTGATGAGTCAGTCCCACCCGTACTGATGAAGATGATGGAGGAAACATATTCAATGGGCGTGGAAAGGGAATGATGGCATGAATGTCGACGACCGAACCAGTGTTCTCCCTTCGGAGATTTGTTAAGAGTAAAAAGAGGAAAGCATGGTATCTATCTGTGCACGCATCGGCGGCGCGTTGCATTCTGGACCATGCGTAACATTCTACGTTGTGCACATGGTCAGTTGTATAGGATTGGAACACACAATTGTGCAAACAAATCTTGGCCTCAAAGACAAGCGTTTTTTCGTTCAAGAAGACAATACAGAACGCAAGAGGCGATTTGGACGCGGCATTGGCACAATGAAGCGCTCGTCATGAGTCCTGGCTCAACTCCTATAAGAAGTGTTGAAGTCCACCCAAATCTCCCACCCATATTGTCTGGCCTTATCAACCATCTTGACTCATCTAAGAAATAAGGTCGGCCGCATTGGATCTGACGAGATCAGAAGATACAGAATACAAAATCCAAATAGGGCCTAGCGTATGCCTTTAAAATATGTTGAAATCTGCATTACAGAATGCCACACCGCATGAAACATTTGATTCCTTAAGTAAGGCTTGCCAAACATTGTTCGAAGGGATCAGAAGTCACAAGACACAAAATCCAAACAAGGTCAGCTTGTCCCTACACAATTTTTTATCCGCCATCAGCGCATCTCAAACTCCTCTTTGACAAATCGAAAAAAGCAAGAGGTTTATGGTCTAGCCCTACTCGTAGTAGTTGAGAACATGTTGTAGAGGCGGCAATGTTTCACCAACAAAGCTTGACTTGAAAACCCCTCTACTCCTCACAATCACTGTCCCTTGCAGCCTGGAAGCAATACATCAAACGCACTACCAACCCAAATCATCGCAAACGTAAGCTCGATTATTGATCACATACAGTCTAATGACACAATTTTGACTCTCAAAATGGGCGTCCAGGCATGATTCATTTCCCACAATGGAGGACTGGACGCACGCAAGCTTGATGTGTGGAGTGCATGCTTCTAATGTAACATATTCAGGAGGGGAAAACATACTCTCCTGTCTGTTGTTGAATGAGAAAAGCGCTTGAAACAGGTTTTCCATGATTGAAACCCTTGACAGAGCTCTCTTCTTGACGCGACCCACTTTGCAACCTTGTTTTACAGGACCGTTTGTGTTCTCCCTCCCTCCACCTCATCACGCAAACGACCTTTGCATCCTATCGAACATTTGTTGTAGGACTTGAATTCGATCATGTTGCTCACTGCGTATCTACGCACTGTCAGTCCATAGTCCATACCGCAAAGCCCAGTGACTCACATAGTGCGGCATGAGTGTGATACGAAGTGATATGGCATTGTCTTGATCTTTGGATCCCGCCTCCAAGGCAGCGATGGTGTCTCCAAACAACTGGTCTGTTGGACTTTTGTGGATGAAATCATAGATCTCATCAGCTCCCCTTTTCGAGATAGCCATCAAGTACAATCCTAGCCACCCCTGTGTCACGAGTGATGGATTCTTGGAATCAGTGATCAGGGCACAGATCGGCTCCGCAACATTACGATAAGCCCCCTGTGCTTGACGTATGGCCTCATCAGTAATCTTAGTCTCCACTAGACCATTCTCCTTGTGGGCTACACGCCAAATCTGTCCTATCAATTGCGCTACCTCCATTCGGAAAGATAGGTCTTCATGTTCCCAGTTCAGAGTGAGAAGACGAGGGAAGTAGTATGTAGGAGCCCAACTATTGCCTTTCCAAAGAAACTTTTTCACGTTGGTGAATGAACCAGTGAGTAGCGTTCGGACGGTGGCAACAGCAGCGCACCGAATTGAGAGATTTTTTATTCTGGAGCAGAGGGACATCACCAATTCCAAGGTAGCTTGCCCGTGAGTCAGAGCAAATTTGTTGGTTTCTGGGAATGCGAGATTCTTTAACAGGCGGAGACCCTCTAGGGCCACCTGGAAATTGGTTTGCCCTCTCAACAGACCAAGCAAGGACTTCATTCTGGACTCCATGACTGCGTCCGCGAGGAACAACATCGACGTTTGCTCTGAATGCGCAACATTGCGCAAGACAGAGCAAGCGCAGATCTGCATTTCCGCCTTCGGTTTAGATAGCCACGTACAGAATGTGTCCACGAGCTTACCGTTCGGAGGATACTTACCAGTGAACTCTGGTAGATCGGATATATCCCATAAACGTTTTGATAGATTAGAGCGTATCTGGCCCATTAATTCTCTTAGCTCTAGGCTTGGAATTTCAAGACCAGTTGTTTGATCAACTGGCGTTTCTTCAAAGTCCATATAGTAGGTATCAGCCATAAGGGTCATCAGGAGTGGCACAAAGTCTCGCTCAATTGCGAGCTTTCGGTATCGCTCGTGCTCCAACAATGCGAAGATGGCGTTAGACATGGTGGTTTCCTCATCTAAAGTTAGCTTCTGGCTTCTCATTTTCGTGTAAATGACTTCGACGGCATTCTCTGGGAGATCTTCGACGTTGACTGCAATCGTTCTAGTCAAAAGATGCCTTATGATATCTTATATGGTTATGGAACGATCACTCACAATCGAGTATAGCAAAGTCAAGGAGGAGACAAACGTGCCCAAGAAGGTCAAAGTTGAAGGGATGACCCTCATAATCGAGCATAGCAACTAAGTGCGCAAATAGCTTGAGCGTTCTGAGCGCGTTCTCGGCTGGCTCTGTACTATGTCAGTAGTTAAGACCAAAGCAGAATACAAAAACAAACCGTAGTCGCCTGCAATGTTGTACAGCGCTACGACGGCATAAGGTGCATTTTGCTCATGGTACAAAGCCTCCACTAAAATTGAAAAATCAAATTTAGCAACAACTCGAGCGCGATTCTCGTCTGCTAATGCTGTCAGGAAAGTGGATTTGGAACTATTCCCGAGGACACAGACCGGAACTACAGCATGTGTTCGCCATCATTCGTACCAAATCTTTATTCCACGATCCTTGCTCACGGTATTTATTGAAAAGGTCGAGGAAGAAGTCCAAGAGGCCAGTGGTACCATAAAAAATGCGCCATGGTTCTAAGATATATGTGTAAGTCTAAAATCTTTTCGGCGATCAATTCTCTCCAGAACAATGCTTTATGATTGGCTCACCGTCTCGACTAGCATCGGCAAGGATTTTTCTAGGGAAATGAAAGGCAGCGTTCCCACAAATAGGTTCCATTTGTATAAATAGGGCGACCAAAGTTCGAAAACCCTCGGTAGGGTAGAGGGCGTGAGCTGACTGGCTCAAGCTGTCACGCCATCCTATCACGGTGAATTTGTCACGCGCATGCGCCTCTACGCTATCGAAAAAGTCGATAAAAGCGGTAAAGAATTGAAGTACCATTGCATCTCGTGCGTGCTTGGCACGTTCAGATTGTCCTGTGTCTTCCGGATGAATCAGCTGCGAAGAGTCATCTTCGATGGACAATTCGCTGATCTGTGCGCTCAGCTCTTCGTGGATGGGACGATGGGTCATTGCTTGTGACCTAGTACTAAACAAAGCGATGTCGATCTGGTCGCGACTTGTTGAACGCTTCAATTCATGTACGTTTCGTCAGAGAAGTTCAAGTCAGGATCACACTTTGACTCATCACTCAAGAGTTGCGCGTGGTAGCTCGTAGACAGTCGTTGAGCTAGACACCGAAGTGAGTGCTAAAGGTAGACATTGCCATTTGCCAAAATACAGAATCATTTAGGCAGGCGGAGTCTAAACGTCACAGGAAAGAGCCATCCACGCAAGGCATAACGAGCAGCGGTGTCGTTATGATGACTCAGCCGTAAATTCTTATTCGCGGGCCCTTGCGACTCCAAATTCTTGATGAAATTGTCTTCGTCTCAGTAGTACTGGAGACATTTTCCTTCTACATAGATACTGCCAAGACGATCTGCCCTAGCCCTGACTAAAGTATCAAGTCCCTTCGAGCAGGGACGCTAGCTAACGCGACAATAACCCACGCGCGCTTACCCCCGCATGAGCCGCACTAACCCCTGTTTCTTTTTGCACTTGTTAGTTGTTACAATTTATGCCAAGCCCGCATTCTAGAATCGAATTGGCGGACCATAACTCTCAAACCCCATAGGAAAGTTCTCTCAGGGTTCATAAGCTTGAGCTACGAAGGAAGCGGCCATTGCTCTCATTCCCGTACTCGCTACAGACCATGACGCGAGCACAACAAACCATCTCCCTGGCTTTGCTGGCCTCTTCGGTAAATTCCCTTACCTCCAATGCAATGCCATTTTCTGTCAACATTAGCTGATCACGTACCTTTATAGCTCTACATCGCCTGCTTTCTGCACATAATTCCCCTCTCACAGACGGTTCAGGAGGAAGTCATACCCGTCGTACGTATACCTCCTCTACAAACAGCTGCATTGAGCGCGCGACCTGACACTCATCGACACAGTTTCCCTTCTGGGCAATCGTATCTTTTGGAGCATATCTGCTGTTTAAGTTGGGGTGGGGCGTCTTTACGTTCAATGACGTACCAGAGGCATATAATGAGTTGATGGGGGAGATTGATATGGCGAAAAAGGATCTGAGGAGGCAGGGGATTACTCTTGATTGAGCATGGACTGTGTAGGATAGGATGTGGTGGGCGATTCGTTCTCATCTCGCGCAATTCGTGTAATAGGTCCTTCGGTTTCACCAACGTTGACCACTCTCGCTGCGACCCGGGAACGGCTGCTTGCCTTCAACGCCTGAGTCTCGGCTTCATTGAGTTCTGCCACATGGGACCTGGATCACACCTCCTCTAATGCCCCCATCACACTGCTCTGTCGCGCAGCTTATCTCCAAACAACGACCTGCGCCCGATTCGACTAAATGACTCATACATCCAAACACTCCCAACCATTTTATCTCTCCCCCCTCCTCTCCCTCAACCTCTTCTCCACATTCATGAATTCCCTAATCCCAACCGGCACCCCCTCAAACATGCCCTCATCACTCAAATCCACCCCTCCCATCCCGTCCAGATCCCCCACCCCTTCCGCCCCACCACCACCCTCACCATCCCCAGTATCAGCCCTCGCCCCACCACCCTCTCCAGCCTGCATCCTCTGCAAATTCCTCCTCTCCTCCGCCCAAACCTCCACTTCCTCGCGATAAGCATCCCAAACACAACTCACACACCCACTCATACAGCAATGATCCGGCTCCGGCGGCCTCTCCATTCCCTTTTCCGCCCTTCTCAACCCCCGAACCCTGGGACTAGGCCCACTTAGCGGCGCCGAGAACAGGATCTGATTATTTGGTCCTTTGTCGGAAGCTTGGATTGTTGAGGATGGGGACGGTGGGGGGACGGTGGATGAGGGAGATGGTTTGGGGGGAATGGCTTTTTGGGCGGGAGTGGGGAGGGGCGTTTTGAGGAGAAGGGCGTAGTAGTCGTCATTGACGGTGGGGGGTGGTGGGGAGTGGGGTAGGCGGAGGCGGGCGGAGAGGTGGAAGAGGTGGTAGGGGTGCCGGGGGAGGAGGTGAGGGGGACGGGGCGGCATTGAAGAAGTGAGCCGAGTTGGATTGTTTGGCCGTCGAGATGAATGGGGCTTCGTTGGGCTGGGACTTGGTTGAAAAGCGGGTGGAATTCTACGAGATTTTGACTCTAGACGCTAAATGACGTCAAGCATGCGTTTTCCGACATGCTAGTGTACTCGCTACTCTGATCATTCCTGTGGATGGTTCCAAAAAGTCTTGAGAATCTGTTAGAGTAGAGTCTCAGTATCTCATGACGTCGTGACATTCATTATGTACAAAACATAAGACATTGTCATGATCCATGCAGTTCCTCATCCGGTATTCTACTCTTCAACCATGTCAACACGGCTTCCGTCCCCTTGTCAATCACGTCCCTCCTAGGTACTCGAAACCTGTTTCCTCCCACTAGTAGCGTCCTCAATCCATCAGCATCGAGCAAGCCCAGCTTTGGCTCTAGGTGAGTGAGCTCGTTTCCACTAATATCCATCACTCGCAAGCCCTGGGCAACGTCGACTTCCAGTACACTTATGCTATTGTCAGCGGCGGAGAGTGATATCAAGGAAACGAATTTGCTCCGCAGGGGAAGGAGGGACGTAAGCCGATTTCGAGACATGTCCAATTCGGTCATTCTGGGAGCGAAAAGATTGTCGATTATTGGGGATAGCGTACTAATGGCGTTGGAGGAGAGGTCCAACGATCTAAGATTTGGCAGTGAGATCTCATCGGGGAGGTACGTTGCAGCGTTGAGCTTGTTGTGAGACATGTCGATTTTGACTAGGGAGTGGCCCAGCAATTCCAAGCTTGAAGGTATCCTAGGTAATTGATTACGATTAAGGACGAAAGTCTTGACATTGTTGGTCCCCACGAACGGCTCAAGATCTGTAGATTCAACTGTCTCAAGTCTGGTTGAAGAACGATCGAGCATGCCGCCTGGCTTCACAGGCCAGACTCTAGAGCTTTCCATGCTCCCATTGGGTGCCATGTCACTCGCATCTCGGGATTCACATACCATGGTATCGGCGGTCTCCTCAGGTAAGAGCCGAAGCTTGAGTTCATGTTTGATCTCATCGGTATCCATGTTCAAGAATCTGCGTTCTCTCAACGGATTATTCGCGATACGTAGAACAGCGAGGCTTTCCATAAGACCAATCTGCTCGTCCAACTTTCTTATATCATTCCGTGAGAAGTCTAAAGTCTTGACCCTCGTCAAGGCTGTAAGCCCTTCAGGGAAAGAGCTTATTTGATTCCCTCCTGCAGTCAGAGTAATTAACTCTGTCCAGCTTGAGATGTCAGGCAGCGCTGTAAGCCTGTTCTCGGTAACGTTGAGAGCCTGTAGCGAAGGAAGGCAGACAACTGCGTTCTGCGTGAAAGCGGTAAGAGCGTTGTTTGCGACATCTAGAGTTTTGAGACCTGGGAATCCTTGCATGCCTGGTGGAAACAGTGTTCCGCTTAGCCTGTTTCGAGCCACGTCTAGTTCAACCAGCGGCAGAGCACCGAAGCAATCGAAAGGCAACAAGCTCAGTCTGTTCCCAGCAATATTGATCGTGCGGAGGTTGGATAGCTCATGTAGGTTGCTGGGTAAATTACTGATCATGTTATTGTGAAGGTCAAGCACCTCAAGACTCTTCAAATCGCACAGTTCAGCATCCAACGTGCCGTTAAGAGCGTTGTCTGCAAGACGCAATTCTCGCAAGGAGCGGATTCGAGCTATTTTAGAGATACTCTCGTTGTTGAGTTTGTTCTTAGATACGTTGAGCGTTGTCAAGCGCTCCAGTCTTCGCAGCCCCATTGGAAGTGCCTTCAAGTGGTTGCCATGAAGATCAAGCGTCTCCAGGCCGCCAAACATGTTTCCTTGATATTCATCCTCCTCCTCATGTGATTCTGGGTCCTCATCCGGGAAAGATCCATCATCAAGATGCTCGAATTCATTATCTGCAGCAATGAGGCGTACTAGATCTACGCTTTCATACCACGAACCATCGCCCGGATTAGCATTATACATATTCGTCACTTCGGACGGCATCTTATTCAAGCCCAAGGCGGCGATGTTGAGTCTTCCGTCCGTTCGAGCGCTAGCAACACGCTTGCGCAAGATACTCGCGGTATCATCAAAGTCGAAGTCTGGGGATGCTTCCGCCTGTTGCCTGTTCCCTACAGGCCCCGTACCTTGAATCTTGTTTACTTTTTGCCGTGCCGCTTTGGCTTTTGCTATCGTCTCGCGGAGTGTCGCTGATGAGCTTGGTACTTTCGGTGCATTAGATAATTTGGATGTAGATAATGGATCACCAGAGTCCGTTGAAGTTCGCGATGACATCTTAGAAGGCGGTGGAAATTTGGAGACAGGTTCTGAAGAGTTGGCTGAGGACCCAGGTGACCTAGCTCGTGCCTTATTGGAAGTTGCCTCTCTTTTGGAACCAAACGGCTTTCCCAGTGTTTCTGGGAACACATCCTGAGCTGAAGGCCGTGGTTTCGAGGGCCTAGCAAATAGAGTCTTACTCCCTCTTACTGATTCTACGGTTGGATAATTTCCCACACTGTCTGCCGATTCTTTGGCATGAGAAAAGCTAGCTGATTCCGATGGTCTTGCTTTCGAAGGGCTTGGCTCCTTAACGCTGTAGGGCCGCGTAGACGAATGGGGCACACTTTTAGGGACAAAAGAGCTGACAGATCGTCTACTTGGGGTTGTCTTCAAAGTGTGATTCCCTGTCATTGGCAACAACGCACGTTTGGTGGGCGAAGCCGGTCGTGAAGAGGGGCCGGTTGGTAAAGGGGGACGGTGGCCATGACTGGTGCTTGGTCGTGATCTGCTGAGGGAAGAGCGTGGGCGCGAAGACGGCTTTGACGGGCTTTCTGATGGGAAGAAGCCAGACTTTCGTCTGGCTGGTGAAGGCGAGGGCGGGATCTGAGCTAGAGTTTCGATGGTCCTGTCGGATAGGGAAGGGCGCGGCCGCCTGGGAAGTGTATGTGCTCTGAGTGGGGCGGCTTCAAGGACCTCATCTTTAGCCTTCGTTCCTGTGTCGAAGTCATCGATTGGCTTGACGTCCGTTGAGCTCGCTCGTGCAGTGGATCCAGTCTCCGCCTTGGCCAATGTTGGCACGATTGTATTTTTTAGGGCATGTATTGAAGGGTTGTTTCTCTTAGGCGTATACTTGATCGGATCATGAGTAGGGGTTGACTTTTCAGGTCCTCTGGGAACCGGCAATCTGGAAAATCGTGGAATGCCAGAAGATCTGAGAGAGGCATTGGAAGGCTGCTCCATCTTCCACCAGCTTATCCCCAATCCTCGCACCAATACTTAGCACAAGCGCTCATCAATCCTCGTACAAGCAAAGTCCATCACTGCACCAGTCATTCATTCATTCATCCATTCACCAAGCGTCGGGGGCTGCATAAAGCTCGAAGCCGATTCCTGGATCGTGATGGTTGTTTGGCGCCGTTGTCCGGTCAGCGCGCACTGTTCGCGTGCCGCTACTGCGCCAACTTCGGCTGATCCAGCCCCTCGGCCATCAGGTGGCAGCAGTAAGGTGCTTGCAGCCCTCACTTCCAACCTCCTCCCCACAGCTGAGCCTGTAAGGCACTTGAGGGGCTCATCTGCTTCGGACAACCTGGCAACATCGCAATCATATCATCCAGCTCCTTCTACATCGCTCAAATTTCCTCGCTTCTATTGCACAAAAATCTGACCGGAGCGGACAGCCCCACCACTCAACTCCGCCTGACCAGGCGGCACCTGTTCCAATTTTGGTACGTATCCGCAGCAGTCAATCGTGATGAGGATGAAATCCAGTGCTGACTCTGATATCAGAGATCCAACCACAAATATACCTCACCACACACAATGTCTGAGCTCTCCACCCCACGTACCCCAATGCCCGAGCTTGCAATGCGCCGCGACAATACTTCACCTTCTTCCAGTCCTACTATTGCCAGAGGTACAAGTGACTTGAATGGTCGACTCGGTTCTCCCGTACACGACACTGGGACCATGACACCGCCACCATCATCTCAAGTGCCTAAACTCTCGTCAAAGCCGGCTCAGGCGAAAATAACTGGCAGAAGAGATCAGTCACTTGCGTCTCCGCCTGCAACTCTGAAGGCTAGCCCTCCCATAACATCTGGGAGTCTTTTCGGGGAAATTCCTAGCCTTGAATCTGTCCACGAGATGGACGAGGGGCAATTGCGCGGTCTTGTCACCGAGCTGCTGCCTGCATTCGGTGAGGCGAGAGTCAGTGCTGCTCATTCAAAACTCCAGCACAGCCTGTTGAGCATTGAAACGGAGGAGGCCGCCAAGCGAGCAGCTGTGGAGCATGAGGCAACGCGGCGAGAGGTCCAAGTCTTGCAAGAAGGTAGCCCAGCACACCGTACTTCGTTCAGCCCACGATCTCCGCAGGCCTCCATGCAACGTAACCTTCAGCTAGCGCTCGCTCACTGTAGACACTTACAAAAAGAGAATGCTATAATGGATAAGCGTCTTCGCGCCTCGAAGAAAATGATTAAGCAACTGAACGAAGAGAATGCGGAGCTCAAGGGGAATGTTCACTTGCTTCGACAACGGATCAAAGAGAATAGAGACCACTTGAACGACATGCAGTCCACTGGCGCAATCTCAATCAATAGCACACCGTTTCAGGAATATAGTACACGCCTGCATAGCCGCACCCCAGCACCTGTTAGCCGGCCACTTCGAGACTCCAAACCGACGATTGGAAGCCAGGATCCTTTCGATGCTTTGCTTTTAGCTGGTCAGGTCATGAATGGCGAAGCCAGTAGCGTCCCTTCGAGTCCCCAGCAGCTCAGGGCAAAGAAGCTACATGCTCACCACGTTCGGGGAGCCCACTCACTGTCATCGCTACCAACTACTCCTCTACGATCGAGGCCAGTGACCGCTGACAATGCCTTGATCACCCCTGTTCATCGTGTCGATCATAATGTCAGTTACTCGGCGCCTGGTACGCAGCTCGCCTACAAGGAAGAACTTCGTGCCCGAGAGGACCGCGAAAGCACCATTTCTGCATCTGACGATGACGAAGAGCCTTACCGCAACGGGGAAATGACAGGGTCCCAAGCAAGCCAGATGGCAACCAGCATGCTCCGCCGTTCTTTAGGATCACAAAACCAGAGTCATGCATCATCCAGCCAAACACCAGAATCCAGTCAATTGATGCAAGCCAAGCTCTTTGGACATGTCACAAAGCCACACTCTGGTACTACGAACACTTCGAAGCGAGGCGCCGATAGTAGTGCATACGATGACACGCCAAGGAGCAGTAAGAAGGCCCGAGTTGCGGGCTCAGGAGTCGAGAGAATTGGGCTAGGGATCGAGACATGATGAAGGTCGAAATGATGTGTGCTCATTCAAATGGAGTCTTCATAGGGAGCAAGAGCGTGCTGGTAATTGTGGCACTTGATCTCTCGATATACTTGCCGGCTTAGTACCTCGACCTCAAAGGCATCCTCATCTTTTTGCTCCTGCTGTACATAGCTTAGTGCACCGATGTAATGAAAACTGAATTGACACTCTAAAATTACACTGCGTATTGAGATTCATGAATGAGCACGTCTTATGGAGGTTCTGATGTGGAATAATCACACATCACATACACAGACCGCCAAGGTCTTGCCAATCCCTTGCTAAGCGAGCGCTTCCACACTGCACTAGTACGAAGCCGAAAAATCACACCAGAGGTGTCGTGCACCTCAATATCATCACCATCCTGGTCGTCAACCGCCACAATGGTGAGTGCTTCTCCCAGTACTTTGACTCCGGATGCTTCAGAAGGCAATGCCACGAAGCTCAGGAAGTGCGCAGCTAGAAGAATGCTTGCTAATCATACAATTATAACAGACGATCAAGCATAACCAGCAAATACAGCACAACCGTCAGCCTGACCCAGCACTTTCCAATCGAGGGCATACTGATGGACAACAGATTTCCGCAAGGATTGGCAACGCCGTGTGCGCACTCATTTCGACCAGGTATGAATGCCTTGGCTCTTCCGCTCCTCATTCTGGAGTCCGCCCAGTCACCTCAGAGCTATGGAGGCCTGACTGACAATTGTCCGACAGCCCGGACGCAAATCCCGTCGTCGAAATGCTCGAATTCAGAAAGCTGCAGCTGTCGCTCCTCGACCAGTCGACAAATTAAGGCCTATCGTGCACTGCCCTACAATCAAATACAACCGTCGCGTGCGAGCAGGACGTGGCTTTTCAATTGCCGAGCTTAAGGTACATCATGATAATGCATTTGGAAAAATATCTTTGTCAGGGACCTGACTCTTGTGAAATGCTAGGAAGCTGGTATTCCCCGTAAATTCGCCGCTACAATCGGCATCTCCGTCGACCCTCGCCGCGCCAACCTCTCCGTTGAGTCTCTCACCGCCAATGTCGCCCGCCTAAAAGCCTACCGCGAGCGTCTCATCCTCTTCCCACGAAAATCTGGCCAGCACAAGAAGACCGACGCTACAAAGGAAGAGATCATGGCTCACCAGAAAGGAGAGCAGGAGACCTCAAAGAAGACCCATCATACCATGCCGATCGTCAACCAGGCGAAAGAGGAAGCCATTAGCGAGGTCAAGAAGAGCGATATGCCAAAGGGTGAGGAAGCTGCTTACCGAAAGTTGAGGGATGCGAGGAGCGAGGCTAGGTTGGTGGGTGTGAGGGAGAAGAGGGCTAAGGCCAAGGCGGAGGAGGCTACTGCTACGAAGAAAT
>JAABUP010006913.1_pt1 | contig 15669 bp, 11 predicted proteins | sample 5559201 | NCBI WGS metagenome assembly JAABUP01 (sample SAMN10711887, study PRJNA513373) | rock metagenome | isolation source: Antarctica rocks | place: Antarctica
CTTGGAGCTGGACATTTGTTGTAGCTGAGGAAGCGACATGTCGTCACCACCTTCGTACCCGCGTCCGCCCGTATTCGTTTGCAAATATGACTGAAATACTTGGCATTGCGCGTTCATCTACCCCATAGAAGGGTTAACCGGCCAACTGAACACACTCCCTAAATGAACAGCTTATAGGGCTGAGTTATAGCTTAGAACATTATTTTTGAGAAGTCATTTTATGAGAAAGCTTTGTATAGGAAACTTATGTAAATTCTGATTTTAGGAAGATTTTATATGAAGCGATTTTCAGTAGCTTGCGTGGTTATAAAGATATAGAGGGGGTGTTCGGTTGGGGGGTTTGTTCAGTTGGGGGGTTAACCCTTCTACCTAGAATCATGTAGACCTAATCGACTGTTAAATAATAATGTAGACTTCACTTTACCCATCCAATAGCTCTACTAATAATACAAGTCCCAATTAAGAAGCTTTCCCTTGTGATCACATGGCTCGGAATAGTGGCTAGCGTATCCGAAGGCATCGTAGTTACAGTACCTGATTACTTTAATCGTATCAGCGCTTGGAAAATTCAATCGTCAAACAAACAAACGTGACCTTCGGCAAGGCTCCGGATATATCTGTAGGGAAACAGCTACTCGTACTCGTGTGTTTCGTAAACCAGCTCCGCCAAGACACGTCGCTAGATTCCACCAATCAATTGTTCATGTTGCCTGCACCAAATTGTGCAGAGCAGCGATGCAGCCCGATGAAGTTCAGAGCTCGTTTTCGGACCACACGAGTACTGTAGTAAATCATCATGCAGCATGCTGAGCCGCCCGCCAAGAGAGATAGGACTGAAAGAAGCTAGCTTACTAGCGTGCATCTACCTGGAAATGAGGCAAGTCGAATACTTGGGTATTTACTACATTGTGGTTACTACGACTTTTGATCTGCCAAGTAGACAAAAGCAGAGCTACAGACCATCTTATTGTCAAGGAACCAGCCTGCGATAATGCTTTTGAAAGACTGTGTGGAAATGATCGCGGGCGCGGTCATCCTAAGCTCAACTCCTGGAGGTCTCACTTGCTCCGTCAGTAAGGGGTTTAAATTCTCCAATGAATGACTATAGGTGCCATCAAGATGACCTTCTAGAATAACATAGTGTCGAGCTATACTTTGAAGTACTGAGCTTCATGAATGGCTCAATCTGAGGGCCTAGCAGTGGTGTTTTACGTACAGCCTCAATACCCATCCAGTACACAACATTTGAAGGAAAGTCTCAAGGAAACCGGGGCTTGTGCTCATCACCCCCTTTAATCTGTGTGGCGCTCCTCAATCTCCGTCTTTTACTTTTGTTCCTTCATACTGGCGGGTGGCTGCCATTAGTCGGAGTCCATCCACCCCATACGTAAGCAATCGCTTCATCAGCATCCTTTTCACTGCGTTTCCCGTTCGGAAGAAACGTCATCGCGTTACGCTTCTGATGCGTCTCCTTCCCTTGATGGGATATCAGTATACTCGTCTTGGAAGATCAGGAGGATGATTCACCAATCTCGTTGTTGCGTGTCGGGGCACCAACGCTGTGCATTGCGAGCAGTAGGATGAGGGTGATGGTTTTGTGTTGCATTTTGCTGATTTGGAGGATTCAATCGCAAGGTCGTCTTTCGTTGGAAGAGGTTTTCTTGAGGAACAGGTGTGGAATTTCAGAGCGAGTTGCGTAGGATGGAGTTCGCTCCCTTCTGCTATCTTAAGTAGGCACCATCGCCTCAGCTAGCTAGGCGCCTACCCCCTCAGTTAGGCATCATGCCGAATCTCCCCGGTTTGAAGTGTGATATGAACCGGTTCTTCTTATTGGCTCAGCTCTTGGTTTCCTCGGTGTATTTACGATGATCCACCGTACCAATACGGCGCGTGCATCGGAATATATCAATTTCAGCTCCTTACAGTTCGAGTCTAACGCCGTTACTACTGGCACATTGTTACGTGTCTCCTATGGGATCCAGGAAGGGATCACTACACCCTCAATAATTGACCACTAGGTGCTGTCTCAGATTTAGACGATTATGCGTTTCGTCTAAACCTTCCGGGCAGATCTAAGGCGCAAGCTACACTCAAATAATACGACGCTTCCTTTGGACAAGTCTATTTAGGAGTCTGGAGAGTAAACAAAGATGAATTGTCTTCGCTCGGTTTAGCCAATGACGACCTCTTACGATCGTCTAGAGACAGATGATGGCAATGTAGTCAGTCCCAGTTGTCGCACATCGAAGCGGAGATCAAAAGTGTGTGGATGGCAGGCCGCTCTGCTGCTTTCCCTTCTTTCTGCTGCAGCTATTCCAGGGAATCTTGCCGGACGAAAATGCTGCAGTGCTGGGAAAAACGATTTGCTTGGTGAGCAATTCTCCAACCCCAAACCAGCCTTGTAGAGCTTGCAACCTTGCTGACGATTCTCTAGCACCAGCAGGTACCATCGATTCCACCTTCCATTACAGACGAGATTTTGCCGAAGAGGCGACAAACGGCACAGATCATCTTTGGGATCAGATGTTTCCAAGTACTCAATCCCTCCACGTTTGTCAAAGCAATCGAACAATTTTTGACAGATGTTAGGCGCTAAGGGCTTTATTCAAAACCCAGCTGTTTCATCGGAGATCATGTGCGTCTCTGTATATCATCAGCTTCATTGTCTTGTAAGTTCAGCAGTGCGTCTTCTACGATCCTTACTCAGTCGATATTAAGGACTCATTAAGGCGAGGCTTCTATGCCACAACGGGAGACTCCAAGTCCGACATGCTCGTAGACACGGCCCATATGAGGCATTGTATTGACTATCTCCGGGAGTCACTTCTGTGTGCAGCAGATACCAATATGGAGCCACTTGAGATGGAACTTAAAGGTGTGACTGGGTGGGGGGGCCCGAGGAAGTGTCGCGATATCGCAAGTGTCAATGCATGGACTGAGCAGTGGTTACCGCAAAATCAGACTGCTATGATTTGATCCTATACCGGTGATACTGAATTGCACTGTCTCAGTCTCCAGATAAATCCTCTAAAGTTACCAATAGGGGCGAAATCCTGCTGCCCCAAATCTATATGCATTGGAGAAATTCCTATTGAAACTCCTATATCTTCTCGCTTGTTCTACGGACAACCGCGCAAATGCTATAAATACTTGCCAATGTTCTATGGTACGGCGATCTCTAACATGATCATAGATCTCATCATCATCACGTTACCATGGCCTATGATTTGGAGATTGCAAATGCCCACGCGACAGAAGTTTGCTGTAGGTGGTATATTCACTCTTGGAGCACTGTAAGTATTGGTCGAAAAAGACCGATAGCCTTTGATGGGGCTGATCATGGCAGTGTTTGTGGCATCAGCATCGCTCGACTCGTATTCTTTGTCAACTCAGGAAAACCATACGCTAATGCATATGACGTGACTTGTAAGACGCTACTCCCAAAGTGCTCTGCTGCTGCCAATACTACAATTCATACTTACTTATTCCTATAGATGTGTTCGCGCCTACACTATATTGGACACAATTGGAAGGGGCATTGGCCGTGGTGAGCGCTTGTCTCCCGACCATGCGTCCCTTGCTCCAGGGTTTATCTCTGGAGAGCATGATGGGCAGCTTCCACGCAAAATTGCCAACCTACTGGAAAATCCGTAAGGGCTCAAAGCACCAAATCTCGACCATCGAACGGAATTCCCAAGAGGAAGACCAATCACCGCTCAACAGGCTGAAAAAGCCAGGCCATGTTGTAAGTGTGGATACATACATTGAGAGCGTCAGAATGGACGATCTTGAGGCTGCTAGAAGTGCTCGTCCAGCAGGAATTGCAATCCATCGGGATCTTTCGTCTTATAGTGAGACATTGTAACTTGGCGTAGCCTCTTCATGAGAAGAGATCCCTAGTAATTTGGTCCGGCCATTTGACAATTTCATGGGGTTCGTATTTGACAAAATCTTTAAGATTGCGTCGGTGAATGGCGGTAGAAACTCCTACTTCAATAGGCGCTAAAACTCCATGTTGACACCTGTGACGCATCGTTTCGATTATCTTCGTCTTTCAGCCCAGGAACAGCTGGCGGGCGCAGGATCCAGGCGTTGAATGATGACGTCGATGTGCATTCTAGATGTTTCTCCCCTCAGGGCGACCAACGAAGATAACCATCATATCCGAATTACAGTTGTTTTTAAAAACATTGGCGCGAGACGGGAGCGGGAGCATTTTCGTTCAACGCGAATATGAGAAATGGCCAAAATAGAATTAGCTATACAGCTTTTTGCAAAAACACTGGCCACCGCGCTATGTAGAAGGGTTAACCCCCTAACTGAACAAACTCCCTAACAGAACACCCCCTCTGAATCTTTATAACTACGCGAGTTACTGGAAATTGCTTTATATAAAATCTTCCTAAAATCAAAATTTATATAAGTTTTATATATAAAGCTTTCTTATGAAATAACTTCTCAAAAATAATATTTTAAGCCACAGTTCAGCCTTATAAGCTGTTCATTTGGGGAGTGTGTTCAGTTGGTAGGTTAACCCTTCTAGTGGAAAAAAAAAATTTGCACAACTACGAGAAATAGGCTAATAAATAAAATCGAGTATATAGCTACTGTAGACCCTTTAAATAGCTATTAAATAGATAGAACTAATAGATAATTATTAGACCTCGCTATTTACTAAATAATTAGCCTAAATATTAGCGATATAGCTATGTAGCTAAACGTTAGCTATGTAGCTAAACATTAGCTATATAGCTAAGTAATAGCTATATAGCGATGTGGCCAAACATTAGCTATATAACCAAATATTAGCTATATAGCCAAACGTTAGCTATGTAGCCAAATATCAGCTATATAGCTAAACAGTAGCGATGTAGCTGTGTAGCCAAACATTAGCTATATAGCCAAACGTTAGCTATGTAGCCAAATAGTAGCGATGTAGCTACGTAGCCAAACATCAGCCGTATAGCCAAATAGTAGCGATATAGCTATGTAGCCAAATATCAGCTATATGGCCAAACAGTAGCGATGTAGCTGTGTAGCCAAACATTAGCTATATAGCCAAACGTCAGCTATGTAGCCAAATAGTAGCGATGTAGCTACGTAGCCAAACATTAGCCGTATAGCCAAATAGTAGCGATATAGCTATATAGCCAAATATTAGCTATGTAGCTAAACGTTAGCTATGTAGCCGAACATCAGCTATATAGCCAAATAGTAGCGATATAGCTACGTGGCCAAACATCAGCGATATAGCGATATAGCTAGATAGTAGCGATATAGCTATATAGCCGATAGGCTCTACGGTAAATAGGCTATGTAGCTACTAGGTAAATAGGTTATATAGCTACTATATAGCTACATCGCTATATCGCTAATATTTACATAGCTAATGTTTGGCCACATCGCTGCATAGCTGTTATTTAGCTATATAGCTAACGTTTGGCTATATAGCTAATATTTGGCTATATAGCTACATCGCTACTATTTAGCTATATAGCTGTTACTTAGCTACATAGCTAATATTTGGCTATATAGCTAACGTTTGGCTATATAGCTAATGTTTGGCTATATAGCTACATCGCTACTATTTGGCTATATAGCTATTACTTAGCTATATAGCTAATATTTGGTAATATAGCTACTATTTAGCTATATTACTACTTCGCTAATACTTAGACTAATTATTTTATAAAGAGCGAGGTGTAATAATAATATATTAATTCTATCTATATTATAGCTATTTATAAGGTCTACGGTAGCTATATACTCGATTTTGCCTATAGGCTAATTTTTCGTAGTCGCGCAATTTTTTTTTCTCCTACTAGCGCCTTAGCTAGTGTTTTTGACCCCACTTATAACTTAGCTAGTCTAAATATTTAGCTCCGCGCCGACTTTCTTAACTATCCTACTAAAGTTAGTATATAGATAATAAGGTTTCTAGTACCTAGCTACACTACTACACCTATATCGTATACTAAGACCTTTACCGAGGCTATAACTAGGTAATATTCTCTATCTCGTTTATAGCGACGACGAGGTTAAAACGATAGCTATAGTACTATAAATTAGCTCCGGACGTAGACCTAGTCTATATCTCGGAGCCTATATAGTTAGAGTAAAAAAAGGTGCTATAGTTAGAGTGTACTAAGGCTCTAAGTAAAGATTAAAAATATCTATCTAAAAACTTTCGGATAAACCTTAGGCCTTTGCGACCGGAGTAAAAGGAGTCGTCTAACGAGGTTTTCGAGTTTAAAACTTTTTTTATAGGCTAGCCTATTTAGGTATAGCTAATTAATTAGTCTTAATTAGTTCCTCCTTAATACTATACTTCTACTTTATCTTATACTTCTACTTAGCTATACCTCGTCGTCGTAATAGACTAGTAATCCGCTCTAGCTATTTAATCTATAGTATTATAATCTCGTCGGCCTAGTTAGTAGGGACGTTAGCTAGCTATTCCTTAAGTTCGAAGTATCGCGATTTAACGCTCTATAGAGTCTCGTTTATATCTCGTCGTCGCCTTATAGGTGCTCCGATCTCTTAATTAATTATACGTTTAAAATACTCCGACGTAGCCGACTTATAAAGCTCGTAACCTAACTCCTCCTATATAAAGCTAAATCGATCGAAATCCTCCTCGGTTAGTATATTAAATAGCCGGTGCTAGTACTATATATCCTTATAAGGTAATTAGTACTTCCTAAAGAAGAGGCACTTACACCGAAGGTTATCGTCTAGCTATCGTACCTCATCGCTAATATCGAGAGCTTAGTTAGCTAATTTAATCTACTCTACTATAAAGTGCTATATAGGGGTAGGAAGGCGATAAAGGAATAGATATTCGGCTACCTAAGGAAGGATCCTAGAGCGGAAGTTCTTAAGTCTATTATTAGCCCTTTAGTTATATTCCTTATCTATCGTAAGCGTATACTTTACGATCCTAGTAAGGCTAAATCTTTAAAGCGTATCCTTACCCCTTTTACCCTTAAGAACCGAGTAGTAGCTCTTAATCGGTAACGTCGTCGGTGCCTAAAGGAGGAGTAGTGAGTAGCCTCTAAAAGCCATAGCCTATTACTCCCTTATATTCTACTATTCTCTTCGAATATATAATCTCGTCTCTTTATCTAGAGCTATATTAGAACTTTTAGAAGCCTAGCGAATAGAGTCTTCTACTCCGAAAGTAGTCCTTCGCCACCTAAGGGTCGCACGAAGGTAACGATATATATACTTTATCCGTAGACTACTAAATTTTCGCTTAAGTATCTACTCCGAGTGGAATATATATAGGAGGTATATTACCTCGGTCTCGCCACTAAGAAGGCTAGGAAAAGCTAGAGTAATAGCTCGTTACTCTACTACGGAGTCGTTAGTAAGTATATACCTTAATTTCTAACCTTCTCGGCCTCTACACTATCGCTTAAGTACGACGAATATAGCCGCGAGGATATCGCTATCTTCTAATTCGGCTAAGAGGTGACCGCAATGTCTCTATAAACTACCCTCATCTCTTACGGTTATAGTATAGAGATACTAGCCTAACTAGTTAGTACTATAAGTAGAATCTATAAGGGTAAGGTAACTACGTATTCGGAGTATCCTAATTCGAGTATACGACGAAAAAATAGTACTATAAGTTAGTATCTTATCTTACTTACGAATCGCGGTAATATTCTAACTAAGGTAGCTAACCTATTAGAAGTTAGTATTATTACGCCTAGGGGCTATCGCTAGGTTAAGAAACCTATAGATTCTAGCTAATTATTAAGGTCGCTCTATTACTCCTTCTAGGAGAACCTCGCACTAATAAGTCTAATATCGGGATTCGCTTTTTACTAACTAAGACCTATATTAATAATATCTTAACGCTTTAGGTGGGCCCTACCCGCGTTAATTAAAGCCTTCTCTACATTAGGACGATAAGTAGGTTTAATAGCGGATTTAACCTAATAGGCTTTATAGCCTATAGCTATTTACTCCGCCGCGATTTCTCGAATTTTTTTATTCCGTTTAAGTACGTTAGACGTATCTAAATCGTAATTATACCCCTTACCCGTATACCTTTAGAGGGTATAGAATCTAGGAGACTTAGCTAATAACGAGGTATAGTGGGCCGTTATCTTTACCTTTATACAATAGCTAGTAGCGACTCGTATCGTCTTCGCTCGTACACTAAACCCCTATATCTTAGGCTAGCTAGTTTAATATTACCTACACTACTAGTAGAAGCACTTACGGCTATCCTCGGTACGAGGATTTAGCTTCTTATTCCTTATCTAAACGTTCGATATATAGGGCTAATACGCGTTAAATTACTCCGCCGTTAAGGATATCTCCTCCGAGATAGTAAATAGGCGGAGTCGTATAGTAGCGAGGTCTTCCGGGTTATTTAGAAGGCGGGATATAGCGATAGCGAGGTAGGTGGGTAGGTAGATAGGTAGGTGGGATATTGCGACGATAAGGTAGTGGTGGAGTCAAAATACTAAGACGTTAACATATACTAATAAATTAAGAAATAGGTTATAAATAAACGCGTAGTAGTATAGCTAGGTGCTAGAAACCTTATTATCTATATACTAACTTTAGTAGGATAGTTAAGAAAGTCGGCGCGGAGCTAAATATTTAGACTAGCTAAGTTATAAGTAGGGTCGTGTTTTTGCAAAAAGCTGTAAGTTAATAACTAACGCTACATTTATTATATAGTAAGCTAGGATTTACTTATATACTCTATTATTACTAGAATAGTAAGTTCTTACGTAGAATATACTTTAGTATAGCGTTATATAGCCTACGTTGAAAATTTCGAATATTACTAAACCGTAAGGCTAAATTCGTGAGAATATTACTTAAAGTTAACTATACTATATAATACTAAATACTACGGGATATTATATAGAAAGTAGTAGGATAGATAGCGTAAAGCTAGACCTATCTTAAATACCTTTATTTATAACGTACGTAGCGTTAGTTATTAACTTATAGCTAATTCTATTTTAACTATTTCTCGTATTCGCGTTCAACGAAAATGCTCCCGCTCCCGTCTCGCGTTAATGTTTTTAAAAACAACTGTACTACCTCCTACAAAAAAAAACAACACCCAACGTTCCAAACCAATTTTTGAAATCCCACTACCTTAATATATACTATAAAAAGCTCATTCCTATTACTAGATAGGCCGGAACGAGCGCTATCTTTTGACACGTAGCTAGGCTGTAGGATAAGGATTTATAACGTCGCGTTCGGGTCTTCGGATTTTAAGTAGAGTAAATAACCTACGCGTAGCGAAAAGTCGAAACTTTCCGTTATAAAGGAATAAGTAACCTACCTATAATTACACCCTATTATTAGCTAGGTGGCTAAATATAAAACGGCTACTCTACTAGGATACCTCTATTATAGCTTAATCCCTTCCTAATATAGTCGCTATCGCTAATCTACGCTATAAGTTTTAGGGAGACGATTAAGTAAAGACCCTTATACCTTTAAATACCTAGCCCTACTATAGGCTATCGAGAAGACACCCTAGGCTATATAAAATAGCTATTTAATATACCTTCGAGACGAAAGTAATTAGGATAAATAAAGGAGTGGGAATACGGGATATCTATTAGTTTTGGCGTATTAGGATAGCCTAAACGCCGTGGCTGCCACCACGGCTAGGCACTCTCCGGGGGTCCTATATATATCGCGTTAATTTTAGCGTTATTTTGGAAGCTTCTTAGGCCACGGGCCAAACCCGAGTATAAAGAGCTTTTCCTCCCTATTCTAAGGGGGGGTGGCCTAGGAAGACTGCTGTTTAGCCTAATTATATATAGTCTCGAGCTACTACGTTCAGGCCTAGGAAGCCTAGATAAGGATGCCTCTCGCGCATGGCCTAGCGGCCGGAGTCGCTGTATGAGTACTACTACTACTACTACTACTACCTCCTACAAAAAGCGGTTGCTCCCCTCACCTCTCGCGATCACCATTGTGCCTCTTTGCTTTCTTTACCAAAATAATCATGTCACTGGACAACCAGAGTATAGAAAGCCTCTGTGAGGAAATCTCACGCAATACCCAGAAAGTCGCAAACTACTTGCGCACTAACGGTTTGCCTTTTCCTTCATTCAACATCGATGCTCCAAATGATTCAGGCATTCGTCCCGAAGAGACCGAGATCCAACAAGCACGCCTAAAGGTCATAGATGATACTCTCCAACTGCGGAACCTCATGTTAGGACCCCGGGACTTCTTGCAAAGCACAATGGTAAATTTCCAAGGCCCCCAATCCTCCGCGGCTTAGCCACGGTAGCTGTAGCTGAGCCCCTCTCTAGCCTGATGAGCCCCTCAGCCTGCAAGCAATAACTCGTTTCAACATAGCAAAAGCATTCCCAGTCAACGAAGAGGCAAGCTTTTCCCAAATCGCAAAAACTTGCGGCTTAGACGAATTTGTACTGCGTCGTCTACTGCGCCATGCAATGACCAAGAACGTTTTTCGGGAACCTCGAAAAGGCATAGTGGCACATACAGCTGCGTCCAGATTGCTGGCAGAGGACCAGCAAATCCACGATTGGGTCCGGGTCAGCACCGACGAGTTGTGGCAAGGAGCAGCGCAAACGGTCAACGCTATCTCCAAGTTCCCTGGGTCGCAGGAGCCTAACCAAACGGGCTTTGCGTTGGCTAATGGTACTGATAAGCCGGTCTTCGAATTCTTCGATCAGTATCCTGATCGTGCGAAGCGCTTTGGCAATGCCATGGTGTCCTACACTTCTGGTACTGGATATGAACTCGAGCATCTGATCCGTGGCTTCGATTGGAGCTCTCTTGGACACGGTTCTGTGGTTGATGTGAGTAACACCCATACCCCTGTCCCAATATCTAGATATTGACAACGAAGGTGGGCGGGTCGAACGGTTTCGTCAGCTTACGACTCGCATCAAGCTTCCAGGATTTACGTTTTACGGTGCAGGATCTCGATCAGGTAATAATAAACGCGCCCTCGGACATTCCTACCGATATCAAGAGTCGGATTGACTTTATGCCTTACAATTTCTTCACCGAGCAGCCTGTCAAAGACGCCGATGTCTATCTATTCCGTTGGATATTCCATGATTGGTCCGACCTATACTGCCTACGAATACTCCGGAATCTCATACCAGCGCTCAAAGGAGGTGCTTTGATCCTGATTAATGACAATGTCTTACCGGAGCCGGGTACACTGGCATCGTGGCAGGAGAGGCAGATTCGGTAAGTCGATGGTTTGTTATTCCTTGCTTATTCCGTAGTCTCGCTGCCTCTAGTGTGAGTTCGAATGTCGGCTGATGTGTAATATCTTAATAGCTCGATGGATCTTGCCATGCTAGAGATGCAAAACGCGCGTGAGCGGGAGCTTGACGATTGGGTAGCTTTATTCTATGAGGCCGATAGTCGCTTTGAGTTCTTGGGCGGCGAGCAGCCTGCTGGTTCCCGCTTATGGATTTTGAAAGCTAGGTGGAATGGGAAGTAATTCTGATGACATATTCATGAGACATTCTCTACGGAAATGCCTAAGAATAGGGGAACGATGAAATTTAGAATCTTGGGTTTGTCTTGACCCTTGGATGGATGATGTCAATGGCGGTGTTCCACGGTAATAGGCTAGAACCTAGATGAGCTGGCAGTCCAGAGAGTCATATGCTCATGCTAGATAAATACATCGTATCTTTTTAACGACTGAAAATCTTTCATATGTTGCTTCTATGCGCGCCGGGACTACATCAACAGCGCATCTTCGGCTCCAAGAGCGGGTATACACACCTTGGCGGCGACAGAACTCCATGGCGAGAGAACAAAACGAGGAAACATTGCAGATTCCTCCGTTACTAAAGAGCATTACTCCCTTCAGTTCTAAAGTTCGCAATGCGAGGATATCCTTCATGCTGGCTTGTGGCAATTTTCTGCCGGTATAGCTACGCCAGCCCGGCGCAGCCTATCAAACCTCAGGCTTTACAATTGCACAGTCCTACAATCTCGAACACATCAGACATAAACATCATTCTGCCAGCGGCCATTAATGCCACCGACAACGCGTAATAATACTCCCGTTATGAAGGAGAAATGCTGATGATTAGCAGCTGGCCACACCGTCTTCCCATAACTCCATGGCGTTACAAAGTGCCATACTCTGACGTGACACTCATTTTTTGGTATTATGGCGAAATGGATACTGATGCCGGACGTGCGGCATCTCAAGTTCTACAAAATGCGATAAGAGGGAGCATGAATCCCTTTCGACCGCAAACGCCGGTGCCCCCTTGGATCAGTGAAGTTGTCAGTGAAGGAGACGACAATCGCAGGGTTCGTTTGGAGGTTGGACCAGTCACAGACAGGCGAGATCCAGAAAAGACCCTCACGTACGGTCTGTGGACCTCCGCGTTGACGGGCGTCAAGGCTTTTATGGAGCACTACCCCTCGCTTTCTTTCATGTTTGAGATTCAAGTGACCGAGTTCGATGACAAGGATGGAAAAGAAAAAAGTTGTCTTGTTGGAGTTGGAGGTTTACGGGTGTTACTACGCAGCCTTCACAAGACGCTCCAAAGTGGGGAGCTCCGAGGGAAACAAACTCGAATCAAGGCTTGAGGTGGATATAATGACGCTTCGCAATTGCGAGCTCACACGACTGAAATCCCCAGCACGACTATTGACTGTCTTTGTTGATCGCCGTAAAGACTCACCAAAAGATCGTCACGAATTTTCTTGTATCGCACAATTGCGCGGGAGGCGCTGTTCCTGTTGGAATACGAGATTAATAGAGCGTCATATGGATGAATGTATGGTTGGTTGTTCTATGTAGGAGTTGACTGCAGATGTTGGTATCTCAAGAAGTTGGCATAGGGCTGAGAGACCCTGATTTCCAACATTTCCTGCAAGTACTGTATGCAAGAAACGACGAATTTGGCCACGCGACCACGCCCATCAGGGTAAGATCCTGCAGGTACCCGCTTTATTGCAGAAGTTCGGTCCTGTTAGCATGTCACCGGTTTGTTTCTTTCCCTCTGGTGCGTCTCGAAAATGTCCACAGCACCCTCGACCTTTCATTTGTTTTCTAGAAGGGGTCACCCCCCAAATGAACACACCCGCCAAATGAACAGCCTCTGTAGGGCTGAATCCATGAACCGAACATCAATATCAAAAAGTCATTTTCAGTCTAAATGTTGTATGTAAAGTTTATGCAGATTTTGATTCCAAGTATATTTTATATGAGACGCTTTTAGCCATCTTACGTTGATGTTGAGATATAGGGGAAGTGTTCATTGGGAGGGTGTGTTCATTTGGGGGGTGATTTCTTCTACCTGTGTTACGCTTCATCCCGAAAAGCACTAGAGGCTCCCCCCCAGCGCTCGGCATGCTGCGATTTCATTCCCGAACGTCGAGAGCTAAGATATATCCTTCCGTCCCGCCTATGACGTTTTTCCGCTGGTAGACCGTTCCAATCCAGACCTTTTGTTTTCTTTGGTGGGTAGCGGAGGCCATGCGGAGCGGTTATATCGCTAGCGCACTTCATCACCCCGGTTCAATCAATGCTATTCCCCTCTGTAGCGACGGAGGAGGGGACGAGAGGAGGAAAATGCCACTTTGCTTCAGCTTACCGCAAAAGACGCGACGACTTTAATTTCAAGCCCGACATGCTCTCTCTTCTTCATTTCCAGCATTCCACTTAGGTATAGAGGCTTATCTGTCGTTTTCGTATTATAAATAGACGTTCTTTTTATTTTGATTTCGCTCTTAAAGCGTGATATTACTCGTATTATCTCTACTTTTTCTCGTACCATTTACTATCTTACATCCCACAGACCTCAGCCTTCGTGATGCTGAGCCGGCTCAGCGTCTCGTATATATAATTAGAGACGTCAGGCCCGCGGAGAGGGCTATATCTGCGACGACGGGGAAACCTATCCTTAGAATGCACACAATGCTCGAGATAGCCGGAACAGACATCGATGGACCTCTCCGGCTTCAGATAGCGGAACATCCGTCAGTAGGATACGCTCTCGTTACCAGGGATTTGGGGGTCATTAATACCGGCAAACCGATTAGAATCTAGGGTTTGGATAATGCAAGACGTTATATTGCGCAGACAGGCCAAACTTCCCTAACCAATGCAGGGATTATCGATCACTAGATAGGAAACGGTGTGCTCACGAAAGCGTGGCAAGAAGACGTGTAGCATCGCCGGGGGGGCGGTTCCACCCTCAACACCTTTAATAAATTGACTAGAAAAATCTTAGGTAGCATAGGACTAAGTGTAGATCTAACCATAGAGCCGCTCATGCAGAATACCGCGGAGTTCTATACAAGCAGCTCCGACGTATACAACCAAAAGATCGATTCCTTACTCTCCGTGAAGGTGACGGACTCAAACCCAGCGGACCCATCTAAAGATTGGCAGCGCATGTTTAACGTTGCCAAAACGGGCACCAAATAGCTATTCCTCCGCCAATACCCTTTCAAAATATGGTGGACAGTACCAATGGGGTCTATCTTAGCGGATCAGGTGGGAGCATTTATCGCGCAGCCGGCCAGTATAATATTCAGCGTGGTTCGCAGGGCTTTAACAGCAGCAAAGTCAACGCCATAACAGTTCCTCCCGGTGGTGGTTCCATCTCATGGTACGAAACCGGCTAGTCTATGCCGCATTCGGGTCCTAGCAGACATCGTATATCCTTCAGCACGGACAGAACCCCTGCTAATACAGCATTTGCTAATATAATGGCGGAGGCGCCTACCTGCGGTCCCAATGGTGGAGGGACGACCTTCAACATCTCTACTGGTAATACACCGTCACCGCCTCTCATCTGCCTCTTCACAGAAACGGATTATAATGGCGATGTATCCTATTACGGTCCGGGAGGGGGCGACGTGACGCCTAGTATATCTGGAAAAGCGCAGAGTATTGCGGTAAAGGGCAATGCGACTGCGGAGATTTATGCGTAGGAGTATGGTGATGCTGGGAGTGCGACTTTGACAAGTGATATTCTAGATTTATCGCAGGAGATCTACGGATCTGATGGCAAGTTCAACTAGAGAATTGTGGCAATGTGGGTGTGTGACGGGGAGTGTCAGCCTAGCTAGTACGACTTATACCGACTTTGAAATAACTTAATAATGCATTTAAAAATCACGACGATACGCTTTAAGACACTCGCTTTATGAGTAAACGAAATTCAACTGCTACTATTACTTAAGATGGTCGTGATTCAGATGGATGAATTGCTCACAGACGGCATCTCAGGGACTATTCCAAAGGTTGAAGTATGCAAGCCAGCAAACTGATCTTATGAAATGGATGCACTCCAACAACATTGGAGCGATTCCTCGGCGGAAGATCCATTCGCCCAAGATGTTTCTTCAACATGGCTTGCTCCGACGGATACTTGCATCTCCCTACCCACCAAGTCGGGGAATCATTTGAGTCGAAAGTTCGCGTTCAAAGGAAGGGAACGCATGGCCAGAACACTTGGCAAATTACAACGGTTCTTGGCGACCCTCCTTATTGGTCATATTTATCGGACTCGCTTAGCCCGCAGCGCTAAGGCGGAGTGAGCCGTCCCGCCCACGTTTTGGGGTCGCGAAGCTATACCGCTTTCGATTATTTCAGCCAGCCACCACTTCACAGGATATTTCCCTCTGTGATGTTTCCCTTCCTTAGCCTCA
>JAABUP010006914.1_pt1 | contig 15667 bp, 18 predicted proteins | sample 5559201 | NCBI WGS metagenome assembly JAABUP01 (sample SAMN10711887, study PRJNA513373) | rock metagenome | isolation source: Antarctica rocks | place: Antarctica
GTTTTCATGTAATTAGTCTAGGGGGGTGGTAATCTCAATAATTCAAGGTGTTTTGACATGGGCTAATTAAGCGACAGCGAGGTGGCTCGACTGGGTGGCTGGCTCGACTGGGTGGCTAAGACGTTATGGCGTTTGGCGCGCATCTGGCGTGGCGTCGCATGGCGTTGCATCGTGTGGGTGATAGTAAGGGAGACTAGTAGTAGCCGCCGGCCAGCCTGCGTAAGGCGGACCACATAGGTACTTGTAACTGAAGGGACTGTCTGGATTTCTTTGCAGAGAAAGGCGTTTGCACAGTTGACAAGAACAATATTGGCAACGTCAAGTAATGGTCTCGAACGTCCAATCGTACTCTTCCTCGTACATGTAACCTTGAAGCAATTCCAGGGTCAATCCGTCAAAGCTTGGCTTTATTCCCCTATCGAGTACATCGGACTCGCCGACTCTGCACTGGTCCCTGATAAAATCTCTGTCGATCAGTTGACAAATTACACATCCCTGCCCGTAGATCTGCCAACAATTTCGTTTCAACCCTTTCCAACGCTCGCCTGGATTTTGCCGTGACCTTCAAACTGCCCAGATGTCGATACGAGCTGTGCCTCAGCGTTGACGCTGATTGCCACCCCCAATGCAAGCCCAAGATGTAACCAGAACATGCTTGCTGGCATGCGTCTCCCTCTCGTCCGTTCATTGTCACCCCGGAGCAGTTCTTCACCATGACTTACGGACTTATGTGGTCTCGAGGCTTGACAAGGCGATCTCATAAGAATGTACGTTGCTCCAGTTGAGCCTGTGTATTGTTGCTAAAGCGTCTTGGACTGCCATCATGTTTACCACCGGCCACCTGCCACCAAACTTTCCGCGATTTCAGACCCGGAAAGCTCTGTTCATCCTCGATTTGCAGAATGACTTTGTATCGGACGACGGCAAGCTTCCTGTCAGTACAAGCTCCGGCTTCGTTCAAAGCACTAAGACCTTGATCCCGGTGTTTCGCGGATTGGGGGACATCGTCTGGATTCGTTCTGAATTTAACGAAGCGAGCTCCACATCAGATTCTCAAAATACAGCAAAAGCGTTCACGTCGAACGAAGATGTGGTGTCTAGGGCCGCAGAGAGTGAGGACGACGATGACCGTGAAGGGAAGGGAGAAGAAGATGGACAGAGCGAGGCGTTGGAGGAGGAGAACGAGGCCGAGGAGGACAAGGCCGAAGAGCAAGATGAAGCTTCATCACATATCAGCGCCTCGTCGTCGAACAGCCCGCATTCAGCTTCGCGCCAACCTTCTCAGCGTGCGCAGGGGCTTTTAGATCGAATCTCTGCAAGAGTCAATGCCAAGAAACGCGAGTCGTTGCATTCAGACTTCGACGAGGAGGGGAACAACGAGGCATTTCTGACCAGCTTAGGGACTGGACAAGCATCCATCTGCTGCATGCCGGGAACTTGGGGTGCAGACTTCGTTGAAGACGTAAAAGCTACAATTGATGAGCTAAACGATCGGTTTATCGTCAAGCCAAAATATTCTGCGTTTGATGATACAAACCTGCTTCTACTCTTACGGACTAATTTTGTTACTGAATTATATATATGTGGATCTCTGTCTCATGTTTCCGTGTACGCTACTGCCGCGGATGCCGTTAGACATGGATTTACAATAACAGTAGTCGAAGATTGCTTAGGATATCGAGATGAGGCTAGGCATATGGAAGCCATGCGGCAGATGGCAGACGTCATGGGCGCAGATGGGATCACCAGCACCGAGCTGATTGAAGAGATCTTAGGGGATTCGCCCGAGCAGGAGGAATTCGAAGATCACATCAAATCTATACCAGGTACTGCCCACAACGCTACGGTAGAAATGGCACTAAGGACATTGTCTGGAAGCGTCAGTCTCGTGACGGCGTCCGATCCTACTACAGGTAGTCCTATCCCTACAGAAACTGGGCGATCATCCAAAGCAAGCGCCACAGATTTGGACGCTGACGCATCTTGCGAACCCAAGCCGACCGCAACACACATGAGTACGGCGACAGTGTCTTTATCTTCGACAGCAAGGCAATTCCAGAGAGACAAGGACCTCTCCGCTGAAGTTAGCACGTCAACGGTTGGAGTACTTGTGCAAGATTACCAAGCTCACGAGACCAAGGAAGACACAAATCAAGACTACAACGGGCGACCATCGTCGACGGGACCGACCATTGAGCCGGAAGACCAATTGAAGGGAAGCACGGTAAGAGGAAAAGAAGAGGTACCGGAGGCGAGAGACCATCAGGCAGCCTCCAAAGATGTAATTGAGGCTCCTTCACGGTACACTACCCAGGGTGTGTTTTCCAGGACTGCAGTGACGTCGAATTCTGCATCTAATCCTCCGCAAGAGGACACACAGTTGAATTCTGTATCAGCTCATCCTGGCGCAACAGAGCTTATCGTTACAACCTCATCATCTACGCACATCAGTCATCCAGCTCCTCCCGGGGCCTATCCCCGCATGCTCGGCCCCAATGACAAGGTAGGCGAAGGCGATTCACAGATCATTCATGCCATTCTCTCCGGATCTGTGGCGGACGATATGTTCCGGCTTGTCAAGGACGAAGTCAAGTGGGAAACCATGCACCACCGTACGGGAGAAGTCCCTCGCCTCGTCGCGGTACAGGGTGAATTTGATGTCGATGGGTCGGTTCCGGTGTATCGTCATCCTGCCGATGAGTCTCCTCCGCTGCGGCCTTTTTCTACGGCCGTGTCAATTATCAAGGACGTGGCGGCAAGGGTTTTACAGCAGCCACTGAATCATGTACTGATTCAGCTTTACCGCGACGGCCAAGACAATATCTCAGAACATTCCGACAAGACCCTTGATATCGGTCACGGCTCGAGTATCGTCAATGTGAGCCTTGGCGCCCAGAGGATTATGACATTGCGGACCAAAAAGCCCACCAGGGTTCATAGCGCGGCTCCGTCAGCCAATGACGATCCTACCATCAAGCCAATCCAAAGGGAGACTCAGCGTGTTGCTCTACCACACAACTCCATGTTCGTTTTGGGACAGGCCACCAATAAGCGATGGCTACATGGTATTCGCCCTGACAAAAGAGCAGGTGTAGAGAAATCCTCTGCAGAGCTAGCATTTTCTGGCGAGCGCATATCGCTGACTTTTCGACATATCGACACTTTTCTGAATGAAGAGTCCGGTCTGATATGGGGTCAGGGGGCACGCTCTAAGTCTAAGTCTGGTGCGGGTCAAATCTTGAATGGTGAATCCAGGGAGGCAGAAAACATGATACGAGCCTTTGGGAAAGAAAATCATCAGAGTGACTTCGATTGGGAAGCCGAGTACGGAGGCGGATTTGACGTGCTTAACTTTGTAACAACATTGCCGAAGCTTTTCGTGTCGGAAGATCACATAGCAAATCTTCGAATGAAGCTTTGCTTGGCCGAGAAAAGTGTCGCATGGGAGCTTGAGAGGCCAAACTCCGGACGCATGTCAGGGGTTTCTACGGATCCAGATTCGTCCGAGGTTAACCGGCTGCCAAAATTCCTCGATACGGACCCAGGTAAATCTGTGGTTGAGGGCGACCTGGCAATTCTGTTCTACCTGGACAAGTTCTATGACAATGCAGACCACGGGCTTTCGTCTACTGCTTCGCGAGCTGTGATGGCGCGCGTGTTCAGCCGAGTTGGTCAGTCGGACAGATTACTATATCTCTGGCGTGACGAACGCGCAATCGTCGCTGGAGGACACACCTCCAGCGGTCGACAGGAGGGCAGAAAGAACCCGGATAAAGGGCGGAAACTTGCCCCTGCCCGACTCGCAGAAGCGCTCAAGTTATGGGAGTCTTACGCGAAAGATACCCAGTACGTCGCTGGAGACACATTCACCATCGCTGATTGTGCCTTCTGGCCTATATTGAAAGATATCACCGAGACTTGGGAAGATTGGGATGTGGCCGGTTTCCCCAATCTAGCCAAGTATCACGAAAAGATCTTGCGGCGAGCCAGCGTTGCGAAAGTGCTCGGATAGGACTGGGCGCTAGGGAGTAAAGCAGGAAAATAATGATCATGAAACGTTGCTTGTGCTAGCGAGAATTGAGAGCATTGCGATGGAGCTAGAGGAAAGTTGGTGTTCGGCGAAGTCGTCGTCGTCTTCGTCTTTGGCACTGAGGTAGATATACCAGCCTTTATATTTCGAAAACCTTCGTGCAGTTCTATAGCCTTCTCGATCATGATCTTCCAATATCCTCTCGAGGATCGATTTTAGTGCATCTGAATACGGGAGAGTATCCCAGCGCTAGCTATTCTGCTCCCTTATCCCGCGAACTCATTTGTGTTAGAACATCCATCCTCCGTCGCTGTGCACAGTGCAAGCCTAGGCACAATGCTCCCACCTTGTCAAAAAAGAAACCCCCCGCAGAAAAAATCGAGAATACAGTCCGCCCACTCCTCTAAGAAACAAAAAACAACATTTCCACGAACTTGTTCCTGCCGCGTCGGATATAAGTACTCTCCATGCATACATACCATCCTAGCCCCCCCCCCGCCCCTCTCTCCAGCAACACACAACACCGAGCACCCATGACGCTTTCTCCCAAAACACTCATACACAAACCCCCTCACGCGCCTCCCTCGACGTCGCCACTGATACGCGCCATCACCTCCCCCCTCTCGTCTCGATCTTGTCGTTCGTTCGTTTGTTTGTTTGTACCGACCGAGGGATGAAAGGACAAGAAAGGACAGGTCAGAAGATAAAAGAACGAAAGGAAAGGAAAAAAGACCACGTGTGTGTTCATCGCAAAATAGGCCGGGGTTGATGGTTGATCTATACATACAACGAACCTCATAGCGCGTGAGTTCGGCGACGGTACGGAACGAAAGAGATCCGCCGAGGTTTGATCCGGCTTCATGGCGGATTGGGTGGGGGAATGAGGGCTTGGGTTCTTGTTGGGTACGTTCTGTGTGTACTTTGACCAAGTCCGTGAGCAGGGGGGTTGGTGCCGTTTGTAGCTTCCCCGTGGAGATCGGGGCGGCGGAGAGGTGCGGGGTGTGAGGGTTTCGTCACGGCAGGCTGGGTCTGTTGATGGGTTACCGCGAGTCCTTGGAGGGCTCTGGGTTGGAGTCCAGGAGCGTTTGTGTGCGTGGCGTTAGAGTCGGCGGTTTGGGGGTTTCGTGTTTCTGTACACGTTAACGGTAGCGTTACCAAGAACAATTAGATCAGCACTACCAGGATCATTGTGAAAAGTGCCATGTTGTTGTTATAGTTATATGGATTATTGTTTCTATGCCAGACGCCTTGTCAATGGACGCAACACCCACTCTGGAGGATGGTGAGGAAGGGATGTATACGATAGTGTAGAAGTACAAAATTACAGCGCAGAGAAACCGGTTACGAAGAGCGCCAAGCGTTCAGAGGGTTTGAAAGGGCCAGAGAAGTTCCGTCTTGGATGACCATCGCTTTTGAAGCGTCCCCATTCAGCAATGTTTGTACACTTTGCAATTCGTCTGGGGTCCCGGATCTTGGCCGGTGTTCGATGAGACGTCCTGCCGACGGCAAAGCTCTCGACAGGTTCTCACCTTATGACTCGTTGACAAAAGTCACCATGTCTGCCTGCTGGTCCCAAACCGCAGACAGAGCTAAGTCTCCTCGTAGTCTGGCGGCTTTCTCTCATCTCTCGACAGTGTATGCAGCGGTATCGACAGCCCCACTGCTGGATTATCTCCATCCGCTCGATCGTTATCCACGTCTTGCACGTCATGGTTACCCCTGCTCCTACTCCTCACATGTGCTGGTCTCGGTTCTTCCGGCATGTACGGCGGAGGTGCTTCCCCCCTCTCATCCAGCCCTTCTTCTCTCCTCTGTCCGATGCCACTTCCCCAGCCTCCCTGACCCCATCTCCTATCGCCCATCCACCCTTCCAGGTCTCGCGCCAGTGCATTGTGCCCGCTGTTCCTCGACCGGGCGATATTCTTCTTTTTCCGACGATGTAAGGACCAAAGGACGGCTAGAATTATGATGATGGAGAGAGCAAGGAGGAGAAAGTAGTAATTGACGACGCTGTGGCTCGATAGGTCGTCGGGGGTGTCACCGGGACCGGCGCTGGGACTTGCGGAGGATGTGAGGGCCGCTGCGGTGGAAGAGGCGGCAGTGCTTGATGACGATTGGGTTCTTGGTGCGGTGAGTGTGGCTAAGGTAGAAGACGGAGGTTTGGTGGTTGTCGACTGTGCTGGCGCGGATACTGTGAACGATAGTGCTTCGCCGGAGGTGAGCTGCGAGAAGGATGGTGCTGGCAGGATCAATGAAAGGAGTAGCAATGCTGGTGAGAACTGCATAGCCAACAGTGGACACCGGCAGCCACGTCGTGGTCTAAGAGTCGCCATGGCTTGGGCGGAATGCGTAGAAGCAGAAGGAGAAGGTTCCGGGTTGTGAATTATGCTGCAATCCGGAGGAGCCGGTCCGATTGTCAGTATACGTCAATACGCATACCGAAGTTTCCGAGAGGATTGCATAGCGTAACAACACCTCTTAGAAAACAGTTCAATCTCGCCATAGTCGCCCTGAAAGTACACCTGCCGCATGCGAAAGGAGTGATGCTGAAGTTGGATCTTGGAAGCAGAGATTAGCAAACAAGGATAATCTTCACCTCAGTCAAGTCATATACTTAAGCGAAGAACAAAGCGCGATCAGGACGGAGCCAACGCCGCGACGAATCAAACGCTACATACAGTAGAGTACTTCCAGGTCTAAGCTACATGTGCTCGTACAATTCCGTCAACGATGCCAAAAGCCGTGAAAGGTACGCTGATCCCGGAAGTATTCCAACACATGAACTAAACATCAGTGCAGGCGTCCTCGTGGAGTGCGACCCGTCAATCAAGGCAATCATCTTGAAGATCGACCAGGACAAGCATGATTACATTGTCGAAGACCTCGACGATCAGACTCTGGTAGTTAAAGAGAGCCAACTCCAGAAATTGAAGGCGAGGTTGGAAGAGGTAATGATGATAAAATTACTTGACGTCTATCTTTTAGTGCTGAGAATGTTGGCTAGGAGCTGGCGAACACGCAGCAACAACCAGACGACTCGGGCTCGGATTGATGAACAGAGCGAACGCATCACTTGCGGTTGGAAGTTGGTTGTCGGCGCCTTCCACAGTAACTCGAGGTTTATTAGGACTCTTCAAGATCTGATGCAACTCATTCTCGTCTCCCAGAACCCTATCCCTCACACCTCGTCCCTCGGGTCGTAAATGACTTTCATCGCATCCTGCATCGCCCTAGCCCTCCTCGCCGCCCTTAATCTCTGCTCCCCGGACGCCCTCTTACGCCTTCTCCCCACGTTCAAGTTCCCCAGGGCCGGCACAAGCCCTCCTTGACCTCCCCGCTGTGGGCCGCCGACGTTCCCCGGCTGCGCTGGGACGCTCACAACCTCAAACTCACCCTCTTCTTCCCGCGTCTCCACCGCGGTGCCCATTTTCCCAAAAAGGCCACGCAGATTGACATCCCTGTACGCCTCTCTGTAAACCGGATCATCCTGATACATCCTCCTCTCCTCCTTCTCCATCAGCACCTTCCCACTCCACAATCCGTTCCTCGCCCCAATACTCCTGCTCACCACCTCGTCCGCATACAGATCATCCCTCCTCGCCTCCACCTGCCTCCAGGTGCGGTCAAAAACCCTCCACGCAGTCGGCCTCCTCCTCCCATCGGCCTCCATACACCTCGCAATCAACGCCAACAAACCCGTCGAATAAACATGCTCCTCGACCGCCCATGCCTCTCCCCGCCGAAACGCAGCAGCCTGGTCGGCCGGATAATGCCGCCACACCAACACGTACATCTCCATCATGATCTTCCCCACGGACCACACGTCCGTGTGGCTACCATGCAGCGTGTACGGCGTCTGATCGCGGCGCGCGCCTTTGACTTTCTGTTCGATCTCCGGAGCGCGATAGCCGGGCGTGCCGTAGGTCCAGCTGGACTTGTAGCGGCGGATGTCATCGCGGTCGGCGGGGACGGTGTAGGCGAAGCCGAAGTCGGCCATTTTGATGGTCGGATAGTGTTTGTTGAGGGCTGGGTTGGGAGAGGCGACGAGGACGTTGGCCGGTTTGAGGTCGCCGTGGACGATCTCTTCCCATTCGGGGAGCCGGTCGGGTGTGCGCGTGTGGCCGAGGGCGCAGTAGGTGAGGACGTTGGCGAGGCCGTGGAAGACGTGCCAGAGGAAGGCTTCGGGGAAGATGAGGCTGTTGGGGTGTGTAAGTGATGGTAGGTGGGTATGAGAGAACGGAGCTGATGATCATGCCCCGAGGCCATTCAGGAGTTATAGCGCCCTTAAGCATGATGAAAGACTTACCGATGAAGATCATACCAGCGAATCAGGTCCGAGAGATCTCCGTAATCCGCCACCTCGTACGCAATGCGGAATTTAGCAGGGTTCTCCAACAAAGCCCATTCGAGCACCTTGATGACATTTTCGCACCCAGCGTCGTTCAGCCTTCTAGTGATGTGTCCTTCAACGTTGTAATCCCGGAAGAAGAGCTTGTCGATTCCCATGTCTTTCGTTGCAAGTCGCAGGGGCTGTTGGTAAGAACACATTAGCTCAAACATCTCGACGAGGGTCACTCCCTATAGCATACCGGCCCCTCCTCTCTGATCTTCTCCCACAAGATAACACCACCTTGGCCTCCACTACCAAGAGATCTCAAAGGCCTCCACCCCGTCCCCTTCCTCCCACGAAGCCGTTCGATAGCATCACTCTGCAGAATCTCCTCTACCAGACTCTTCTCCCCCATCATACCCGGGATGCCTCTCGAGTCCCTCCGCACCAGCTCGTTCTCATGATAATCCAGAATCTCCGGCGTTATGTCTCCCCTGCGGAGTTCCCTTCCAAGCTGACGCCTGAACCTCGGCGGGATTGACATCGGCGAGTGCACCTGCACGTCTCGCCGACCGGGCGGCTGCTCTTTCGCACGGGCATCGGACAAGAGACCAAGAATCTGCCGTTCGATCTGGCGTGAGCGTTCCCGTGCCGCGCGCAGATTGTCCGAATCGACGAACCCTGCCCCAGCACGCGGGCTTTCAGAGCTATTGTGAGCGAGAAGGTCGTCGATGTCGATGACCGCCTCTCCTGCTGCAGGGGGAGCGAAGTGGGCATGTCTCTTTCCGGCCCGAGCCCGTGCTTGTTCGGATATTTCCCGGGTGAAGAAGTCGTAGAGGTGCCCGATCCGGTTTTCCGGTGCAGGTGCAGCGAAGTGGGAAGGTCTTTTTCCGGCTCGAGCACGGGCGCTTCCAGGGTTTTGCTGAGCTGGAAGGGCATCGATGTCGACGACCGCATTGTCCGGCGCAGGGGGGCCGAAGAGGGAGGGTCTGCGAGGTCTCTTTACGGCCCGGGCACGTGCGTTTTCCAATCTTCCCCGGGCGAAAGCGTCGTCGACCTCCTCTTCTGATGCAAGAGGAGCGAAATGGGAGGGTCTGCGGGATCGGCGTGGCGTCGGACTCTCGAATGCTGGGCGAGGGCCTCGAGGGCCGATGGCCCGTGGTCGAGGTCTTCTGTGAGGCGGTGATGCTGGGGGGTTGGCTCGTCCTTCGGGCGTCACCCAAGCGCTTCTTCGTTGCGCTAGGGCACTGATTTGTGGGTCATCTGGTGCGCTTCGACCTGCTAACAGCCTCGCCAATCTGTTGTTGGCCTGCCATCGCTGTTGATTTGCCATGCTCGGGTTATAGTCAACAGCTGGATTTACAGCTTTGGAGAGAATATGAGCATGGTATACGCCTAAGGAGCGAAACTTTGGGTTGACTTGGACAAAAGAAGTCTCGAAACAATGCCGGAGAGACGATGGTCCGGATGTGGACTGCCTTCAAAGGTATAACAAAGACGAAAGCGAACGACGAGATACTCAGTCGCAGTGCTCAACGACTGATTAAAGAGTCCCTTCGTACTTTAGCACAAGATTTGACTCAACTTTCAATTGGGACATCGCCCACGCCAAGCTGTTCTAGAGAGTCTTCGTCCTGGGATGATAGCATAACTTCTATAGTCACCACGAGAAGGCCCATACATGTCAGTCACAGCATCACCAACTCCAATAGGTATATGAGTATCTATCGTATAATTTGGTCAAAGCATACGAAGATTTGACAGCTTCAGTGGTATCGCTGGTACAAGGAGAGTTCATCAGAATCTCCGGGTCATCGGTGCCGGCTTGTTACCCAGCACCTCGTCAATTTCAGCCATGATATCGTCCGTCAATTTCGGAACGATATCTAGTGCCTTGACACTCTTATGTATCTGCTCGACTTTCGAAGCGCCAGTGATCGCGGAGCTGACGTTCGGATTCTTGAGTACCCAAGCCAATGCAAGGGCAGCTTGGTCGCAGCCCACCTTATCCGCAATCGGCTAAACAAAGGAATGTAAGCTTGGCGTAGACGGACCAGGAATGCATGTAGTTTTACCTTCAGCTTCTTGACTTGCTCGATATCCTTCTTCCAATTCTCGTCTCCGAACCTCTTGTTCATCATCTTCGTGAAGCCGTCCTGGCTAGTTGCCAACCGACTGTCCTCTGGAATACCGTCGTTGTATTTTCCGGTCAATATACCAATCTTCAGAGGACTGAAGATGGTCAAGCCAAGTCCGACTTGCTCATACAGCAACGCAAACTCCTTCTCCACCTTTTCCCTCGCGAGCAGGTTGTACTGCGGCTGCTCCATCAACGGTCCGATCATATTCAGCTTATCCGCGAAACGCCATGCAGTGGCGATCTCGTCGGCGTTCCACTCTGAAGTGCCCCAATAGAAGGCCTTGCCGGCGTTGATTAGGTAGTTGAATGCACGTACGGTTTCCTCGATGGGTGTGTTTCGGTCTGGACGATGTGCGTAGACGAGGTCAACTGGACGGCATCAGTATACATGAATCATAAAAGCGCAACTGTGTCGAATACCATAGGCCAGCCCTAACCTCTCTAGGCTCGCAGTAAGTCCCTCAATTAGATGTTTTCTCGACAACCCTCCGTTGTTGACAGGGTTGTCGCCGAATGCCCCTCCCCAGTTGATCTTCGTAGAGATGACGAGGTCGTTACGCTTCCATCCAAACTTCTTAATGGCCTGACCCATCACCCTTTCCGACTCCCCAGCAGCATAACCCTCCGCGCAATCGAAGAAGTTAATGCCGGCATCATACGCCGCCTTCATACACGAAAATGCGCCCTCTATTCGCACCCACTAATCAGCTCTTCCTCCTGTCTCACTAAAGCTGCGACGGACATACCGTTCTCGACGTGACCGCCGTATGTCAGCCTGAAGCGTGTCAGCTCCAAAGTCCACAGTTAATCATAGCGATGCAATTGGAAATGGAGGGGTTTGATCTTACCAGCCACCAAGAGAGATGGCAGATACCTGAAGACCTGAACGGCCGAGGAAGCGGTATTGCATCTTTGGTAATTCGTCGGAACCCATTGTGAGCTAGTCTGGAGCAATCTAAAGATTGAGTGCGATCGAGGGTAGATGTTATTAAACGTCTTTTGAATATTCTCCGTATGGTGGGGTAAACAATGTTGTATAGATACATGTACGATGACCGGATCGTAAGGTAGATATCTGAACGCCGCAAAGCTTGTCATAAGTGGCCGAAGCGATCGAATCATCGCCAGTCTCTGCAGTTCCTGAAGAAGGAAGGTTGCACCGTCTGGACGGCAGCTCGGCGTTGTATTCCGATAGCTCGTGGGCTTTCGGTATGAAAACGACCATCACAGTTTTTCTCAAACATCTGAGTATGCAGATTTATAGCTTAGATGTAGACCTTTCATTTGACACAGTCCTTAAATGTACTGATAAGCAGTCAATGATACCGTTGACAGATTCCATCACACTGACTACTATACGAAAGCCATAACTGATAAAAAGAAATCTCAGCATATCAACTCACCTCATCATGCTTGCGTTCTGCGTATGAATTCTACGTTAACCTCTGTAATGTCACTTCAAACCTAATTAATTTTGATTCCCTGAAAAGACAAAGCTTTACTCTACAGATCTGTCTACTCGGATATTGGAGACAAGTTGTGATGGTAAGTCATCTATACAGAATCGAGCGAGTGATGTCCGCGAAACCAGAAGTTTTGCACAGAGTTTTCGGAATGATGTATGTCGTCTGCGAAATATTCTCATCATGTTACTACTCTCTGGAGCATGCTTACGACGGCGTATGATCATCTGTGTCCAGTTCGTGCAGACGCTGGGAGAGGTTCACGTCTGTCGGTGGCGGAATATCTCCTTGAACGCCTAGATTCCAACATGTTCGAAGGTTCGAAAGAAAACGTTTGATCATAGCAACACTTGGTATTTGACATTATTTCATACCGGACTTCGTAACCTCCATCATCATGACTTGACAATTTTCTCCAAACACGCCGAGAACCGATATTCCAACGACTGTCCGGACTGCGCTTCAGAGCACCTCTACATGCACTTGGGGTGCGGCATCGAGGGAGTCTGACCCATGGGGTAGACCTGTTATGGAATCATGAGCGTGGGTTCAAGAGGGGTAGATACGCAGGGCTTACTTCGAAGAGAGCTGGACCTGCGATGATGTTCTCGTCCGTGAAGTCGGTGCACGACCTGGACAGGACGACGTAGGTTTGCCCCATCACGCCGGCGGGGATTTTGCCGATCTTGTAGTCCCGGTTTCCTCGGGTGATGCGCACTTGCACCGGCAGCTGGGCCGAGTTAGCTCTGTCTCGGGCTCCTTCGGGGATGTAATCTGTCATACCTTCATGAGACCCGACTATTAAGGAGGACAAGTCAGTCGCTCGGTCAAGGGTAGACAGGGGGGATCAGGACTCACAAAGAAGACTGCGTATATGGGCGTGTTGGGGTTGATGGAGCTGTCGAATGCACACGCGTTCGTGAAAGCGTTCGTGAAGGTGACCGAGGATTTGTCAGCCCTAACATTGAGGTCAGTATAAAGCCAACATTCTCGTCGGGGTATACCCTACTCATAGTAGTACTGCGTGCATTCCCTGTGCGGTCAATCAGAATCTATGCATTTGCCTTTCGTATAGGGGTATAACTCACAGCATTAGTTTCGGGAAGGGCATGAAGGGTAGCTTCACTGGACTGCTGCCGCCGGTAATGTAGGCCGACGCAAGGCTGTAGACTGAGTTTCGACTACATTAGCTGATGGTGCCGACTGGTGCAAAGAGAAGCAATGGGCTTGCCTTCATTAAAGTCCAACGGGGTGTCGAACGGGCTTGGAAAAGGAGACTCTCTGATTTCGGCGCGAATATAGGCCGCATGGCGTGCCTCGACCGCCAAGATGGTGCCGGCAGCAGTGAGGTACTCCTTTTTCATGATGGAGGCAGCAGCCCCGGTATAGCTACAGTCCACGTCAATCGTGGTTCCGCCAAACAATCTCATGATAGACATTTGACACTCACGCGGAGACTCCCACGCCCTCCAGTACACTTGACAGAGTGAGAAAGGACCGGACATCAGCCACACCGAAGGTGTATTGCAACTCCACCGTGGGAGTGATGCCAGCTGCTGTAAGAGCACCGGACAGGAATCTGACATGTGTCTGTTCGTCGAAGTAGATCTTCTTGAGATTACTATAGAATGGATCTGGATAACCTGCGGCAACAAAGTCCGCCTGAGTGTAGTTCGCGAGGCCCTCCTGGTAGTATTTGCGCTCTAGATACTCCAAGGTCAAGGCATAGTTAAGAACTGTGGACAAGGAGCTAGTAAGCTAAGTTGTAACGGTCCGGTGGAGTTACATACTTATGCCGTCATTCACCATGGGCGTACTGACACGCTTCTCAATCGGCGACGCATAGCTGAGGCCAGCGGCCAAGGAGACTGCAATGACGTTTATGAAGCGCATGTTGACGTCCGTGAGCAAGATATTGATATGGAGTGAGCTGCTCGAGAATAATTACAGCGAGCGTGGAATCGATCAGAGCAATACACGGAGGGCAAGAAACGCGGGGCAACAGCTATATAGAGCTTGAGTAGAACATGATGAGTTGACCAACAGCCTTGAGAAGGTGCAGAACAGAGCTTCTTCCCAAGCATTGGAACACCAATGGGTGGGTGCGAACGAACGCCACAGGACCCCAGAATGCACCAAAGTGTCAACGTAACGGAGCCATGGAATCTCACTACACTCTTTCAAGCATGCCGCAAGAGGAGAATGGCATCTCAGATCATCATCCACAACCAAAAGCTCGGAAACGTGGAGGGGCGATCTCAAGTAAGCTTACCGACAAGCGTAGCCTTTGATCTACCTCTAAGACATAAACGCACTTGGTGCAAAATAAAGGCATCGATGCTATAGGCCAGCCGCAAGAACTCCACGGGTGAAGTTCAGCCCGGCGCAGTCCGTATGCTGAAGTTGCCCTAGCAAGACAACGTGATGTGAGTGCTCCGTGCCGCTATGACAACAATGATATCAAATCTGGCCCTGGATATATGCCCCGTCACCAATCAAGATGACCAAAAAATCACAGATGACCCGACTGAGGAGTAAGAGCCCAGACTCGGCCCTAGCTTATCGATAAAGAAGTAAATCCCATGATTTAGCATGGCAGAGTGAGGGGTTGCGTGGACCCTTAAACGCTAAATTGGCCGATCGACCTGTCACACTTGCTGTAGTCAGCCACCATTCCCGTTCCGAGGACCTCTTCCAAGACTAGTGGTCTGCCAAGCTTTGCGAACTAGCCCGTGCAAGCTTCATTCAGCACTGACGAACTGTATTCGTACATCTCGTATCGTAAGGTATGTATATGTTAGTGCGATGATGCTTCGATCGATTGCATGCTACAGGGGTCGTGTGCTACCATAAGCTTTCAGAAGGCTAGACGAGCTTGGCTTGATGGGCCAGCTACGTAATAACTAAACCGTTGCAGAGCGAATCTGCTTGTTGGAGAAAGTGGGAGAGTAGCGTCTTTTTGGGAGATGCGTAGGCGACACGAGCTAGCATTGAGGTCGACAGTTCTTTATCCATGCGTAGCACGATGTAAAGCTGGCGGTAACATCTAGTGGATATGCCATGATATTAACCTTTAAGGATAAAGAACCTGGGATTGTTCTAGTGATAGAGTTGTGAGCCAACGTGCAGTTCACCTTCACCGAGGCATCTCCACGAATGATGGATGCAGTATCCCGCATCATCCCACAAGTGATATCCCCAGCCGAGCGCCCTGTCCAGAACCCAGAAAGCTTCCGAAGGAACATGTACGGACTCCGTAGGCCGAAGAAGATCCATTCACAACTTCTCAAACCGAGGTGTCTTCTTCTCGATGCCTGACAACATCGCAGCGGATACATCGTTCGATTGAAGTGCTGCACTGTTCCAAACGCCCGTATAACGCAGACCTGTACGGCTCCAGGTATTAGTCATCTAACACTCATTCCACGATTCAATAGAAATGTGATAAAGTACCATCAGCGACGGTGTGATCTCGAGACCAATTCAGCAGCTCTTTCGTCCCTTGCACCGCAACCGGACTCTTCCCTGCAATCACGCCCGCCATCTTCAGACCCTCCGTGACAGCCTCCTCCTTCGTTCCCCACACCGAGTTCACAAACCCGACCCTCAGCGCCTCTTCGGCCCCAAACATCCTCGCACTCAAACACACCTCTTTAACCCATCCGAAATTCCCAACGACCTTGGGCAATCGGCTCAACGTCCCC
>JAABUP010006915.1_pt1 | contig 15663 bp, 20 predicted proteins | sample 5559201 | NCBI WGS metagenome assembly JAABUP01 (sample SAMN10711887, study PRJNA513373) | rock metagenome | isolation source: Antarctica rocks | place: Antarctica
AGCCCTGGCCCGCCGTGCGGCGGGGCTGGACGGGGGAATGCCCCCGCACTCACCAAGCCGCCGCATGATATACCTACCCCTAAAAGGTCCTGTCCCCCGGGGTGGCTCGGGGCAACGGGTAGAGCTCCAGCCGAATCAGCGCGCCCGCCGTCGTCTGGAGCCATGCGGCCATATCTTGCCCACTCTCCAGCGCCGTGCCCTGCGTGCGGCGATAGGCGGCCAGCGCATGGCCCACAAACCCCGGCTGCCCTCGGGCCAGGAAGGCAAGCGGGGCCAGCCTCTCGTCGCGGTCGCTCGCCTCCCACCACGTGCCGGGGCCACAGACCCGCTCCTGCATGCGCCCCTGGACCCGCGGGCTCCCCAGGCTCCGCCCCTGGTCAAAGAGCACCTCCAGCTCTGCCCCACACTGGACACACAGTGCGTGGACACCCAGGGGCCGCTCCTGGGGCAGCAGGCCGGCGATGATGTGTCCCCGCTCGCGCTGCTGAACCAGGGTCGCCCGGGCGACGGCCCAGCCCGCATAGCTCGCCGCTTCCTCTCTGGGATTCATGGCACCTGCCCTCCCCGTGACGCCATGAGCGTGTCAGTCGCGGATCTCTGGAGCCGGTAGCTCTTGCCAATTTTGCGGGCTGGCAGTTCTCCGCGGCGAATAGCGGCCAACGTCGCCGCATAGCCAATGCGCAGTTCATAGGCGGCTTCCATCACGGTTAACAGCTCTGCGCCGCCCCCGCCCCCGCTCCCACCGCTTGCCCTGACCGCGGCCTGCTCCATGCCCGGGCACCTCCCGCGCCGCGTCGTTCAATCTTGTTCACTAATCATAACTGACGGTTCAATGTCAGTCTATCGAGTTGTCCACGTCCCTGTGTGGGGGGGCTATGCCTGGGGCGCAGGGCTGCCGATAGTAAGGACAGGTAGCAGGGGCACGGGGTCATGCACGGTCCCCTGGCGCCCAGAGGCGGAGTCACGCTCGCGAGGGAAATCCTCAGCGCGACTCCGTTTCTTTACCGTGGCCCACCCCCCTGGGGGACAGCGCAGGCCTGAGCCGGCGCCGACGTGGTCTCACGGCGGCCCCAGCGTGCTCCAACTCAGTCGCTGCTCCCGATAGACGACTGAACGCTTGCGCCAGGATGCCCAGAGGATAGGGTGACCATCGACATAATCGTAGACGATGGCATCAGCCTTGCCCGGAGCCGTCCTGCTGACCCGCCCGATATACTGGACGATGCGCCCCTCGTAGCTGATCGGCGTGGCGAGCAGAAGGGCATCGAGCCGGGGGCAATCGAACCCTTCGCCCACCAGGGCACAGGTCGCGACCAGCACATCAAGCTGCCCAGCGCTGGCGTCCGCCACGACCTGGGCACGTTGCCGCTTTGTTTTCTGGCCGTGCAGCGCCGCGGCGGTCAGACCCTCGGCCTGCAGGAGCGTGGTCAGCAGCTCGACATGCTCAATCCTATCTGAGAGCACGAGGCAGCGCCGACCCTCGGCCACAGCATGGGCCACGTCGCCGACAATGAGCCGGTTACGGGCACTGTCGTTGGTGAGTTGGGAGACGAGATCAGTGAAGCTAGCGCCATAGACGTTGATGCCGGTCTCTCGTTTGACCACCCGCGGCTTAATTAGCCGGTCGGCCAGAGCGCCCTCATGCATCGTGGCCGCTATCGGCCCCAGGTAGAAGTTGATAACTTGGCCGAGCCCATCCCTCCTGTAAGGTGTAGCCGAGAGGCCTAACAGGAAGCGCGCAGGCAGCTGTGCCACCACGCGGGCGAACATATCCGCCGGCGCGTGGTGGCACTCATCGACCACGACATGACCCACATGGGCGGCCAGCTCGGCGGGAAGCTCACCCTGGAGACTCTGGACCAGGGCAATGGTGAGCCGCTCACCAACGCTCCAGCGGCCGCCGCCGATCATGCCCACCTCAGCAGGATTGAGGCCTAGAACACGCTCAGCAGCACGTAGTGCCTGCTGGGCCAACTCGCCGGCGTGAACAAGGAACAGAGCAGGCTGCCGGCGACGTGCGATGGCCACCATGGCCATGGTGGTCTTTCCAGCTCCGGCCGGGGCGACGAGCACGCCCATGCGTTTGCCCAGGACCTGGGCCACGGCCTGCTCCTGGGCAGCAGAGAGAGGTAGGTGTTGCGTGAACTCAACCTCTGGGGCCAGGTGCGTGCGGTTGTTCCAAGTGACCTCCAGACCATACTTTTGGGCCAAAAGAAAAGCGGCCTGGGCATCTCCTCTCGGAAGTGCCAGGCCGCCATCTGGTGTGGCGCGCCAGTATCTGAGATGCCGATCTATGTCGGTCGTTGACCTATCGTACCTCACGGCCTCCAGGTACGCAGGGTTGGGAACCGTGTAGCGGTCAATCAAGGCGCGCCGCAGTGCCGGCGGCATGTCCGCCGGCACCCGCAGGTGTATGTCAATGGTCAGGGTGATCGTCTGGGCGGCGGCGGCCGGCGTGCGTGCGGCTACCATCATGCGCTTACCCTCCCCCCATACATGAGGCGCGCGGCGTCAGCCACCTTGGATGCCCTGGCTTCGAGTCGCCACCAATCGGGGCAGGCATCGGCCGGGACGTCGTGCCACTCACCCGTGAAGGGATCACGAATTGCAAGGTCACCTTTCCTTTGCCCCCACCGTATATCCATGGGGAAGCGCACCGGGGGCAAAGGAGGCGCAGGCATGGGGGCAGCCGGCACGAAGGCATCCGGCACGCCGTCAAGCCCTGGGACGTCCGAGGGCAGGGCCGTGGGCTCAGGCACGATAGCCGGCGGTGCATGTCGAGCGAGTTGATACACAGCCCAGGCACGCACGTCGCCGCCCAACGTGTGCATCTCGCTCAGGTCCTTCCCCAGCAATGGCTGCACGCGGCGGGCACGGGCAGAGAGCTGGCCCAGGCGCTTGGCTCGCTTCTCCCCGGCCTCGTCAACGTCATAGGCTATCAGGATGCGCCGCGCTGGCAAGAGAGGGAGAATCCATCGCCCCTCCAGCTTGAGATAGGCGCTCCCGAGCGTCACCACGCCCACAAGGTCGCCGGCCTGCTGACTCAGCAGGATGGCGTCGAACTCACCCTCGGCAATGACCACCACGTCGCGCCCTGGCAGGGTGTGGAGACCGAAGAGGCCAGGCTGATGGCCACGCAGCGCCCAGTACTTCGGCTCCTCACGGTCAGGACGTGGCTGGATGGGACCAATCGCGGCGGCCAGCTCGTCGCCAGGCAGGGGCCGGCGCACCTTGACCGACCAGAGCACCCCCTGTGCATCAAAGCAAGGGATGACGATGCCCCGAGGGAGCCACACCTTCCGCGCCGGTTGCTCGGGGTCCTCCAGGCCCCAACTCTTGGGCTCGTCCCAGAGATCGCGCCCGCTATGGCCCAGGCGCCAGAGCTTGATGGTCTCGTCCGTGAGTCCACGGCACTCTCTTAAATAGGCCAGTGCCTTGGCCGAGTCGGCGTGCTTCGCGCTCCACAGCCGGGCCTCGGACGCCTCAACAAACTCCTCTGCCCGAAGACGCCAGGCTTGTGAAGGCGGGGATTGGATGGCCACATCGCCGGCGGCATACTGCACCCGTCGGCGTGCGGCCACCTCGGGCAGGCGCCCCGGGTCAAAGTCTGGATCCAATGTCGTGCAAGCATCCAGCAGGCTGAGCCCATCATGCCGGCAGAGGTAGTCCAGTGTGTCGCCATGGCGTTCACAGCCACGGCAGTAGTAGCGCCCCACGGCCGGCCACACGATGAAGCGGTCGTGCCCGCCGCAGTCGGGGAACGGACAGGCGCCGCAGTACTCACCGCCGCTCGAACGCGCCTTGAAGCGCAGCGTGGTGTGCCGCTCGATGATCTCCTTGATGTCGCCCATGGGCACCTGCGTGGGGGTCTCAGCAACCATGATTCTGCCCTCCCCTATGCGCCAGGAAGGACACGGAAAACATGTTGGCGGGGCAGTCGAGTGGGGGGCGAACCGACGGGTGTGCCTCCAGGCCGATTTTTGGAAGTTGTTGGCGGGCCTTCCCAACATGTTTTCCAGAGGTGGGACCAGGTTGTTGGCAGTTGTTTAAAGTTGTTTTCCCAACAACCCCTCGGGGCCGGAAAAGTTGTTGTTGTTGTTGGCGGGCTTTAGACCGCCAACAACTCAACAACTTTAGGCTGGAGGACTGTCTAGAGGCAGAGAGGGAGGGGGTGCTCATCTCAATTCCCTTCTGCTGTGAGCTTGTATGTGGCTGCACTGCCATGTCCACCTGGATCTGCCCGCGTGATGATGCCCCTATTCTTGAGTTCTGCTGCTGCTCCCCGCAGTGTTGCGGGGCTACTGAGTTCCTCATTGTCGGTCACAATGTCCTTCAGGAGGGCTTGCCCCGCGTGGTCACGCAGGTAGTGGACGATCAGCTCCTCTGTCTTCGTGAGCTTGACGGTCTTGGGGCGTATTCCCGTCGCATCAAGGCGCGTGGTCGTCGTTGCCTCGTCAAAGCGGATAGCCGCCGAAAAGCTGAAGGGCTCAGTGTCGCGGGGCTTCTCGGTTGCAAAGTCGATGTCTCCGCTGCCCTCCTTGCTTTCAACCATAAGCATGAGGTCAACGGCTCCCTTGATGGCCGTGGAGCCGCGGTAGCCACCGGCCTTGTTGGTGTGGTGGATGACTACGATGGCCACCTGGCGCGACTCGGCGATCTGTCGCAGAGCGTGGAAGACAGGTTGCGTGTCCTTAACGGCGTTCTCGTCGGCTCCTGGCATGATGTCGGCAAGCGCATCCACGATGACGACGAGGGGCTTCTCCTGGTCAATGAGTTCGGCCAGGGTGCCCAGGTCGGATGCCTCGCGTAGATTGAAGCCGGCCAGGCTCACCCAGGCGATGCGTCGTGCGTCCTCTGCCTGCACAGCATGGCCGCGGAGCACCTCACTCAGGCGGCGCTTCAGGCGCCGTGGCCCGCTCTCCTCGTCAATGATCAGCACGCGGCCGCGCTTGGTTTCATACCCCACCCAGGGCTCACCTTTGACGATGCAGACGGCCAGGTCGAGCATGGCCCACGTCTTCTTGCTGCCCGGTTCACCCACGACAAGGCATACGCTGCCAGCCGTGAGTAGGCGATCGACAATCCAGTCGATATCGTCCTGTGGCAAGAGGGCCTCGTCGCCCCAGTGGACGATGCAGCGTGGCGCACCGCCCTCGCCCCCGGCCTCACCTCTGGGCTCTTTGTCTGGGTCAATAGCCAGGATGGCTTGCCGGATGCCCTCAGGTTGGCTTAGCAGCACCTTCTGCAGGGCGGGCCACGGCTCCGTACCGTTTGCGGCGATGTAGTCAAAGGTGGCTTGTAGCAGAGTGCGCCCCAGGGGGCTCACCAGGTCAGTGATGCCAAGTGGCGCCCCGCTGCCGTAGCGGTGAAGAAGCCAGCAATCGTGTGGGGGCAGCGCAGACGTCTGCCCCGTGCTGTGGGAGGGGCGTGCTGCCGTCATGCGCGCGCTCCTCCCCATGACGTCTGGGAGGCGCTGGTCTTGACCATGCCTGGGTTTTCGCGTAGACTAGTCATAGGAACTAACTCCAGACGCGCCTCCTGGCAAGGGCTCTCACTTCCACGCCAGGGTGCGCGTTTTGGCTATTCGGGCGGAAACAAATTAGGGCATGACGAAATCGTCATGCCCTTTGCTATTGGGTCGTCTTGGGGACCAGATCCTCCCGGATGAACTTGACGCGGGCGCCTATCTGGATGGGCTTCCATCCCCCAAGGGGTAGGCCGGCGGCGAGGGCCCGCTGGATGGTGCGCCGATCCACACCCAGGACCGTGGCCAACTCGATCTGGGTAAGAGGCCGCAATAGCCCACTGGGGGGCGTGTCCTGCTCTTGCGCCTTCGTCATCACTGCTCCCTTCTCCACGCGACCGCTCTCACTCTGAGCCTGCGCTTGCATTATAACGTAATGTCGCACTCTGCCGCAAGTAAGTTTGGCGCACGCCCCGAATTTGGGCAAGGAAAAAGCCGACCGCGAGAGTCCGGTCGGCTTGGGTGGGAGCCACTGGGGAAGGGTCGGTAGTCGGGTGGGCCTGCCCCGCTAGGGCGCGCTCTCCCGTGGGATGGCCAGCGCACGGATGTACTCCGCCGCGTAATCATAGCCGTGGGCGTTCGCTTCTTTTCGCAGCAGGTCGCGCTCGACCACGGTCAGGCACACCTGGAGTCTGACGTTACGTAGCCCCCCATCGTCCGCGCGGGGGCGTCCCGGGCCCCGGCCCTGTCCTGTCCTTGTCTCCATCGCGGTTTCCTCCCTTTCTGGGCACAAAAAAGCCCCAGGCGCCACGGGGGCGCTGGGGCGAACGTCTCTTTGGGACACGCATCCAGACTAACATACTAAAATCGTTTAGTATGAGTATTGTATAGGCAGTCGGAGAGCTTTTGGGGGAGTTGTCCACCATTTTCCCCTCGAACCCGTGCCGCCCCCCCTATTGTGTACGATAGCAGCGCTTGATCTCCCTGTGCGCACAGTGCCCTGCATCCTGGTATCCCCGGGCATCCTGTAAGCAAAATCACACGCCGGTTGAGATATGTGTTACTGCCGATGACCTCTCTGAGCGCGCATACTGGCCAGGCAGTCGGGCAGATACCCAGGTATCTTCTCTCCTGCGTAACGGTGGGCGTGCTGGTGTGGGGGGGGACATCCTGCACGAGCGCGCAGAGTGTAGAGCGGGAGGCCGCCCCGGGAGCCACTCGGGGCGGCCTCTCTTTTTCCAGTCGAGCAGCCTCTATGCCTGTGATAACTTGCCCTATCGAAAGCGCCATAACTGGTCAACTACCAGGGGCGGCCGCCCCGCTGCCACTCGCCGGGGGCCGGGAACCGTTGCCCCGGGGGCAACAAAACAGCCCCGGGGGGACCCTCAAGAGCGGCAGATACCCGGCGGCAAGCTGGCCATCTCCCCTTTGCGTACTGCCCTCCCGGCGACACGGATGCACGCTTCCTCCGCCTGACGCGCCACGCTCTCCCCCTGGCTGTACATGAGCAGGGCCGTGGTCTGCAGGCGTGTGGCGGCAATCTCCAGCAGGAGCGCTTCCATTCGTAGCTCCAGACGTTCGCCCACATTCTCTAGCCCAGAGCGGATCATGGCGTCTAATCCCTGAGATAAGGCCGGCGTGGCGGCGTCGGCGATGGTGGCCCGGGTGCGCGCGGCCAGCGCTTCACAGATCAGTTGCTCGCTCACCGCTGAGATGGAGAGGTCCCCCGCCGCGGCCGCCGCGTTCACCGCCTCCTTGGTGGGGCCAGTCCAGCTCACCGACAGACGTACTGTGTCCCCGCTCATATCCGCTTCCCCCTTCGTGCTTTCTTGCTCGTGTGCGCCCCGCCGATCTTGCGGTCGCAAGATGAAGGACCGGTGCGCCGTGCGGTGTCAGACCGTGGCGCCGCCTCTGGTACACCACGGTGCGCACCGTGGTGCAGGCGCCACGTGCGTGGTGCAGCCCCCGGCGCCGCCTTTTTCTCTGGTGGCGCCGCCGTGTGGTGCAGGCCTGTGAACCGGTCCTTCATCTTGCGGCGGGCGCGGGGCTGTGCCGGAGACGGGGGACCAGACGTCTGGGGGAAGTCATGCTGCCCGCGTGGCGCGCTCATGATGCCGCCGGCACTTCTGTCGTGTCGAACATCTCCCCGGGGCCATACACGCGCCGCTGGGCGTCGGCTGCTCGGCGATCGGCGGCCATGTCTCGGGCAGCGCCGATGATGGCCGCGAGCAACGTCATCATATCAAGCCGTTCCGCAACGCACACGTCGTAGAGCGCGGCGCGGTCCTCCTCCGTGAGACCCAGGAGGTCGAAGATCTGGGTCAGAATGGTGTAGGCCGTCACATCATCGGCGCTCTTGGGCATCTCTGTTGGTATCATCATCGTGGCTTTCCTTCCGTGAAAGCTGGCCCGGCGCCCGTCTCATGCGGGCGCCGGGTGGTCATGGCTACCATTGGCGGTCATCTCCTCGTACGATAGGGGGAGCAGGCCCCGGGGCACTTTTCTTCTTCCTGTCGCCCCGGGGCCTACTCGTTCCGCATAGGATGGGTAGGATAGAGGTGTGCCCCAGGGGTGCTTCCGACACGCCTCTGGGGCACACGGTGCAGGTAGGGCTAGGCGGCGGGCGTCTGTGGGGGCGTCTGGGCAGGGCTGGCCGGCCTATCGGCGTGCTCCCAGTTATTGAGGGCGTAGTCGGTGATCGCGTAGAGCGACTCTCCGGCGTTGCGCAGGCGGTCGTAGATGTCGAAGAGGTTGTCCTCTTGCGCGCGGATGAGCTTGTCCCTGTCACGGGCTATGGCCGTGCTGAGCACGATAGCAATGGTCCACAGCTCACGCTTTGTCAGCAGGCGGGTGGGCACCTGTGTGGTCATTGGGTTATCTCCTTCTTGGTGTCTGCGCTGGCGATCATGGGCGCGGCCGCCCCCTGTGCCGGGCGGCGTGGTGGGGCCTGGTAGGTCAGCCACCCCACACCCTGATAGGCGCCGGACCGAATCTCGGTCAGGAGCTCGGCCAGAAAGTGGCCGAGCTTGTACGCGTCGTCGTCGGCCTGCTCGTCGGCGAGAGCGCGGGCTCGCTCCACACAATCGGGGCGGGTGGACGCTTTCTCTATCAGGATGCCGAGTCGGGTGTACATCTCTTCCCGCGCCTTGGTGAAGGGGAAGTCGGCCAGGAGGTCCAGGTCGGCCTCCACCGCGGCGTCGGTCTCCGCCGCAGTAGGGCCGGTGGTCGGCTCCCCTGCGCTCGCCGGTGGCCTGGCCCCTGATGCCCGGTGGCGTTCGGGTCCGCCGACCCAGTCCCTGAGCGTGCCCGGCACGGCGTGCCCGAGGGCTAGGATCGGGTCAATGGTCCCCTTGTCACCGCGGCGGAGCCGCCGCAGGCCGCGCCCGAGGGCCGGGTCCTCTGTCAAGGCCAGAGAGATCCCGGCGAGTGCCCAGTAGACGCTCGTGGCCAGCGGCGGCATGCCCTGCTCGGGTCTGGCCAGGGCACGCAACATGAGGTGAGCGCCCCAGGAGATCATCTCCCTGGCTTCAGGAGAGACAGGCGGCAGGGGCTGCGGCGCCCGGCGCGTGCGCCGGGTGGTGGCCGGTGGGGCCGTTGTGGTGGGCATGGTGTGCTCCTCAGTAGGGTGTGTGGAGGCCTCAAACAACTGCAAGCAGTGATGCAGTTGTTTGGGCCACGGGTGGGCTAGAGTGTGGTCCGCCCCGGGCGGATGGCCTCAGCGGCGATAGCCAGGCGCGCCGGCCAGTCCGGCTCCTCAGTCGAGGCCGCCTGCTCATAGTGGGCAGCGTACGCCAGCAGGTGGGCAGCAAGGGCGCGCACCGTGGACACGTGGACGGCGGGGTCGTCACCCACGCGGGCGCCCCTCCCCTTGCTGCCGCGCCCTAGCCCTACCTGCACGTCGCACTGGCCAAGCGGCGCATCAGGCGCCACGGCGATATGCAGACGGATGTCGCTGGGCAGGGGCGCGGTGGAGACCAGCAGGGGCGCAGTGGCGTGTGTTGTCTTGTGCATCATGGTTGTGTCTCTCCCTTCATCTCGGGCCAGGAAAGGCGACAAATTGTCGCCTTTCCTGGCGCCCCCCACTACGCGGCGAACAGCTCAGAGAACGCCGGCGGGGCGGGGATGAAGGCGGGCGCCGGAGCGGTAACCGCAGGGGCCATGCTCGCCGCCACCTCTCCGGTGGCGGGGCGGGCGCTCGTGGCGGCCAGGTAGGCCAGGCGGTGGGCATGGTATTGGCGGCAGATGTACAAATGCTTGCACACGCCGCCCAGGCGCTTGACGCCCTTGAACTGGCGCTGGCCGCTCTCACATTCGCAGGTGCCCTGCAGCGCGTCCACGGCGTAGAGCAGATACGTGTAGCGCTCGCTCTGGACTGTGTACAGGCCGCGCTCGGCGTCCAGGATGCGCACGTGGGGCTTGTAGGCGCGGGCGGTGGACGTCCGGGCTGTGCGGGTGGCCGTGGTTCCTGTTACCATGTCCCTAGACCTCCTAAGGTCGGCCGATCCGCGTTCTCTTGGCAGGGTGTGCGGGTCGGCTTTTTCTTTGCGGGAGCCGTTTGCTCCTCACTCCTATATTATAGCTTAATGGAGCTAACAATGCAAGCCTTTTCGGTAGGAAATTGCGCGCTCTTTTCGGCTATGTTAGCCTAGAGGTATGGTAAAGGAAGCAGAATCGCGCGAGGGTGATCAGCCCATATCCCTCGATCTTCTCAAGGACGATACACGGCTGACGCTGGAACAGGCCGCCACACTCGCCGGCTATCGGAGTGCAAGCACGTTGCGCCGCGCCGTCCGCGAGGGCCGCCTGCAAATCGAACGCATGAGCGCCCATGTGATGTGGACTACGGCTGGCGCGCTGCGCGATTACCTGGCCGGCCAGGGGGATCGTCGTGGCTTTGCGCGCGGCCGTCCCCGAGGGACCCAAAGGGGCCAGGACGCCGGCGGCGAGGCCGAGGAGTAGGCGTGTGAGCACGGGCAAGGCAGACGGCGGGCAGACAGCGGGTCAGGACGCTCCCGAGGACCTGATGACCGTGCGTGAGGCTGCCCAGGCCGCAGGGGTCACCCCCGGCTCCGTGCAAAGCTGGATACGCAGAGGGCTACTCACGACCTATGCCCAGCCTCCGCAGGGGCGCCAGGTGAGCCTGGCCGCTGTCCGTGCGCTGGCCGCGCCCCTGGACCCCCAGACGCCACCGGAGGCGGTCCTTGTGGGTACCGTGGCCCGGACGGTGGGCCTGCCGCCCGGGCGCATCAGGAATTGGGCGCAGCGGGGCCTGCTCCCCAGCTGGCGCGGTCCCCACGGACTGCTCATCTGTGAGGTGGATGTGCGTGCTGTGGCCCTGCACAGCGCGGCTGGAGGGGACACACCCCCGCCCTCCGACGCCCTCCTGATTCGAGACGCAGCCCGCCTCTCCGGTCTGAGCAGAGACCGTCTCTACACGTGGACGAAGCAGGGTCTGTTGCCTGTGTGGCGCGGGGCCGAGGGCGGGCAACGGGTCCGTCTCGCCGATGTCACCGCCCTGGCTGAACGGCATGGCCGGGGCCTGCCCCTCCATCCGAGAGGTGCGCCATGACCAGTCAGCAGCAGCCCCCCTATGACCCGCCGCGGCTGCCCCTGCACGTCCACGTCTCCGTGCGCGGCCAGCTCTGCGACGGCTCGTCTATCGTGGCCACGGCCTGGCGCACTCTGGAGCCCCATGAGCCGGAGTATGAGCAAGCCTATATCATCGCCGCCGGCACACACCGGCTGTACGGCGACCCGATGCCCTATGCCGAGGCTAACGAGTAGGCAATGACCACTGACGCGCCCCAGGATGACCCTGGCGCCACGCCCAAGCCAGGCAAGCCAGGCAGGGATGGCACGCCAGAGTGGCTCACCGCGACGGAGGCGGCCAGACGTCTGGCTGTGAGCCGGCGCACCCTGAACCGTGCGGTTGACGAGGGGCGTCTGAAGCCGCAGACTATTCGTGGTGCCCACGGGCCTGAGCTGCGCTTCTCCACGGGCGAGGTGGACGCCTACGCGGGCCAGCGGGATGCCATCGAGGCTACTGACCACCCTAGCGCCCTGGCGGACTCTGGCACGCCTGGCGTGTCGCCCACGCCAGGGTCAGACGTTGCGCCCACGTCGGGCCAGGAGGCAGGAGCCGCCCTCTTCGCCCAGGCCGTGGATGCGGCCGTCGCCCGCGCTACCGCCCCCCTGGTGGCTGAGCTGGAGGCGGCCCGCCGTGAGCGCCACCGTTTCCAGGAGGCCAGCGCGGCACGGGAGGCCTCGGCGCAGGCTCTCGCCGCCGAGCTGGGCGCCACACGGGAGCGGGCGCGGCGCGCCCAGGCTGACGCGGACCAAGCCCGGGCACAGCTGCAGGCCTACACGCAGGCTGAGCAGGAGAAGAGGGAGACCGAGGCCTATGCTCAGGCCAACGCACTGCTAGCCCAGATCCACGCCAGGCAGCGCGCCGAGTGGAAGGCCCAGCACCGGCCCTGGTGGTGGCGCTTCCTGGGACGGTAAGGCACGAGGGGAAGGTGGCGCGGTGACGCACTCCTGAGGGAGCATGCCCGTGCGGCGAGAGCCCCCCCCTTCTTTTTCCCGGTAGTCGTCCTGGGGCCGCCCTTAACGCCCGCGGCTCGACGTGTCATCCCGGCCTCGGGGCGTGCCCGGGCTGCCGTGGTCATGCTCATGGGCAGCTAGCTGGTCCGCGTGCTGTCTCTGGTCGCGCAGCGCATCGTTCCAATCCTTCGCGCCCCGTGGCGGCCGCTCGCGCACAATGGCCGCCGCGCCCGGGTAGGCCTCGGTCACCTGTGCCCAGAGCTTCGCGCCACCCGGATCGTTGTCGAACGCGCAATGCACCAGTGCCCCGCGCGCGAGGGCCTCGTCGATCTGCTGGCGGGGTACCGCGCCGGCTCCATCGGTGGAGAGGAACGTCAGCTCCCCGCGCTGTGTGGAGAGCAGGGCGGCCAGGCTGAGGGCGTCGATGGGCGACTCGGTGATGTAGACCTGGGGAGCCTGGTAGGCGGCGCGCGTGCCCATGGTGAAGGAGAAGTACCCCTTATCGCGGCGACTGCCCGGGGCCAGGCCTTTGAAGTCAGAGCTGGGCAGCGTGCCCCGTAAGGAGGCTCCCACCGGGGTGCCCGCGTCGTCCTGGCGCAGGAAGACGGCGTTGCCCCGGGCGTCGGCGTACACCGTGCCCGCGCGGTGCAGAGGATCCACCAGGCCGGCGGGGAGAGCCCGTTCTCTGGTCAGGTAGGCCCGCACTTGCGGCCAGCGCCAGGCGGCAACCTCCGGCAGACGGCTGGGCGCACGCTCGCCCCGGTCCACAATCTCCTGAGCCTGCTGTGTCCGCTCCTGGGCTCCGTGCTGAGCGGCGGCGGCCACGGCGACCAGCGGGCCACTCTCATGGGCCAACCACGCCACCGCCACCGTGAAGTCATAGCCGGCCACGTGCTTCACTAGGTCAATAGCCCCACCGCCGCCCATCTGCCGGTCGTGGTTGAACCACTTCTGCCCGCGCACGCTGATATGGTCGCCGTTCGCCATCTCCCACTTCTGCTTGTCGTGGCGGTCCGGCTGGCCACCCAACGTGCCGATCACCTCACGGAGGTCGGCAGCGCGGGCCTGGGCGATGTGCTCCTTGTAGGCTGCCTCCAGCTCACGCACCCGGGCAGCCAGCATCACGTTGTTCGCCTCCGCCCGGGCGGCCTGCTCCTCGAAATGGCGGGCCTTGACCAGCGCGGCGTCTACCGCAGGGGCAAGACGCTCGGCGATGCGCTGCTCCTGGTCAGCAGCCCACTTCTCAGGGTTGGCCACGAGCCGGCCGGGCCGGTCCACGTCCACCGCGCGCAGCACCCGGCCCAACCCCGGCGTCTCTTGCTCTATCTTGGCGTAGAACTCCTGGACCGTCTGATGGTCAGCCACGCTGCCTTTAATCCCCCTCTGGAGACCCAAAGACGCGACAGCGCGGGCATAGCTCGACTGCTGCTCATGGAGCTTCTCGGCGCCATCCACGTACCGGGTAGCGCTGAGGCGGCCCCGCTCATCAATGGGCACCACGAGGGCCTGGATATGGGGGGTGATTTCATCGCGGTGCAGGATGGCGGCCACCACATTCTTCTCGCCGTAGGTCTCATGCAGCCAGGCCATGCTCGCCTCACGCCAGGCGGCCAGATGCAGCGGATCGCTGTGCGCGAAGAACTCCTTGCTCGCCGTCAGCACATACTCCAGGGCCAGCACCGCGTTCGCGCGCACGATTGGCACCGTGTCGAGCCGGGCCTGCACGTCGGCGCACCAGTCGCCACTGCCAGCCAGGCGCTCATTCGCCTCCAGGCGGCCGGGATCGGCGTTGCGGGTCTCCCGCTCCCGCTCGTTGTGTTTGCCCAGCGCGCCGATCTCGCCCATCGTCTTGAGCTTGGCGAACCGCATCACCGCGTACATGCCCTGGCGCGCCCCCCTTCTTTTCCAGGGAGTCGTCACCCGCCCCGCAGCGCTGCGGGGCGGCCCGAACGCAGTGGTTTTGCGCATCTTGGACCCCGCCAGGGGCCAGACGCGCAAAACCCGTAGTGAATACGGTTTCACACGATGACCTGGTATGAGCTAGCATACAGGGCTTGTGCTCAAGAGGGCAAACGACTACCGGGAAAAGGAGTTCACAGCCCCGCAGGTGAGCCCCGCCGTCTAGCGCATAGGGGACGGCAGGCCCGCCCTTTACCAAACCTCTCTAGCGCAGGGCTTCCAGGAGGAGGGCCAGGCCGGCGGGGTGGAGTGTCGCCCGCTCGGCCACACGGCGACCCCCAGGCGGCGTGGGCGGCTTCCCGGGGACGGTGGCCCTCTGTGGCCGCTCTGCCCTGTCCTGGCCCTTACGCGCCGTCCTGTCGGTCTCGGCCTGCTGGCGACGCGCGTTCACCTCCCGGATCGCCACCCGCCGCGCCGCGCCTTGGTCTACGCCGTTCTCTAGGATGCCGTCGCCGAGCCATCCCGGCGTGCTGGGTGTCTCCTCGTCTTCTGGCATGGCTCTCCCTCCCTCCTCTCCTCGCTCTTGCGTTCGGAGCATGTCCGGCGCCACACTGCTTGGTAGGCTCAGTGCCCACGGTCTAACCGACGCCGTGGGCGCTGACCCAAAGCCCACCTTCCCTTGCGCGGGTTCTTCCTTCCGTACGCTGGGGGCTACAGGTGGGCTTCCCTTTGCATCCATTCTCAGTAGGGGCCACAATGGACATCGTGACGCCCACGGGTTCATGAACTCGCTCGTGGCCGCGCGGAAGCCCACCTGACATCTGACACTACTGTCAGGTGGGCTTCTCTTTGCGCCCATTCCGAGTAGACGCCACACTAGAAACCAGGGGTGTCCGCAGGGCTCTGAAACTCCCTGTGCTCCCCGCTAGAGCCCACCTGACATCTTTGGGTGATATTGTCAGGTGGGCTCCTCTTTGCCCCAGGGGCCACCTAGAAAGAGTAGCGCCCACTGCCCCGCAGATGGACCTCCAAGCGGCCCGGGCGGCTAGACGCGTGGGCCACCTGGGCCCTCCAGGCCCAGATATGCGTCCATCAGGGCCAGCTCCTCATCGCTCAGGTTCGCCATGAGGTGAGGGCCATCCTGCACCTGCAGGGTGTACCCGCCCCTGGCGACGCGGATGGTCAGGGCATAGGGCACGCGGTTCCCCTGCGCCTGCCGGTGGGCCACGATGGCCTCTTGCTCGGCCGTGGCGCAGGCCACCATGCTCTGGGGCAGCACCCAGGCGCTGGGCGGTTGTCCCTCTACAATCACCAGGATGCGCTCGGGTTCGTACGGCCGGTGCGGCGCCCCACTAGCCAGCGTGTCCTTCTCCAGGCGAATGATCCGGTTAGCCAGTCTGTTCACGATGAACCTCCTCCAACTTCAGCAAGCGTTCTTCAAGCTGGGCCGTCTCGTACAGCCGCCCAATCGCACTGGCCAGGGCTGCCATCGCCGTGGCCTGCCGGGGCTCCAGGTCACCAGCATGAACCTCATCCAACGCCGTGAACAGGGTCTCCAGCACGGGCTTCAGGCGGGAGGGCACCAGCTTGGTCAACCGCCGGGTCGTGTCCTTGTTCTGGCCGCCCTGGCGGTTGCCTTCCTTGCGCCGCGCGGCCAGCTCCGGGTCATGGGCGAAGCAGAAGCCCCTGGGGCCGGCCACGCCGCCACAGGGCTGCCCGTCACACCGCTGGGCCTGGCAGGGCGGGCGGGGCACGTCAGC
>JAABUP010006917.1_pt1 | contig 15660 bp, 13 predicted proteins | sample 5559201 | NCBI WGS metagenome assembly JAABUP01 (sample SAMN10711887, study PRJNA513373) | rock metagenome | isolation source: Antarctica rocks | place: Antarctica
CGCATAGCGCATAGCGCATAGCGCATGTGGTCGCGTGAGATCTGTCCAGATCGAGAGATTTTAACACAAAGGCTTCGAAACTGTATTTCTGGTTCCAGTCAAAGGCACAACTTTATTTGGGAATGAATATGGGATTGTGGAAATCGATCTTAACGGTGATCCTTGTCTTACCGATAGTTCTATCCGCTTCACCACCAAACTTTCAGTCACTATTTCTTGATGTACAACACCAGAGTCAGGATGTTCCTGAGATATCCACAGCGCCAGGCTCCTCACCCCAAATCAGTACAAGTACTTCTCTTCCGAAAGCGCAAGACTCTTCATCAGCTGGTAATCTCACCATTGCCGCCACGCCACCCGTACGTTGTTTCCAAAACCCACGCACTGGACCCTATTACAATCCCATCGTCCTAGAAGATTGCTTCCCATTGTTTGTCTCGATGTTGCTCGCCCCGAAATTTCAATCATGGGGATATATCAATCCCGCTGCAGGGGAGAGGAAGTACAGGCGGCAGAATGGAAATTGCGTGCTTCAATTGGCAGAGAAAGGAGGACACGCGGCATGGAGTTCAGGCGTGGTAATAGCAGTCAGTTTTGCGCAGGTTGTGAATCAGTGTGTTCGACGTGAGACGGAGTATTTTGGAGGCGAGCAGGAATTTGCGAATGGTTGGTTCGCACAAGTCATAGCGGCTACTCCCCCTGGCGGTCAGTGAGACTCCAATTGCTCGTGTGGTTATAGAACCGCTATTGATGAGTACGGACGGACATATGTAGCGACAAAGAATCAAATGCCACCTCACGGTCGTCACTCAATACGTTTGAATTTATCAAAGGTGTGCTTCAAGGGCGCCTTAGCTTTTCTCAAGAGTGAACTACCCAAGAAGTCCCGAAGTGTATCAACTAGCCTGGAAGAAGTCATCAGGCCGCGGTGTGTGAGCCTCCATCGTGCCTTTGTATTAAGGTTGCCAAAATGGCATGATGCTTGTAATGTAAGCCCCAATGCTTAATCCCTCAGACGATCGGGTATCAAACTCCAAGATGGCCCGAGTAAAGCACGGGCGGAGTCACTTTACCAGCTGTCCTACAAGATCAAAGGAGAGAACATGAAAAGAATGGAGGATTGAACTGATTTTGTGAAACATATCTATCTAACGCATCTAGGCTAGCTTGACGTTTTTCTAGTGATCAGCTCCTTGCGCCTTTTCCCTAGGAAAGCTCTAGGATTTAAAGGACGATACACCTACTCTTTCGGATACTGTATGTGAGATTTCTTATACGCTCGAGAATAGAGAGAGCTATCAGTTATGGAAAAGACGATTCATGCCTGAGCAAAGTTGTCTCGGGAATTGGGAATTCTTACGGCTATTGAGCATGACGTTAGGAGCGGGGGAGGCGCCCCATTGAGACTCCATGTACTTGAGTAAGTTCTATATAATGCAATGAAAACTTCCATTGTCAAAACATCAAGAGAAGTCCTTGGCTCTTTACTTCTTGTACTATTCTTCCTTCGTTCTCATCATGACATCCTCAAAGCCTAAGCTGGCCTTCGCAGGCCTGGGAGCGATGGGCTACGGTATGGCATCTAATCTTATGAAGTCAGGTTTTCATGTAATTGGCTATGATGTTTATCAACCAACTCTGGAAAGGCTTGTCGCCGAAGGAGTAGGATCTGCAATTTCCCCAAAGGGGGCAGCTAAAGACGTCGAATTCTTTGTTTGCATGGTAGCAAATTCCGTGCAGGCCACGGCGCTCCTATTTGACCCGGAATTAGGCGCTGTCACGGCTGTGCCTCAAGACGCGACTATATTGATGTGCTCGACAGTAGCGCCAGCTTATATCGATGAAATCTCACGGCGTCTGAAGAATGTAGGGAGGCCAGACATTCGGCTGATAGACAGCCCCGTGTCTGGAGGCGCTGGACGAGCAGCAGACGGAACGCTCTCCATATTTTCCTCAGGCACTGACGCTGACCTTGCCAACGCACATGCCATCCTCGAATGCATGAGTGGCAAGCTCTACAAGGTCCCCGGCGGTCTTGGCGGCGGATCGAAAGCGAAACTCATCCACCAGATATTTGCGGGTGTCAATATCGCTATGGCGTCTGAGGCAATGGGTCTCGCAGCAGCAGCAGGACTAAACACACAGAAAGCATTTGAAGAATTGAAGCAGAGCGAGGGCAACAGTTGGATGTTCAGTAATCGAGTTCCGCACATGCTTGATCCCACTTTACCGCCATATTCAGCAATCACCATAATTGCCAAGGACGTGGGCATTATCACCAGCACAAGCCGAGCTTTCAAATTCCCCTTGCCCCTGGTTTCGACGTCGGAGCAGCTTTATATGACTGGCATTTCAGCGGGCTGGGGTAAAGAAGATGATTGCGTCTTGGCGCGATTGTATCTTCCTGGCCAGCCAGATCTTGTCACTCAGCAGGCTCGGTCCTTCGAAAGCCCTCAAATTTCTGCTGTGACCATAAGTGATATCAAGAACCTCATGATTGGTGTGCATTTGGCTGCTATGAGTGAAGCTATGTCATTCTGCGAACATCTCGGCATCGACAGCAATCTCATGTTTGATATTGTGAGTAATGCTGCTGGAGCAAGTGCTATCTTCCTCAAAGCATTCGAACCTATGCGGCATGGGAACTGGTCTTTGAGGGCAGCTCCGGAAGTGAACGAGATCAGAGATGGACTCGTAAGTCTCATTCATGTATACTGAATCTCGTCGCTGAACAGCATCTAGATAAACGCCATGGAAACTGCTTACGAGCTTCGATATCCTCTATTCCTATCATCAGCCGCATTGCAGGAATTCAATCGTCAATTACAATAAGCACAGACTAGGCTTTTTACATGTCACTGCCTCGCTACCACTGTATAAATAGACTCTTGCATATGATGAGAAACAGAATCTCGTTCCCCGTAAGTTCTCCTCCCTTTGCGCTCACCCGTCCACCATTGTCCGTCAGTCCTAGACTTGCCACCCGAACTGGAACTTTACTTGAGGAGGTCCATACGAAGGTTTTGAGAAATGAGAACCATAGGACATCTGCAGATCACGTTCAATGATCTGAAACAGGTCTTCCTGAGGAAGACTCCGATCGCTGTATAGACATACTAGGATCGAGCACTGTCTAGGACAAAACAGAGCAGCAAGCTTAGCGATGAAGTACAAATCTATCCTCACAACCTCGCTCTCTCCCTCCTCCGTTCCTCCTCCCACTTCCTCCTCGCCTTCCAGACTTTCTGAACCTCCAATGCACTCACAGCCGCAGCCCCCACTGGACTCCCCCAAAGCCACCACCCCCACACCTTTCCACCACCCTCTGCGCCAATTTCCCCCATAACCCTCCTCACCTCCCCCTGTAGCTCCTCCATCCCCTCATCATTCCTTATAACCTTGCCTCTACTCGCATCTCGCCCTCTGGTCCTCTCCACCTTCTCCTCTACCCCCATCTGACTACCCACCCGATCCCTAGCCTCTTGTTGACTAAGCGCCTTATCCCTCTCTCTCAGTCTCTTCATCTGCATTTCTGGAGATGTGACAGATACCATGAACACGACTGAGACAAAGACATCGAGACCGGATTCGAAGAGGAGGGGTACATCCAACACCACAGCCCAGTGGCCTAGAATATGATAGTAAAGAATCTGCCGCGCCATAGCTATACGAACAAGTGGGTGAATAATGCCATTCAATATCTTCCGATCTCGTACTCTATCAGGCTCACTGCCAAACACTCGTCGCCCAAGCGCAGCGCGATTGATCGGCCTGCCTTTGCTTGCTTTCTTATCTCCTCCATTGTCGTCTGGTAAAAGGAGGTCTGGAGTCGTGGGGCCAAAATTGTGCACAATGGAATAGTAGCCGTAGGTACCGGGCTCAACGACCTCGCGGGCGAGCTGGTCGGCGTCTATTATTGGGAGGGAGTAGGGTGGGGCGGAGAGGAGGCGGGAGACGGTGGATTTGCCGGTGGCGAGGGAGCCGGTGAGGCCTATCAGTATCATATTATACGAGTGTAAGCATGAGTGATTATGTGGGCGGAAAGTGGGATGGTGGAGGTTGATCTTTGAGGGAGCGGATGGTTGATTAGACGTGGAAGGATTGGGGGAGATGGAAGGAGCAGGCTATTAGAAGATTGGAATTTGAGGTAGGCACACAAGGGGATGTATTGAGACTCTATGTAAGCCTATGATGCCTTCTGTACTCGTGAGATCGTATGCATCTCCTAGCCTTTGAGAAGGCGCATGCAGAACAAAATCGCTTCTATGGGAATCTTTTCGTCCAATTGCACCACAAAACCAGCGCCAGATGCCGATAATAGCGTCGTTCAAGCTTTTGTAGATTGATGGCATTTATGCGACCTCCTGATCGCCACCTTCAGTGTGTCCATTGACTCGTTCCCCCTCCTCATGCTTGATTTCGCCGTTGGTCTTCTCCTCCTTGATGTCATCCTCCTGAGCCACCACTTTGATGTGCTGGGTACCTGGATCACCACCTGGAGTAGCAGCAGTGATGTTGTCGTCTTCGTCTACGAATTCGAAGTTGTATCTAGAAAGTAGATGTGGAATGGCTGAGAGCTGGGGCCCATAGCGCGCGGTGTTGTCGTAGAGCTCGAAGAGAGGAACGGCGAGGAGTTTCATGTTCTTGGGAACACTAAGAACTTCTGCGGTGAATGTCAGTAGGGGCGCAGGGACTGAGTGAGGCCTCGAAGAAGTAGTGCTGATGTAACATACTGCTCTTAGGTAGTTGTATGAAATAAAGCTTTTTGCACTCCTTTGGCCTCGTTACATGCGCCGGCAAGAATGGGTACATGAATGTCTCGAAGTTTGGTCTCCACCATTGAGCCAAGGTATCTCCAATGTGCCATTCATCATTGACGCCTTCGCCAGAGAACTGAGTACCGACTGGTGCTAAGCGCTCGTTGAGGCGAAGTTTGAAGCCTTCAATCTCGTCATCTTCCGCATGGAGGTAGTCTCCTGGTCTTAATATTTGCGTCAGGGTAAAGCCATTGAAAAGAATGTACTTTCTCACAATTTGAAAAACGCATTCGCGATCTGCAACATCAGGATATGTGGGTGGTTATGCTCATGACAGACGAGTATGCCCTCGCACGTTCTTCGCATGCCATGCTGTTCGTAGTGCTCTTCTAGTCTCTTCAGTCGGGCTACCACTGACGGGTCCTCCTCGGGCTGGTTCTCCTTAGTCCCGAAGGTGTAGTTGCTGAGAGGGTAGAGGCGAATGGTCTTCGGCTGATTACCATTGAAAGTTTGAGGAAGGAGTGGGCTGATTGATGAATTATTAGCAAGGCTTCCGCAGGGTGAGTCGCAAGAGGGTCGCTCACGGATAAGATGTTTGCAGCGCTGTGCCCGTCACAGTGGACATCTTGTAATATTGCGCACCCTGTCGCTTTACATCGTAGAGCGCCGCTCAGCTTGAGGGTCCCTGACCACGAAAATCTAGCAACGAAGCAGAGTAAAGGCGTACGAGACTGCTTTCCCTTGTCTGCAAAAGTAACTTTCGATATTAGAACTGATATTAGAATATACGTGGAGGACATTGTCGTGTCCAAAAAGCTCATCTCATCCCTCAAAAATCCCAAAATTCAACAGGTTAAGCGATAGGTCTTTGGTAGAAATCAAATGCTCGTGCTAGGTATAATATGTGCAAACACCGTCTATGATTACGTTTTCCTTTTTATCTCGCTCCAATCTATTCAAGACCTTCTCACATCATGATTGATAATGATCTATTGAAAATACAGCTGAATCAAATCATCTACAGGCGCTTTTCGTCATCTACCAAGGGAAGGTAATACGGCTGGGGCTCGTTGCATGAAAATGAAGAGAGATACACTGTTTCCGCTGGCAGACCGAGATCATGGTACTGTCCACAATCAAGGGAAATTGGAGCACCTAACATATGTTGCTTGAGCGCAGCGAGCAATCTGATTCTATTTCCAAGCTTGATCACTCAAGCTTTAGGAATAAGACGCATGCTTAGTGACGCATAGACACATACAGGATCTTCAGCAACTCATAAGAGCTCATAAGTTCTCCCTGACACACCACCGTCCCCTCATCTATCTCGCATGCTATTCAATGGCAATTGTGGGGGTTTGCCTAAGAGATACTGACAGACACAGGCAGCTGTCAAGCAGTGTTCTTGAAGCTGGCGTTTCTGTTGTACGTAAGCAGCCATCTCATCATCCCTTGAACGGGAGTACTTACCAAGGACGCTGTGGCTCTGGGCGCTTGCCATATGTCTTGTCATTGTAATGAGACTGCCTGAGCTTGATCGTCTGCTTTTGCTTCTTCGACTTCTTTTGCTCTCCCCCTCCATGCGTGCCTTTTCTGCTTCCATCTCCTCCGCTTCTCGCTCGCGTTTGAAGTCCATCTCATCTTCTTTCTTGCACTCTTTACAAGAGCCTTCTTTTATCGAGTAGTTCTCTTCGTGATGCCGCGAAACATGTGGTTTTTCCTGACACAAGCTGCCCTGAACGGGACATGGCAGCGGGCACTGAGAAACGCTAGTATTCTTCACGCTATGGACAAAGCTCGAATCTTGAGCCTCAAGATATCAGGTATGCATATCTGATAGCTGGTAACCAAGCATCAAGCATCTTTATGACTTACCAGTGGTGGGTGCGGTTTGGACAATTTCGCGTCATCTAGAAAGTAGACCTCAATACCGATACGTCTCAACAGGCGGTGAGAATCGAGTTCATGGTTTGATACCTTCGCTCAAATGGCCTGAACTATCCTCAGAATCTCGGAGCGACTCTCGTCAAAGCCAATCTGTTTCAGACACTTCAATTGCTTACGCTGCACGAAGTTCAACAAATACATCGCCGTATCATCAGGTCAAGAGTCTGCACCTTGATGATTTGCGGCAGACAAATGTCCCGTTTTGATATTTGGCGTTTTTGACGCCGGCTTGTTCTGAGGTATGAGGGCTTTCTCTGACGAATCCTCAAATACTAAGATATCAGTGGTAACTATGGATTGTACCACAAGATACTGAGTACTCACCGGATGAGTAGCAGGTCAAAACGCTGCTCGCAGATTGGGCAAAGGATTGATGTGGAGGTTGAAGTCTGTATATGTGGATTGCCATTGTCTTCATTGCACTAGTACGTCCTCCAGGAGCGCGGGGCATACGTGTTGGACTGATCGTCGATGTATGTTATTCGCACAATTCGAATATTGTCCGGGTGGTATATTTATAGCAAGTTGGTTTGACACAACTGACTTGAACTTACATTAACATTCGCTGAGTCAGCCATCCTAGACTATTTTCCGCTCTCTCAGCTTCTAGTTCTCCAACGGTTGCCATCAATAAGAGCTCTGGGAGTTTTTCTGCAGTCGAAATAGATTGCAATATATTGATTTGCTCAGACAGAGGGTGACAGCTAGCTTTTGTCCGCTGCACAGACGCTTCGGGTCGGTTGTCGAAACTTCTGGATCGCGTCATACAAAATTATCTTGTGGCTGATCCTTTCAATGTCCTTCCCTTGTCTCGCCCCCTCATACAAAAAAATATCTTGGTACTGACAGTCTCAAGAAGATCTGGAGAAAGTGTTTATTCAACGACGCAGTCTTCCTCGACGAAAGGCACAGCAATAGATCATGGAGAGCAAAGACTGGAGGTCCAACATCCCCTACATTGACCTGGGCGAGTCAGAAGATGAAGAATTTGGATCCGTTTTACGTAGCCTGCGATTTGATGTTCTGCCATCTTTTGTAACTGCCGTTCGGTCATCTGGACATAGATCTACCGGATTTGATACTCCGCACAGTCCGTCTATACCTGTCAAATGTGAGATCCTGCGGAAGGTGAGCTATGGCTCCTACCATGCTGTGCTCTCCTTATCATTCGCCGATGAGAGAGTATGGGCACTCAAGATACCGCGAAAAGGGCACGGAACTCGTTGGAGTAGGCCTTTGGCTCAAGCACTAGAGTCCGAAGCGCAAACCATGCGCCTCGTTCGACGAGAGACAACTATTCCAGTGCCTGAAGTATTTGCTTTCGATGCAAAGATCGATAATGAGCTTGGATGTCCCTTCATCCTTATGGAGCTGGTTCCTGGAAGGTCTGTATATCGTGGGTGGTTCAACGAGGACGTCTCTCTAGCGAAGCGTAAGTGAAGCCATATCTTGCAGCTGGTTTGAATACCCACGCCAGCTTCACTCCCTATTTCCCCTCCACGGTTGGTCTTTCGGAGAATTGCTGACACATTGATGATCCAGGGCATCAATTCCGTGTAAAGGCTTTACAGGAGATAGCTGGAGCTATGGCCCAATTGAACAAGCTCCATTTCGACAAAGGAGGCTCTCTGATCTTCGATGCTGAGGGCGTTGTCACGGGTGTTGGGAAGCGTAATTTTGCTGACTTCCATGCCCTCTACGGCCAGGTGTGTTCAAACGCTATTAGTGACGACGGCGACGAAGAAGACCGTGAACTACCATTTACCGAGGTAGGCCCGTTCGAGGACGTTGAAGCCTACTTCCTTCATTCGCTGAATAAGCGTGACCCAGAGGAGGAGGATAGCTCGTTTAACCAAGGAGCTCTCGCGCTATTGCGGCTTTTCACCTCTTGGAGCCTGTTAGACTCAGGCGCTAGACAAGAGAGAGACTTTGTGTTATCGCATCCCGATTTCGACTATCAGAACATTTTCACCTCGGAGGATGGAACGTTAACCGGCATCATAGATTGGGATTGGGTCGCCGCCGTACCAAATTCTATAGGATGCTTGAAGTTTCCAGATTTCTTGATGAGGGACTATAACCCATGGATTTATGAGTATGATATAAAGGCCGGGGAACCGTACGAGAATTGCGATGAGTGCTCACCAGAAGAATTGTCGTGTTATCGAGCCACTTATGCTCAATTCATGGAAAACGCTATAAAAAGCCAAGACGCCGCCAAAGTGACGAGGCGGTCATTGGTAACGGACAGTCTCGATGTTGCAGCCGCTAATCCCCCTTCGACGATTAGAAACGTCGGTCATATTTTCAAAGAACTTGCACGCCTTCCCAGGGCTGATCACGAAGCCGAATCCTTAGACACTGAGTCTGAGATATCGGAAGAGGGCGATGACGGGAAGAAAAGCACTTCAGTCGACGACATGTCCTTCGAAGAGCTTTTGGAGGAGATTGACAGGCTCACGACACCATCCGAGATGGATACCTCATATACTGGCGACAACACACACCTGATGCAGTCTCATTCACATAGTACTCAGGACTCCGATAAGGAAAAGTCGACAATGGTAGCAGTCGGAGAGTCTTATGGGCGGAGGCTTGGCCGTCTCGCGTGTGATTGGGGGTCCAAGAAGGCTAGAATGGCTGCAGAATGTCTCCATCGACAAATCCCCGAATCACAATTCAAGGATAGTTTGGTCACCGTCGAGGCTACTCCGACCGTTTTCAAGGAGTCTCGCAGAATCAGGACTGTACCCGTTCTATATTCCTTGACCAAAAGGAATCTCAAGCGTGCCATTGAGGCTATGCCCTTTCAAAAGGAGCTTGGAACGACACAGAGCGGTGGGCGTGAGAGAAACTCAATGGTAAAGAATCAGATCGAGGCATTCATTGAATTGACTCAGAAATTATTGAAAAAGCTGATACAATCACTCCATCGGGAGCCTGACAAGCACGATACGAAGGCTCAGCAGATCTCTGTTGACTCAAATAGAGATCAATGCCGCGCTGCTCAAGATGCAAAGTGCCCCACGAATGAGCAGAAGCAGATGGATTCAGCTTGTCGCTTCATAGCTAATTTGGCGAAAGACAACCCTCAAAACCATTTGAGTACTTATGCCCAAACAGCGTTTGTGCGATTCCTGGTAAAAAGTTTGAGGACCGAGAAGGAGCCCGAAGATGCTCTTAAGGGAAACCGTGAGGGCTTCCTTTCAGATCAACAGGCTGTGGTGGAGGGGTACCGGCGTCAGGCGGTAAAGGGCCATGCGAAGTTATTGAAGGCGGTAACGGAAAAGGAGACAGAAGTGAGCCTGCTGGAACCATCATATTTCGACGTCATCTTCGGGAACCATAATCGATTCGAGGAGACATTGGATGAAACCGAGAACAATGAGGACTATCACAGCAACAAAACACCCAGCGTCGACATCAGCAACAATTTCACTGAGCAATATTGCAACGCTACGGTTCGCGACGAGGCGGCAAATGAAATTTCATCAAACAATCACCAAGCATGTGGATCAGATGGGAATCAAGACGAGTACGAGAGAAATAGAGTAAGGATCATGATGAAGCAGCCGATACTTGACACAGTCGACGCGAAGCAACTCATCCTATCTAACGGAGGAGCGAAGACACATGATGGGAACGATGGTGAATCTGAAGAGAGCGAAGTAAGTGAATTCAAGAAAAGTGATAATGAAGATGCCGAACACGACGATGAAGACTTGGTCACTGAAGCTACTTCCCAGTCCGATCTTGAAGATCTATCAGACTTTGACCACGATGCTGGCTTTGGAGACTCTAGATCCAATGGCGAAGAGGAAGGTGGCGCTGGCGATTGGAAAAAGCAACCGCAAGGAGGGCAAGAAGAAAAGAGAAAGGAAGAGGAAGCGGACATGGGAGGCTTCTACATGTGGGATGTTTGCATCGCACTCTCTCAGGGTACTCTCGACGATCGACGCCTGAAGCGACTGAGAGAAGGATTCTTTGCCCTGCTCGACCAGAGTATATAGACTACAGGCCTGTTCGGCGGTTCCCACTTGACGGTTGTGGTGCGAGCGTACATTTGATCCTGTGAAGCGTAGCGAACATGCACGGGAAACGTCATACAGTGAGGTGAAAAAAGGTGACGAGCTGAGCAGTTTAGCGAGGTTCATAGGCTACTGAAATGTTATAGTATAGATCAATTTCAAAGATTTGTTCTGTGAGTGCGGAGCTGTTTTGGGGTACGATCTATTCTCGGTGGTACCTCGGTAGAGGAGATCAATATTGATAATTTGAGGACATAGTCGTGTCCGAAAGATCAACCTTCAATTCGTAGAATTGGGCAAGGTTTTCTCTTCACATGTTCACACTCGAGATCAAATACGTACGCTTGGCTACTAGCAATCTGTCGCTCTGTCTAAAACTTTCGTACCGAGTCTTGATCATGAGGGCCGAGGCTTTACAGCTCAACAGCGGGGTTTCGACACCAACATACCCAGCCACATTGCTTGAGGGCACTGTTATATAATGGTCGGCCAAGTACTCTACATATAACACCTATGAGGAAATGATGATCCAAGTGTTTAATGGAGGCTCTCTCTCTCTCGCCTAATGGGGGAAGAGAAGTCGGCTCTTAGGTGCTGCATGCAACAGCAGAGATTGTACACCGATACTAGCCACGAAGAACAACATCCTTTTCTTTGAGATGATTGAATCAGTTATAAAATCTTAAAAACTTCTCGCACTCAGCGAATCGGACAGTCTGATCACGCCGATGAGCTCGGAAACCTTAAGCTCAAGGGCTAAGACACCATGCCTCTTACAGCTCAGATCTTGGTTCGCTCTCAATGCTGTGGGAAGGTGATTGCTAAAGTATCACTGGCTTGTCACGTCTGCTTGTCGATCGGAGGCAGGGTTTTAAGTCAAACGACATCTTCATTGGATTCATTGCATTTAGTCACGCGGGCTTTGATTGTAGTAGCCACCATGAGAGCTCGCAGTTTCAATAATCTCATCAACGAATCTCCTCTCCGTACCATTCGCCTTCCGCCATCCTCGCAAAGCATGCAGACACAGATAAATCGTCAATCTTTGAGATCTAAAGTCGATTCACACCCTTCGGACTGATGCATGCAGCAGCTAATCAATCGTAAGCTAGGAAATCACGAGCCGCTATTCAAGTCAGAATTTAGGCAGGTCGAGCCAAGATGTGGGCACATACATGTCGTTGCCAGGGAGGTAGTAACCAAAAGATCAGGTATGGAAGATTCTGTATCGTTTCGGTCAGGGATGACCCTATTCAGTACTTTGGGAGCATACTAAGCCCGCTTCTCCCTACCGCTTGCCCTTACGCTTATCGTTGAGGTGATCAATTTCGGTTTGACATTTCTTGTTCAATTTCTTCGGAGCCTTTGGCTTGTGGCCCTTCTCCAAAAACTTATCCAATGATTTTTTGACATTCTTTTCCTTTGTATAAGCAGCGGCAGCCCGCTCGCGTCTCATTTCATGCTTGTCGCCGCTCTTGCATTGTGCGCAATCATCGGGCTTGATGGAGTATCCCCTTGGGTGGAGTTTCCAGCCATACATGTGGCCATTCTTCTCACAAAGGTCTTTGAAGGCGCCGTGGCAAGTGGCACTGTGAAATTTCAGATTCCACCTTTGTGCACAAGGTGGTCAGCTTTGCAAAACTTACCAGTGGTGCCCCATCACGAGGGATACTTCATGAGGGCACGTTAGTCATTGGCCAAGAATTCGAAGATGAATTGTCTACCCTCTCTTTGAGCTTTGATTGTTTTGAAGTTGCGCCTGGTCTCCTTTGATGGATGGAAAACTTCGAGATAGTGAAGGATTAGCGAGGAATGTCATGGGTTATAGCATCCGCACGTACCTCGTTTCCAGAATGAGTAAAGAGTATAGTAGGTAGAGCTTGTAAAGTTCTTGCCATTCGATGAGCTGGAATATACGAAGACTCTGTTCGAGAAACTGTCTTTTGGTTCCTACAATAGCATTCGTCGGTCAGTAAAACCCTCATGGAACTTTTCGCTTTGTCAGAAAATACCTGATTGACTCGGAACAGACACTTTTGCTGTCTGTTGTCGATGAGGCTTGGGTGTGATCGAGGAGCTTAACGAACATACCTTGTCTGCTGAGTATGCAATGGGTAGAAAAAGACGCAACATTACATTACTCATAGTCGCTTATGACAATAGTGTAACACGCGGTCAAGGTTAACACCAGTGTCTAAACAAGCCACCAAACAGTTTTCCGATCGTAGTTTATATATTCAGCGACTTGCCACCCTCCATTCCTTTTTCCCCGCCCAAATTGTTAAAACACCATATCATTCGTGCCAAGACACACGGAGCGGAGCTCAGAATTTTTTTTCACACTTCACACCAGACTCCTTAACAGCGTTATTGCTAGGAAAAAGGCTTTTGTCTGTGTGAAATTCACAATTTACCATATCCGCTTGAGGATCCGAAAGCGTTTCTTACTATAGTCACTCCTCGGTATAGTGACTTCAAGCGATTGAGGCAGGCTCCTACGTGGGAGAATATTGACTTTCATTCAAACAGTCTTGAACAAAGGACGTGAAACGTCTCCCAATCCTGGCGGAAAGGTACGAATAGTCGACCCTTTGGCGCGGGCACTCCTAGCATGTGCGATAGTACGATCAATATGTCTTCCGATGGTTCCGAGCAGATGTGTGCCGTGGAACTGAATGAGCACAACCAGCCTGTGTTTGAGAAAGTCCTTCTCAATCTACGACGTGACCGGCTGGCGTCTTTCGTTTCTGGTATTCGATGCTCTGGCCATAGCTCTACCAAGATCCTTGAACAGAATCTGGGTTCCGTGGCTTGCTGTGTCCTCCCAAAACTTGATTGTGGCTCTTACAACGCAGTCCTTACTATAGTCTTCACTGACGGATTGGAGTGGGTCCTCAAGATACCCGCTAAAGGATATGACCAACGCTGGACCGAAGCGGCGGCCAAATCGTTGAGATCCGAAGCGCAAACCATGAATTTGTTTCGTCAAGGTACCACGATCCCGGTACCAAAAGTGTACGCCTTCGACAGCTCGATTGATAACGAGCTTGAATGTCCTTTCATCTTGATGGAGAAGGTCAAAGGGAAGCCTGTCAGCCATGGATGGTTTGATGATGAGATGTCTCCAGCCAAGCGTAAGCGAAAGATCCCTCAATCGGCGTCGTTTGAAAACAACCGGGCTGACAATGAAGGATTTTTAGGCGAACAATTCCGAGCCCGATGCCTTCAAGGAGTAGCAGCGGCCATGGCTCAGTTAAATAAATTCGCCTTCAATAAATGTGGATCACTGACTTTCGACAAAGAAGGCAACGCATCTGATATCGATTCTCGGTATTGCGCCGACTTCAACGCCTTTCATCGGAGACTCTGCGCGGAGGATTATGGAGAGGATGATTCTTTTCCCTTTCAAGAAACAGGCCCCTTAGCAGACTCGAGGTCATACTTCCTTACCGCTCTGGATCAGCGCGAAGTTGTCCAAGAGCGGTCTCCCTTTAACCAGGGAACTCATTACCTTCTGCGACTTTTCATAGACTGGGCTCTCGTTGATTCCACGACTTCTCGGGATGAAGAATTTGTCCTTGCACATCCAGATTTTGACCCTCAGAACCTCTTTACCGACGAGGAAGGGACGTTGACTGGTATCATCGACTGGGACTGGGTAGCTGCAGTTTCTCGTTCTGTTGGATGTCTGAAACTACCGAACTTTTTGATGAAAGACTTCGACCCACAATATTACGACTATGACCCCGAATCTGAGAAAGGCGACGACGAATGCATCGATTCTTCCCCTTCGCAATTGAGATGCTACCGAGCCATGTATTTGCTATTCATAGAGAATTGTCTTGGGAAAGTGGAAGGAGCTGATGTTACGCGACGATCTTTGGTAATGAACAGCCTCGACAACGCCGCATCGAACCCTCTTGTCACCGTTAGCCGCGTAGGCCACCTATTCGATGAGATCGAAAATCTCACTGCTGCCCAAGCGGAACGTGATGATGCAGATGCAAATTCCGAAAAGTCATCGGAGGCCGACGAGGACGAAGACGAAATAAGTCATATGTCTTTGGAAGAATGCTTACAGGAGATCCAAAATCTCACAACAAAACGGTCTGAGAAAGCCTCCTCACCCCAGATTCCTGACGTGACAGCCTTCAAGAGTGCTCCAGGAACCTTTGACGATCATCTCTCTCTCGATTTGGAAACTCAGCATAATTCGGCTAGTTCAAAGATTGAGGAGTCTTACGGACGACGGATTTCTCGATTTGCTTGTGGCTGGAGCGCTAAGAAGCTCCGAAATGCTGCAGATCTTCTACATCGTTCCGAAACTATGGCGATGCCAGGTCTGAATGAGGAATTGCCTGAAGTGGCAGTTCCTCAATCGAGACAATCCCGTAGTGGTAGGTCCATTCGAGGACTTTGCCGACAGACTCTGAAGAGTCTCAAGCAAGTTATTGAGCGATTATACCGTAAGACTAGCCTAAAAGACTCGCAGACTAATAAGACAACCCTCGGATCAATTCTCAAGAGCAGTCTAGAAGTTGTCCTTGAGTGGCTAAAGGAAAAGCTGAGGCGAGTGACTGAATACTTACACCAACAGAAAGAATCACGGGATAGTGAAATTGAAGCGCCCTCTAGCCTACAGGCTGTGGAGGACCGGTCCTCAGCTATATTAGCAGAGCAGTCTGACGAGATTTTGAAAAAGGCCGCTTGCGGCCAAATTGCCGACATGTTGAGGAATGACGATTATCTCACTGAACAAGCTCAAAGAGCAATAGCTCGCTGGGTGGTCCGCAATCTCCGGTCAAATGGCCCCCAGGAAGAGGAAGAAGAGTCCACTGATGATGATGTGATCGCAAGCTTTGAGATATATCAGCAAAACCAACAAGCCAGAGAGGACGACTATCACAAAGCAGCTTCCAAGAAAGCAG
>JAABUP010006918.1_pt1 | contig 15659 bp, 23 predicted proteins | sample 5559201 | NCBI WGS metagenome assembly JAABUP01 (sample SAMN10711887, study PRJNA513373) | rock metagenome | isolation source: Antarctica rocks | place: Antarctica
GGCAGGAGTAAGTGAACTCTGCTGCAAAATCAGGCAGCTGTGCAAGCATGGTAGGTCTGTCTGCACAACTGTTGCATTGAGCAGGGTTCTCGCCCGAGAACATGCCTGTAAGTTGAGGGAATGGGGCACCCACCCTAGACCAAGTCTGACCTTATCATCAGCATGTATCACAGACAAAACCTGCTTGTGTAACAGAACAGTGTCTACCTGGAGCAGTGGCCCATTCCCAGACAGCATATCATCATTATGTATCCCAAATCAGACTTGCTTGTGTGACAGAGCAGTGTCTACCTGGAGCAGTGGCCCATTCCCAGCGGCCATCTCTATGCCTAGCCAAACCATAGGCATCACCAAGCGGCGTGCCTGACTCATCTCTGCCGCCACACAGCAACAACAGCCCATCTGACCTGGCAGCTGCTGTCGCATACATCCTGGCACTGGGCATGTCACCAGCGTCGCTGATCTTCTTCCACTGGTACGGCTTCTCTGAGGTGTCTAGGGCCCATGCGTCAGACAAGGTGGCTTTGCCATCATTGCCTCCCATTGCAACCAAGAAGCGGTTGGCTACTAGAGCCAGAGTGTGTGCGTAACGAGCGCTGGGGCCTGCGCCTGAGACCATGACCCTGTTGCAAACAACAGCGTGTAGTGTTACATCAGGCCCAGTAGTAGCAAGCGCAGTTGACGTTGGCAAAGCTTTTGTGTACAGTGCACATGTGTTGACAACATGGCATGCATCCAAGGCAAGCTAAATAGTGAGACTGCAAAACCATGAATGTATGCGCTTGGCAGCAATAACTTCAGGGGCCTGTGACTGATGCTAAGCTAGATTTGGCAAGGCACGATGCACCAGCAACTCAGCGATTGCAGTGGCTGTCAAGATGTCCAATAGTAGTGCCAGTAGGCCGTGTGATATTATTGCATGCAGTGCCTGGGCAGCCAACCTATGCACTGCTTACCTATGCCATCGTGGCCTGTCAAAGTCTGTGAAGTCCAGGACATGCAGATCTTCCGAAGCAAGGCCGGCAGGTCCAATACCGCCCTGTCACACAGGGTCATGTCAGCTGACTAGGTTTTACTGATGTGTGATCGTACTGTGCACTGCAACAGAATCACCTGCACCACGACCATGCTGCCAACTGCTGCTGCTGCATGAGCTGCGCGAGGTGACGGTGGCTCGCCGTGTGGGGCCATTTTCTCCCATTTACCAGTTCTCACATCCATGATGTGCACGTCACTAGTAGCACCAGCAAGACGAATGCCTGCTTGGCATGAGTTGGTTGGCCTATATTCTGACAGCACAGAAGAAGCTGCACACAGAGACAGCAAACACAAGACTCCTGCAACTGCTCCTACCTGCTGTGGAGGCAGGGCCCGGAGAAGCTGGTGGTGCATCGCCTCGTTGAGATCCTTCTAAAGCAGTGGCACCCCCTGAGGGTGGACACATCGCATTGTTTGAGGCGCTGCCACACTTGCAGAGCAGTGCTGCATTGATCACTCACCGAACAATACCAGTTTGGCACCGGCAAGCTCCCCATCGGGTCCAGCCACTGTGGTCAACGTGTGCCCGCATCGTGGACCAGGTGGCGTACCAGCCAAGGGGAAAGGTTTAGGTCTAGGCGCTAAAGGAGGCCCACCTCCTGGCGACAAGTCTGCCTCCATCGCTGCCGAGCAGAATATGCCAGGCGGCGACAAGCTGGCCACTATGCCTGACTGGCAACGCAGCTATCTGTGGCTACCGATTGTCGGCATGACAGCGCAATTCGTCGAATCAGCTTGCCTGCTTGCAACAGCAATGACACACTGTGACACACACACACATTAGACCTGTTGAAATGAAAATGTAAAAATATTATTGCGCTAGCATTTTGCTAGACCATCCTTGATAGATTGGATCTCAGATATACGTCCTCAAGGATGGATTAATTTACAGAGCTGAACATAATGCTTGCATCACAGACATATTGTGTTAGATACTGTAACAGCATGCAGGCAAGGCTGCACGATACATTGAAACGCAACTATTACATTGCCTCATGGGCTACAGTGTCAGTGTGCCTCCAGTAGCTGTACTTCCCCATTTACCCTACTAATAAAGTATGCAATTCCCGGTGTGCCTTACAATTGTGCCAGCTAATTAGCGTAGCCAGCTCATCAGCTGAGTATCAAACGGTACAGATCTGCTGCTGGCATGGCAGATGCAACATAACAGAGGTAAAGCTGGTCTCAAAGTTGTCCATGAAGACGCACCGCCTTTCTAAGTTTGTTTCACTTTATGAAATTATCCACCTCTTGAGCCTCCCTTGAATTGTGGCGAAATTGTTCGAAACACAGCTGGGTTTAAAACCCTTGAGACGAAATTGGGAGCGCGCACAAACGCTGACTAGAAGGCAGACTGTGTAGCCTGGGGCCGGACGCCAAGTCTTCAGCAATGCGCTGGCTGTGTACGTAGCAAAACTCTTGACGCATGTAACCTGAAGCAAAGCGGAGCTACTTGCGTTCAGTATTGCATCCATTGGTGTTTATATTTCAAACACCATCTCTCGAACAGGCCTGTTCAACAGTTGTTGACACAGATTAGCCCTGGTTTGAGCGAGTACGGATTGAATGGCTGGCGTTTGGGGACGCCCTAAACGAGAGGAGGTGCCGCTCGCGGTAGTTACTTCTGGCGAAGAGTGCACCATTTGCTATGCTGCGCCTCAGAATGTCTGCTTCAAGCCGTGTAATCACGGCGCATGCCATGGTTGCGTGGGTAAACTGAGAAGAGCCAACATTTTCAAGGTAATTAACGGCCTAAACACTGACAAACGACAGTGAACAAATACACCTTCTGAACTTGTCAACACGCAGGCTGATGCTGGGGTCAAATGCCCATACTGTCGCGGATATGTAGAATTATATCAGGGAGTGACAGAGTAGGTCCTCAATGACTAAGCCGCTCCTTGCAGATTGACAGTCTGTCCCCAAACCCTTAGTGCTTATGCTGCAAGCTTATGTTTTATGCAGGGACTCTGAACTGAGCAGTGACTTGACTGCAGCAAACAAAGCGGCAGAGGCAGCAACAGCTACCAGACACGGTCCGCAAATGCCTTCTGTAAGTCAACAGCTGCCACGGAGTCATCCTGTTTCTCAAAGCACTTGTGCAGACATGTTCAAACCTCTGGTGTGTGTGTGCAGATTCAGTCTGTGTCAGCTCCTCAGGGCGTGTCCAACAGAGCCACTACAGAGCGCTGGCACTGCTCATGTGGCAAGATGAATACTGACTTCAGGGAACGGTGCAGTCAGTGCAACAAAGCCAATCCCATTGCCCCTGCAACTAAGGAGACAGAGAAAAAGGTGGGTGTACTGTAACCAGTGACATGCAAGCACTGCTTCCTGAAGGCTTGCACTTGCTGAGCCCATGCACCAAAACAGCCATACCTCACATGTGTCGTATTGCCCGCAGAACATCATGAAATGTAGCCCAGACGAGATCCTGGCCCTGGCACTTCAGAAGCTGCATCCCTCCTTAGATGTTGCTTTCCAGGAGGCTGGGATGCCCGTTGAGCCAAGCTCTGCAAGCTCCGGCAACAACTTGACTGTCACAGGTTTGGACTTGCTACTGTTGTTTGTACAGCACCATGGCTGACCTTACCTCACGTGACACAGCTCTCTATCTTGTCTTGGTGGACATTGCCATCACACGTCTTGTTGATTGTGGCTCTAGCGCATGTTGCAAATGTGATGCAAGCGCACATGTGCAAATGCCTGGGACTGACAAGCGGCAAGCCAGTCTGGGCGTGCAGTTTCAGGTCTTGCTGCTCACTACTCAGTACCAACATCAGCGACTCATCAGTAACTTTGTCCACAGGCAATGAAGCATCATTGCAAGTTGCCATCGCAAGTAAAAATGGCTTGGACAAGCTGAAGCGCGTGGTGAAGAGCCTCACAAAGAATGGGCATGTCCACACCCTACTGTTCCACTGGTTTGGCAACTACACCCTCCAGGACCTGGTGGTGGCCAGCAGCAAGCTCAGAAGATCAGCAGAGCACATGCTGCTCAAGCCTGGGCAGTCTGAGGCGCAAGCAGCTGTCTTGCAGGATCTCATTGCTGGCAGAAATGACTTGCTTGGTACGATTTGTGCTGGACACTGCAGGCCTGCGTCAGACTGAACAAGCTCATGCCAACCTTTGCAACCATGCCTAGGGCGCTGTCTGCCCGTGTCTGCTCGTGTTGATACACTAAAAGGAGTTCATGCCCTCAAGTTGAGACGCTGAAAGGAGTTCATCTGGCCTATGGTCACTTGTGCATGTCCTAGCTACGACCAAGCCTTATACAGCTGACTTGAACAGTATGCTTTTGTATTGACCAGCGCCCGATTCCAGTATTTGACTTACTATCGTGTATGCTCAGTAATTGGGTATGAGCTGTATGGTGTGACCTGTCCCTTGCCCTGGTGCAGGGCAAAAGCATGCTGACTGCTGCCATGTCTATGCAGGAGCTCTTGTCAAGGAGGTGTCCAATGATGCAGTGGGTGCTGCACTGCACAAGCAGGGAACATATGCACTGCAAAAGGTGCTGGAGTCTCCTTGCAGAGATTCAGAGTTTGTTCAGCTGGGAAAGAGTCTTATGGAACAAGCCTTGGAGTTGGTCGGTGGCGAGCCTGGAATCTATGTCATGGCCAAGCTTGTGGATCAGCTGGTGGGTTTGCATACTTTGCATTCAAAATGGATGACAAGACTGCTTGATTTGACTGACTGACATTATTGAGGCTTTATGAAGGGCTCCTGTCAATCACCCATACTGGCATGGAAACCACTTTTACGGCAGGACGTCCATTGAGTCCTGCGCTTCCAAAAGCACTTCAGTGTTTGCCTGCCTTTTCCCTAAACAAGCACTTTATACCCTCACATCTATTGTCATCACCATCTCTGTTGCAAGCAGGCCATGTTGCATCAGATTGCTGCCATTCTGATGCACAAGGTGAGAGTCTGCGTGCCGAGGCAAAAGTCATGGGTACTCATGAGCAGCTCATGCTACAGGTGAAAGCAGCCAACAATGCAGAGGACAAGGAAGAAAGCGCTCCAGCTGCACAGTTCCTGCTGGACATGGTTTGCAACCTGTACCACAGCAAGCAGGCCAAGTATACAGACAGTCAGCGATATGAGAAGCTCCGTTATGACATGCTGATAGCTGCCATTGATGGAGCACTACCCATGCACAACTCTGCCATGGTAAGCTCAAATGAAGGCTGCAGTCATCTCGATCTCATGTCGTCACGTGTTATTGTGTGCAGTGACATATGCGTGACTGCAAGGTGAGGCCTGGTATAGTGAAGATGTAGCTTGGTCTGTTTCCTGCATGAAGCTTCGAAAAACCACTTTCTCAGCCCATGTGCCCGTGCCCCTTGAAGCACGAGTTGGAAGTGTGCTGCTCTGGTGTTGGTGTTGACTGTCTGGCTCAGGTGGGTCTGTGTATCTGTGTGAGCACATTGCCCCATCAGAGCCCCACTGTGGTTGGAACTCCCCTCTTGACTATACTCCTTTTGCATGCAGTTGGCGCTGATGTTGGCCCGAAGTGCCCATGAGATCCAGAAGAAGTCACCGGGGCGCTTCTTGGTGAAGCAGCTTCTGAAGCTGCAGCCACGGCGGTCAGGGTCAGTTCAGATCATGCAGAACGTGGTGTGCCATGTGGGCGAGTCCTTTGAGCAGAACTTGGTGGAGCTAATGGTGAGGGCTCTATGCGATGTTGACACAGAGTCTTGCACATTTTGCACGTCGCACTGTTTTCAGCCTGCTGGAGAACCTTGACGTAGTGTGCAACGTTGACATGTGAAGCAGTTGGCATTGAGTTGATGCAGAGCACAACAAATTGACGTATGTGCTGACTTGTTAACAATGGACCACTTTCTGGCTTGCAATTGCATATTCTGCTCTGTTGGTGTGGCTGGAAAGTGGTTGGTGGTCATGTTTGTGAAAGCTTTTGGCTGCTTCTTAGTAAGTTGTATCCTGCTGTATTGCTGCAGCTGAAATCTGATGACAGACCGCCGCATGTGGTGACAGTCCTCATGCAAGAGCTGAGCGCCAACAATGAGAATGACTGGGCAGAGCACCTGGTGGGGGAAATGGTGGAAGGGGCAGCTTCATTCAAGCATTCCCAAGATGCCATGCACATCCTGAAGGAGAGCTTGGCCCTGTCTTGCTTTGGCGAGGAGTTTGTTGGGGAACAACTCAAGGCAGGCCATAATGGACTGTACCACTGCTTGGCTGCTGTATTGTGTGCTGTGCTGTGCTGTGCATCCTCCTCCAACGTTTGCTTGTGCTTGCTCTGTCAACAAAGCATCTGCGTCCTTTTCATGCTCAAGCATCATCATGGGCTGGTTATCTACTGGCTGCATGCAAGACAGCATGCAAAAGTGTTGCATGCCATTGCTTAAATAAATTGCATGTGAACTTCTCATGCAACAACATGACAGTGCCAAGTGAAGCACGTCATTGCCCAGGGATCTCAGTCAGTGTGTGAGATGTTGGCATGCATGCAGGCTCTGGACTCTGAACTGTCTAGGTCTTCCAAGGCTGGCTTTGACCAGGCAGTGTGGAGGGAAAGGACCAAGAACTTGGAAGCCAAGAAAGCAACTGCTGCAGCAGAAGCAGCAGCAGCGGCAGCTATTGGCAATGGTGCAGCAGACTCTGACCATGACTCCGATCATGACTCTGCAAAGGCTGGCTCATCCAGCTCTCAGGTAGGCGCCACAACAACCAGCAGGATATCCCTCACTGTTGTTAGTCAATGTGCAAGTATGCTATTGCTGATGCCAGACCCATTAGTTTTTTCATGTTCATTGACCTGCCTCTTACTGCTACACACACTCAAAACAGAGTGTCATGCAGACCAAGGTCAGTTATCTGTTGATGCTTGCAACACAACTTCAAGCATACTCAGGTGACCATGTGCAGCTGCTTACAGACCTGCCGTGCCATTTTGCATGACGGTGCCAGCACAATTTCATCTGCACACAAGTGCGGCTCAGCGAGCAACACTCTCCATCAACTCCTACACCGCCTCAATGCAGCATCTCCTGCTGCAGGATGTCCCAGCTGCAAGCATGCCAGCTGCAAGCATGCCAGCTGCAAGCATGCCAGCTGCAAGCATGTCAGCTGCAAGCATGCCAGCAGCAAACATGCCAGCTGCAAGCATGCCAGCTGCAAGCATGCTGTCACTGCAACAGGTAGAAGCCCAAATGGTGCAGAACCCTGTTCCAGCCTTGAATATGCTGTCTCTGCAGCAGGTTGAGGCGCAGCAGGCAGCACAGCAGCTGCTACAGGGCTCACAGCAGCAGGCTGCTGCTCAACCCCCTGCTGCCTTTGGCTCTGTGGACTTCATACCGGGTCTAGGACCGGCTGATTTCATTGACTCTGCTGCTGATGCTGGGGAGTCAAGCCAGGTGCGCGTCGAAGTGAATAAGAGTGTGTGCAGTAACAGATTCTGCGCGCCGCCACTGACATCTGCTGACAGGGTGTGGCCATTGAGCTAGCTCAATATGTTGACTTGCTTTTGTCCTGTTTCTGGTGTGTGTGTGTGTGTGTGTGTGCTTCCTGTTTCAGTCTTACGGTTTCCTGTGGCTTGTATGATGCATGCTTGTCAGATTCACCTGTACCACTCTGTTGCATGCTTGTTGCTATCACATCTGGCACTTGTAGCTGGGACTGGTACAAGCTTTGCCAATTGAGATGCCTGCCTTACTTGTGGATCACAGTCTAGATTGTTGCATCCCCAACAATCTTGTCGACCACCCTCTGACTCATGACCACCTGCACCGTCCCCTATCTGCAACCTCTCTGCGAGACAGCCTGTTGCATCCTTAGGTTTCAAGCCAGTCCAGTCCAAATGGTGACTCAAGCATCAAGAAGGTGCAGTACTCAGGCCGCCTGCCTAGCTACATACCCCCTGATGAGCAACACAGGCTCATAGCACAAGCAAAGCTTCACTCAGCAGATGCTGCATCTGTCCCTCAGGCAAGCAAGACCCCTCCCCCGGGCTTTGCGGGCACCCCATCCTTCTCCAGTAGCTCGGCCAATGGGGCTGCAGGAGATGCTGCAGGGCTTGTGGCACCCAGCCCTGACAGGGGCAGGCAGGCATCAGGTAGGCAACATCGCATACCACTGAATTACCTGGAAAGACACGCAGTCTCCAGCTCATTCCAGCTGCAGCTATCACGACTTCATGAGCAAACTTGAGACCCAGCAAGCCTGTGCCACATCATGCCTGGGTGGTGTAGCTGTTTTGCATTTCTTGCCTGGTTCATGGGCATATCTCCCGTGTTTGCAGACTTGCCTCTGTAGCAGCAGAATGCAGCATCTTGCAATTTGTGCTGACAACGCCTTGCTGCAGCAGGTTCCCTGCAGTACAACTCAATTTCAGGCAGCCCCAGCCAAGCCCCCTCTCAATCCCGGTACACCCCCTCCCAGAGCCCAGAGCGCCCCTCCACTTCCTCAGACCCCCTGGCCTTCATCATCAAACAGGGCCAGGGCTATCAGCACAGCAGTGCCTCAGCTGCTCCTTCTGTTGGCAGTGCTGGCCGAAACAGACCTGCCTATCAGCCCCCATCTGATAGTGCCCTCCCCCAGTGGATGCCACCTCAGCAGCAGGCTAAGGTACCTGTTACTTCAAGGCCTGCTCAAGTGCATCTTCGGAGTGCTTTTGAGTCTTTTACTACTAGCTACAAGGACTGCACAGCTGTTCACTTAGCATGACAGAGCATTGTCTTGTCCTGCACGTACCTAGCTGATCATGAGCTGGAAAGCGATTTTATTTTTAATGATTATCATTGTTGTTATTAATGGAGCCTCTCATGGAGTCTGTGGCTGTGATCATGACATGAAAGTTGTGCAATCCCATGAAATCACAATCAAGGTGAAATCTGTCCTTGCGGCAAGACATTCAGCACGTTGTTCAGTGGTGCTGTACTGTCACAGGGCCAGAAGCCTGGGCAAAGCCCTCAGATGTCGCCCAAAGGGCAGAGCAGCTCCCAGCAGGCCCCTCAGTATGCACCTCGGCCCTATGTGCCGTACAATCCCCATCTGACATCTGATGGCTCAGACAGCAGAGCAGCAAAGTCAGGTGAAACCTGTCATGCATTCAGTCCTGACTTGAGATGCTTCATTGGCAAAGCAAGGTCATTGATGACCTGCTGTAATTGGCTACAATCAGTGTCACATCAGGGGAATTTGGTAGCCATACAGCAGCCCATTGTTGTGCCTGATTGCTGGTTGCAGCAATCCTTGTACGTGTTTGCTGACATGTTGAGTAGCAGCTAGGCAATGTCACAGAATGAGTGGTATGTGTCATTGTCAAAAGGCTTGTGCAGGTGTTACTCCGTATGCTGTAAGCAGCATCTGCATGTCAGATGCTGGACAATCATTGCTTGCAAGAGTCCCAGCCATTTCCTGATTTCCGATGCAGCTAAGCCAGGTAAATTAGAGGCAAGCATCATTGAGCCTCGCCCTGCAATGCAACCCCCCCTACCAGCCCAGACACACAGGAGGGAGCAGCAGTACTACAAGCCCCCCGTTGACAGGAACCCAGTTTTCGCACCTCTGGGGGCTGATGACAGTGTGACCCATGCTTCCCAACAGCCCCTCCCCCGCTCTGACAGCAATGATGGCTGGGGCTCAGAGGCACCTGTGGCTGCAGGAAATGCCCCTTCGAGGTCCAACGGCCAAGTGCCCTTTGTACAGCAGCAGCAGAACAAGCAGCAGCCACCGCTGACGCATGGACAGAAGCCAGTGATCAGGGCAGCAGCCGGCGCCGCGGCACCACAGCAGGCACAGCAGCGCTTGAATGCAGGGCAGGGCAGAGGGCAGGGCGCAACACCCAGGGCAGGGCCAGCCGGCCAGCAAGGGGCTTCCCCACGGCGTGATCAGGCAGCTGCAGCACCAGCTCTAGAAGCTGCAGTACCCAGTGGATGGACATGCCCAATTTGCACTTACAGGCATGAAGACAAGCAGGCTGGCTTCCTTGCCTGTGCTGTGTGCGGCAGTGTCAGGAAGGAAACATAGACCCACCTTTTGGAGGCAACGGCATGCAGGATATCGTACAACACATGAGTCTCAGATAATGCTTGAGCAACCATGTAGTAAGAACGCGTGGATTTGGACATGATTAGTATGTACACCTAATGTAGCTTTGTGGTCCACTGCCCGTGTTTGGTGAAGGCTCTTTTGTAGTATCATCAATGGTTGGCTTGATTAGATCTGCTGTAGTCTGAGGCGCACAGCTATATGCATTGCCTGCCTACATCACTTGATGGTAGAGCAATCTGAATGCTGATGCCAATGATTTGCCACCCGTCAGGCATCTCGTGCACTTGTGCAAGGATTGACAGATCGCATCTCATTTAAACATGCAGTCCGTGCATGTTCGTGTACTCAAATCAAATGTGTTCAGCAATGCTGCCATGCCATGCTGCGCAGTTACTGCTACTGCAGCTGCTCTTCAGTGTGCCTTGATTGGGAGTATTTTATTTAGTACCAAATGCGTTGCAGCGTCTGGTTGCGGGACGCTCAGCATCATAATCAGAAGTTTTAGACGAAGCTCTTCTAATCAGAAGGTGCGTGGCATATTCCTGCTAGCAGTTGTGAGGTTGAGGACATTAGTCATGTCACGAGTCCTAGATTCCTTGCAAAGCTGGTCTCGGCAAGGAGTACCCAGCGCGCCCGGTTATCTTAGACGCTCCCCAAGCCTTGATGAGTGCCACTGTCTGAGCGGCGTTGACATTCCGAGACTGTTTTGCAGCTGTCGATTGACCTCGTTGATCAAGTGGTATGTCGTTCTGCAACCTGCGTCGCCCAAGTCGGCTGTTCATGTTGCAGTTAGTCTCTGAAGTGCCTGGCAATTGCTGCGTCATGTTGGTGGCCAAGCTTGCGAGCGCCGCCCTGACCTCTGTGACTGTGGTGTGACCTATTGCAGAAGTCCGGGAGGCCCAGCGATGGCCTTGAACTTAGGCAAACTAGTGCTTGCGCTTCTATGGGTGGGTCTGAGCCTGTCGGTTGTGCACGCGCAACCCTCTGCCCAAAACATCAACCCAAACGTCAGCCTGACTTTGAACAGCACCACTTTGCTATATTCTGGACAGACAGTCACGGTAAACTTTCCCAAGCCCGTTCACCATGTCAGAGTCAGTCTTTCACCATGTCAGAATCAGCTGCAACATGCATAGAGGTGCCGTTTCATTTGCATTCACCAGCAACCCTTATGGTCTCAAGTGGTGGTAATCCTGACTTTCATTCTGTATGCCAGGCTGTTGCCACTGGTGTGCCTCTGCCACCTGTTATACCTCACAGCAACATCACAACACATGTTTTGTTGATGGGCATGCGGACGCACAAGGCTGCCGACCACAAGACAACTCCACCATATGTTCACACACACACACACACACACACACACACACACACACACACACACACACACACACATACCTCCATGTATACGCCATCACGCACACACCTTCATGCGCATGCTTTCACGCAGGTATCATGGTCAGGTGTGCCAAACCCAACAGCAGCAGATGCAGTGGCCCTTGTCATTCCCACCTCCTATGCACCAGATGCCAATCTCCACAACACAGTGCCCCTCAAGTACCGCTGGGCTCTGCAAACAAACCACAACTACCTGACCACCGGCAGTGGCTCCACCACGTAAGTTTCTTCGTTGAGGTTATACAATCAAAGTTTCAATCAAAGTCATAGTTCAAACAAGAAGCCTGTGTATGTGCATGAGCTAACCTTAGCATGCGCATAGCGATCACATGTCCCCAAGGTTCCACTGACCTGCATGGTTCCACTGACCTGCAGAGCCTAATGACATGCATGGATCATGGCAAGTCAAAGCCACAAACATTGTGCATGCAAGCACTGCTCCTTACCTTCGTCCACACAGATTGCTTTTGCCACATATGCGCTTGCTTGTATTTGTCTCTTTCAAGTACACTCTGCTCAGCTTTGCGCTCTCTAGGAAGCTCAGCCATTCCAAAATTTCAGCATAGCACAGCGCACAGTGCTCAGGCGTTCACTGGCGCTTGCTTGTCTTTCAACCATGAATCGCAGTACAGTATACTTGGTGTTGCTGCAATATTTGTGTTGTGAAACATTGACGTCAGAGCTACATATAGTCAGCTGACATTCTTGTGCCATTGATTGTCAGCATTGCTTAGGCTGATGCACCATGACACTTCCAACAAGGCCTGCATCTCACCAAAGTTCTGCCTCACAAAGCTCACCCAATTCATGCACTGCTCAGCGTTAACCGTGCTGCTGCTGCAGATTTCGGATACTGAATCAGCGTGCTGACCCACACTTCCTCTTCTTTTCAAACATCACCCACAGTGGCAACTTCAGCGATGTTGATGTGATTGCCAGAAGTCCCAACATCACCGTTGTCAACTACAACGAGCCAACTCAAGGGCATTTGGCCTACACAGGGAACCAGGGGTGAGCCTCAGGCTCTTCACGCTTACCTGCATGATCCATGTTGGTGTACATCTGCGTGAATTTTTGCATGTGCAAACATACAATTTGCTTGTACAAACACACACTTTGTGTCAATTACAGTTAGCAATAGGGCAACCGGACCACTTGCCCTACATGGGGCATCAAGGATAAGTCTGAGCTCTTAGTCAACATGCATGTGACAAGCAATGACTAACAGCTGTGTCAGCATGAGCTGGGCATTTGTGAGGGCAATCTTGATGACTCGTAGAGAAACATGATTAAGGGAGCCTATGACGCGACCTCTTGCTGACAACAGATGTCCGTAGTTTCATCTCAACTGACCCCCAGTAGTCACTCAGAAGCTCATTCAGAAGCTGCCCTGCATGGATGCTGGCCACTACCCTGCGTGATGTCAGTGCATGACTCATATCTGTGCATGGCTGATGCCTCTGTACAGCTGGTGTCTGTGTACCGCTCATGTCTTTATGTGCTTGTGTGCACACCCTGTCTCTGCACTTACGTCTATCTCGTAATGTCCATGCACATCAAGTGTGTTTGGCTGTAGGGAAATTTCAGTGCAATGGCTCACAAGGGATGCTGGCAATCCCACTGTTCACTATGGGACCAGCTCTGGCAGTCGTACTAGCACCATGACTGGTAACACCACCACTTACACCAGGCAGGACATGTGCGGTGCTGCAGCCAACAGCTATGGATGGATTGACCCTGGAACCATGAACAATGTTGTTCTGACTAACCTTACACCATCTACTACGTATTACTACACTTACGGTGACCCGGTGAGCAGTCAGTGCCTTTGCGTATGTGGCACTTCCACCTGTCATGTTGCACATGCATGTCCTGATGATGTGGCGCTTTGGCATGTTGCCCTTGGTCATCTTGTTATTGCTCTTCCCCTCTGCCCCCCCCCCTCTTCCCCCTGCTTTACTTGGGTAACTTCAGTTGACGGGCCCACTTCCTGACAACCCCCCCCACCCCCCTCCCCCCGTGCTGTGGGCCCCAACACCATTGTCTACATCCTGCATCAGCTGTCTGTAACGTCGTGGCAAACTGTCTGTGCATCTGTGCAGAACTTTGGCAACTTCAGCTCTCAGGCCCACTTCCTGGACCCCCCTGCTGTGGGCCTCAACACCATTGTCTACATCCTGCATCAGCTGTCTGCTACGTCGTGGCAAACTGTCTGTGCGTCTGTGCAGAACTTTGGCAACTTCAGCTCTCAGGCCCACTTCCTGACCCCCCCTGCAGTGGGCCCCAACACCAGTGTGTATGTGCTAGACACTGCTGACATGGGCCATGCCGAACCAGATGGCAGCAACGAGTGGGAAGACGACCACAACCAGCGTCTCTACAATGCACCAGGTGGGTTATGCATGTACACCTGGACAGACTGCCAGGCTTCTATAAACAGGAGCTGTAGACATTCTGGCTTGCCTCATTGAAGTTCACCATTTGCAGCAGAGCAAGAATCAAGAATGAATTCTAGCCAAGACTCTATTACCTAGGCTCAGCAACAGGCCCTTGGCAGTGGCTTGGATGCAAGCTGGACTAGCTGAGTCAGCCTTGCAACAGTCTTTCCAGTGTCTTGATACTGTAACTCACACAAGGCGGCCTGAGACTGAGGCAGTGTATGCCTTACCTTTGCAATCCTTATTCATGAGTATTGTTGCTTGATTTGCTGGTGGCAGGTTTGCAGGGTTTTTGGCTGAAACAGCATCTGACATTTTGCCTGGCTGTGCAGGAAGCATTGCAGAAATCCTGGCCAGTATCACCAACCAGTACAATGGTAATGGGCTGCAGCAGGGCGCAGGATTAGTCATCACTGGCATGCTTGAAGCTGAGCTGAAGAACAACCCTGTTCTGCTGTGGATGAATGGTGATGTCAACTATGCCAGGTCAGCCAGTGATGCACTGTTGCTTGTTACAAACAGTTCGTAAACATGATTTGGATAGATACATACTGTCATCAACCATGCCAAGACAAGACTTTTATTCACCGAGGCTGACCCCTTTTTGGTGCAGATCTGCCATTCTGTGTCAATTTGTGTAATTACCATCAAGCATGTATATACAATACATTGACTCTGTATTGAGTGCAGAGGCTTTGAGACTCAATGGGATGTGGGCTTTGATCAGTACGAAACCATTTCCCGCCAAGTTCCCACCATGGTTGCGGAGGGAAACCACGAGACTGACTGGCCTGGAAGGCGTCCGGTTGGCGCCAGTGACCGTTTCGCCAACACTGCCACTGACTCAGGTGTGCATTTGATTCTTTAATTACAATCTTTAATAACAATAACAACAATAATAATAATAATAATAATAATAATAATAATAAATAACAACAACAATAACAATAATAATATTAATAAGGTTGCTTTCCAGCTCATGATGAGCTAGGTACATGCGGGGTGTGCCCTGGATTCTTTCATCAATCAGATCCTTAGTCACTCTGCTCTGTATACACAATTCATCTGCCCTTCCATTCGGTCATCTATTCAGTCATGCGTTCACTTGCTAACTTGCTCAATCAGTCTTACTTGCCTGCTCACTCACTCACTCACTCACTCACTCACTCACTCACTCACCCACTCACCCACTCACCCACTCACCCACCCACCCACCCACCCACCCACCCACCCACTCACCCACTCACTCAGCTCCTCACTCACCCACTCACTCATTACATTCATTGAGCACATCATACTATGCAGCATTGCATACGACACACTGCAAACATATCATTGCAGGGGGTGAATGCGGCATTCCCTTCTACAAGCGCTACCAGATGCCTTCACAGTACCTGAAGCTGTGGTACTCCTTTGACGTTGGTCCAATCCACAACCTGGTCTTTAGCACGGAGCTGGACTACTCGCGAGGCTCTGAGCAATTTAACTTCATCCTCACTGTAAGGGCTCTCAAACACACTCGGAGCTCAAACTCTCAATCTAGTGTTGTGTCAAGGAGGCTGGTACAGAGTATCAGCTATGATTCATTGGGAATTTGTATGATATGCTAGAAAACAATAGCAAAAGCAATGAAAAAAATCCTGCTGAAGTTTGGGATTGTGATGCAGAATGATGCTCTCTATTTTCTCCCACCTCCTAATGCCTGTCCATACAACTCTTGCTGTGGTTGCTGTGAGAAAGCACACTAGTAGTGTCAACAGCAAT
>JAABUP010006919.1_pt1 | contig 15656 bp, 11 predicted proteins | sample 5559201 | NCBI WGS metagenome assembly JAABUP01 (sample SAMN10711887, study PRJNA513373) | rock metagenome | isolation source: Antarctica rocks | place: Antarctica
TCGACTGAGAGAGTTTTTCCCGACGAGTAGTGCTGCTTATATAGAGCGAAGCTGTTTCTAGAAGCGAAGCTGAGAGAACTTTCCTACAGACCTTCTAGAAGCGAAGCTAGATGAAGCTAGGCATGACTAAGCCAAACACTCATGTGTCCACGTGGTTCCAAATGACTAGACCGAAAACGTCTAAGTCCTACACTTTCAACACTCCCACGCGGGCTATTCATTTGAAAATCCTGTCCACAACATCATAATTCATGGGTGACATTCAGACATTGTTCACAACACACCCATGCCTGCACAGCACCATCTAAACTTGCCAATTGACAAGGCCTTGGTGAAGCAGTCCGCAATCATGGCATCTGTGCTGCAATACTCAAACATGACTTCCTTGCGAGAGACCCTCTCTCTGGCAAAATGATGAATGACATCAATGTGCTTAGACCTGATTGAAGCAATGGGGTGCTTGAGAAGCTTGATGGCTCCCTGACTGTCACTGTAGATCTTCATGGCTCCAGTCTTGACTCCAAAGTCTAACAAAAGCTTCCTGAGCCATAGTGCCTCCTTCACTTCTTGTGCTGATGCCATGTACTCTGCTTCAGAAGTTGAAACCGCAACAGTTGGTTGTAGCCTGCTCCTCCAACAAGGAGCTCCTCCACTCAGGATGAACACAAAACCAGTGGTCGATCTTCTTGTGTCCAAATCTCCAGCAAAGTCAGCATCACAATAGCCCTCCACAGTTGTGCCTGTCTGTCTGAAGGTGATGCCTAGGTCCAAAGTGCCTGCTATGTAGCGCAACACTGCCTTGGCTGCTGTCCAATGGTTCATGCTGGGTGTGGCCATGTGCCTTGCCAGCACTCCCACGGCTTGTATGATGTCTGGTCTGGTGCAAACTGAAAGGTAAAGCAAGCTGCCCACCAGCTCGCTATATCTGTAGACTTCCTTGTCCAGAACTTTGTCCTCCTGTGTTTGGGTAATCCTGATGCCTGGGCTCATAGGGATGCTTTTGGTCTTGGCCTCCCTGAGTCCGTACTTGTCCACAAGCTCGGATGCCAACCGGTGTTGAGACATCTTCAATGTATGCTCTGCTCTGTCCCTGTCCAAACTCATGCCTAGGAAGTATTTGGCTTCTCCCAAGTCTCTGACATCGAAGATGGAAGTCAATCTCTCCTTGACATTGTTGACAGCTGCCATGTCCTTGGCTGCTATGAGGATGTCGTCCACGTACACAAGGATGTAGATGTTGCTCCTTTTGAACTGAGCTATGTATAGGCCAGCATCCGCATCTGAAGGCTTGAAGCTCATCAACTCCAGCTCCTTCTTGAGTCTTGTGTTCCATGCTCTAGGTGCTTGCCTTAAGCCGTAAAGGGACTTCTTCAGATGACAAACTGTGTCTGGTGTACCTTCTTCATAGCCTTCTGGCTGCTTCATGTAGATGGTCTCCTCCAACTCTCCATTAAGGAAGGCTGTTTTGATGTCCAACTGGTGTAGCTCCAAGTCTTCACTTGCTGTCAGCGCCAAGAGAGTCCTCAAAGTGGTGTGCTTGCTGACTGGAGCAAAGACTTCATTGTAGTCAATGCCTTCTCTTTGCATGAAGCCCTTGGCCACAAGTCTGGCCTTGTACCTCTCAATGTTGCCTGATGCATCCCGCTTGATCTTGAATACCCATTTCACTGGAATGGGCTTAACTCCAACTGGTTGCTCCTCCAAGTCCCACGTGCCATTTGCCTGAAGAGAGGCTATTTCTTCATCCATTGCTAGCTTCCACTCTGAAGCATCTGGGGACCTTAGCGCCTCCTCGTAAGACTGTGGCTCCGCCCGCTCAGTGGCTTGTGCTCTGTGAGCCTGAACCTTGAACCACTCTTTTGGTTTGTCTCTCTGCCTGGTTGGGTAGCGAGACCCAGCTTGTTGGCCACTGCTCTGAGAAAAAGTGTCTGTGCTTGCCTCTCCAGATGGTGCTTCCTGTGAGCCTGCCTCTCCTGGCGCAGCCGCTTGTGGGCTTGATTCCTCTTCCTCCATGTCATGATCTTCTTGATCAGAGTTGTCTGAGGCTTCTGTGGCTCCTTCCACGCTACCACTGCCATCCGAGAAGTCCAAGCTGTCGGAGGCTTCTTTGATGAGAGGTTTGATTTCATCAAAAGTGACATTCCTTGAGACAACCATCTTGCCGTCTTCAAGAAGTACTCGATATGCTTTGGAGTTTGGCTCATAGCCCAAGAATGTACCAGCTTGACTGAGTGGGTCTAGCTTGTATCTGAGCTGCTTTGGAACATGCACATAGGCTCTTGCTCCAAACACCCGCATGTTGGATACATCTGGCTTCCTTCCATAGAACAACTCCCACGGTGTCTGTGTACTGCTGGATGAAGGCGATCTGTTCTTGATGTAGTTAGCAGTCACTGCAGCTTCTGCCCATAGCTCCTTATCCAGCTTTGTATCTAGTAGCATAGCCCTAACTCTTTCCATCAAGGTACGGTTGAAGCGCTCTGCAGCTCCATTCTGCTCTGGGGTGTAGGGAGCTGTGGTTTGATGAACAACTCCCTTGCTCTTGTAGTAGCCATCCAGCTCTGTGTTGAGGTACTCACCACCTCGGTATGTGCGCACTATCTGAAGCTTCTGTCCAGTCTGAGTCTCTAGCCTTTGAAACACCTCCTTGACTTTTGTCGCCACTTCTGACTTCTGAGCTACTGGCTCCACTGTGGATAGCTTGGAGAAGTCATCCAAGAAGGTAGCTAGGTACCTTGCTCCTCCTCTGGAGGTCTCCTCCAAGGGTCCACACACATCCATGTGTATGAGTTGCAATGGCTTTGTGCTTATGGTGTCTGAAGTTGGAAATGGCAGCTTGTGTTGCTTTGCTTGTATGCATGGCTCACAGACTCCATGTTGTTGTTGCTGCTTGAATTGGCTAGCTGCCACTGAAATGCCATTGACCATGCCCTTGCTTTGCAGCTTGTAGAGGTTGTCATAACCAAGGTGTCCAAAGCGCCTGTGCCACAGCTCCGCTGTCTCTGTGCCTGATGCTGCTCCCAAGGTAAAGTCTCCCAGTGGTTTGCCTTCATTGATGATGATGAGCCCATCCTTGCTTATGCCTTCCAAGCACAATGTTGACCCCATGTAGACATGGCACTTGCCTTCTTCAAAGCTTATTTGTGCTCCATGGTCCACTGCTCTCTTGACTGAGAAGAGCTTGACTGTAGCTTCTGGAACATGTAGCACATTCTGAAGCTCAACTTGGGTTGTGCTTGACTGAATCAGCACCTCTCCTTGACCCACTGCCTGGCCTTGCTGCCCATTCACAAAGGTGACTGTTATGCCTGGCTCCACGCTTCTGTAGTTGCGCAGCTGATGCTTGTCAAAGGTCAAGTGCCTTGATGCACCTGAATCCAAGATCCACTCACTGCTTTTGCTTCCTGTGCTTGCTCCAAAAGCCACCACACGGCTGTTGCCTTTTGCTTGCTCATCTCTGATGCGCTGCCGGCAATCTGCTTTGATGTGTCCAAGCTTGTTGCAATAGAAGCATTTCATGTCAGAAGGCTTTCTGTAGCTTCTGTTTGCAAATGCTCCTGTGCTTCTCTGTTGCTGACGCCCTTGCTGCCTCCTGTTGTCTCTGGCAGCATAGATTGACACAGAATCTTGGAGGCTGGTGGTGCGCTGCTCCACCGAAAGCAAATGAGGCACAACTTGGTCAATCTTGAGCTCTGCTGAGCTGGTTTCCAGCACCGTAGCTACCACCTCATACTCCTTGGGGAGCCCTGTTAGGATGAGGAGGGTGACTGTTGACAGTGTATGATGATTTCAGTCAAGTCATTCTTGAACTGGTTAGTAACTTTCATGTCACGTGGGTGGTCACGTGGTAGATTTAGTCTCATGAGTCTAGAGGGTTCCAGAGTCAACTTCTAGAGTGCTCTTCACGTTTCTAGACTAAGTTCAGCGGTATATAAGCTGGTGTCGCGACCAGCACCGGAACAAGAACCCTCACTCAGAACAGAACTTTGACACTTGTAAATACCTCGCTTGCTGTAAGGCACCTGCGCACTCAACAGTGACCTCTGTCTCTGGCATCTCTGTGCCGGTTGCTGTCAAGTCACTCCAGATAGTCTTAGCTCTGTCGACGTACTTGGTGATCGGTTCTGAAGGCAGCTTCTTCAAAGTGTTGAGCTGCTTCCTCAAGACGATCTTGTTGGCGTTGCTCTTCGCCCGGTACGTAGCTTGGAAAGTCTCCCAAAGACCTTTTGCTGTGCCAGCTTTCTCCACTGTGTTCAAGTGGTGCTTCTTGACACGGAGACCAATAGCCGCTATGGCTTTCTTGTCTTTCTTCTTGTCGTCGTCGCTGTTGCCTCCGTTCTCGACGATGTCCCACAGTTCCTTGCCGATCAGGTAGTACTTCATCTGAGGCATCCACGATGCGTAGTTGTCGACGTCCAGCGGCTCAATTTGCACGCTGTCTGAACTCATCCTGTCTGCTGTTTGCCGCGCCTGCTTCCCTGGCAGTTAGCACCTTGAGACTAGATCCGGATCTGCTGATCCTATGACGAGTGGAACTCGACACTGCCTTTCACGTCGTGTGAGGGCCCATAACCTGATAAGAATGCGTACGGCAGTGTCGTTTTGTTACAAGTTGATGAGTTCGACTGAGAGAGTTTTTCCCGACGAGTAGTGCTGCTTATATAGAGCGAAGCTGTTTCTAGAAGCGAAGCTGAGAGAACCTTCCTACAGACCTTCTAGAAGCGAAGCTAGATGAAGCTAGGCATGACTAAGCCAAACACTCATGTGTCCTCGTGGTTCCAAATGACTAGACCGAAAACGTCTAAGTCCTACACTTTCAACACTGTCCTGACACATTGCAGCGGGGTTTATGACACTGCAGCTGGGCTTTCAAGATAGGGCTTTGTGCATGCAGCCGAGCAAACAGGTGACAGCCAACCTGAAAGAGCGGTCAGATGTCAGCTCGCCTGCATGTATGAATCATGGCAGCTGCGCTTGTTATGCCACAGAGCCTGAAGTTGTTTCTGGATGTTGCTGCTCTGGGCACTAAGGCAGCTTGCTCGCTTTAGATTTTTGTGTCAGCTTGGCAGCAAGTCTCTGTGTGGCACCTAGCTGACTCTTTTGCTCACATGTGTCAGGGCAGATGCACTCAAATGGATACACAGGTCTTCATGATATTGGTCAAACAATCTGTAGGACATGATTGAACGATCCAGCTTAAACGCAACCAAACAACTTGTTGCTGGCCAAATTGTGAGCACCAACATGACTGCAAGGCCTCAAGATATATTACTGGCACCTCAACTGACACTTAAAAGTCACAACCATGTGTTTGGCTAGGCCTGCCGCATGCATCATGCAATGTCAGCTGAGCTACCATTTGTCTCCCAGTTCTGGATCATGTGAGCTGTCTGACTGCACATTGTGCAAGCCAGACTAAAGCTCAGCCAAAATGATGCAACTGAGATACCATGTTTCATCTGAGCTGATACCTTTTAGCTGAGCTGACAGCTGAGTTGATAAGTCGCAACTGAGCTGACAGACTGCAGCAGACAGAGGAGACAGACAGCAGCTAAGCCATCATGCTGTGCACTGCATTTCACCAATCACTGCTTCACCTGATGATACATACGGATATTTTGACAGATGTGCGTGCATTGGGACAACATCATACAACATCATCAATCGATGGTGCATCATGTTGCGTACTCCATTTCCAGTGCTGCTTGCAGATGTGCATACCATCAATGCATGCGCATTTGAGTGCATGTTTCCTCATTGCGCATATAACATCAGTCTGCTACGCGGGCTACACACATGCCATATGCATGTGACTTACGATTAAACCCCCAGTAAACTGGTCAATGATGATTGACTGGACATAGGTGCAATTCCGCATCTCGACAAAGGCTACTTGGGCGCAGCCGGTACAAGAAATAAAAAGCTGCAGGCTTTCGGGCTACGCTCCCAATTTTACATGTCTGCAGAATTGGTGAATACGTAACAAGATCATGTTTTATGTCAGATACATCTTATAATAATGAACAGAGATTTACCTTATCACTTCGTAGCTCGTCTGTGTGATCCCCATGAATGAATGAAATGTAGCACGTAAACAGCGGCCACCCTGGTCTCCGGTACCAGGGTTGCTCCGGGCTTGCACCCGGGAACGCCGACAGGCGTAAAAAGTTTTTTTTTATAGCACGTAAACCTGCTTTGTAGTCCGCATTTCCGGATCAAGCAGAAGCTACCTCGTCAAAGTCATTCATCCAGCTGGTATGAATCGGACGCGTTGCAAGTACGTGTGCGCTCTGGGCTTAGCTTGTCTCACGACCTTGGCTCTCACCTACGTGAGCGTGTTGCTTCATCTAAACTTCGACGAGAAGGGACGGTGTCTTTCCCATATTGAGGAATATGATGTTGCCTGGGCTTTCATTTTCTTTTCCTCAGGCAGTCAGCTCATCTGCGTGTTTTCCGCCCTGATACTGGCCTTGAACTGCATGAGGACGCAGGATGACGAAAACGTGACGAACGAAGCTTCCAGTGGGGGCAACGTTTTTCCCGACGAGGCTCAGTATTTTCGTGATGCTGTCCGTCACAACAAGCGTTTTGAGGCGTACTTCCTCGTCTCTGGCACGCTTCTAAGTGCATTTGCAGCAGCAGCTCTCACAATCTTCGCAACAGTGAAAGACAAGCAACGATGCCTAGCCACTCCTTCCTTATATTGGTACTGCTTTTGGTGTGCTCCGGGTACTTTTTGTTGCTTGTACTTGCTGGTCCTTCTTTTAGATTGTAGTGCAGCAGTTCTACCTGACTTTTTAAAATACCTCCTAGCTTTCATGACAAGAGACAGAGCAGACGCAGACCTCAATGAGGATATACCACCTTCTGCTTATTCATCACCCCTATATGATCCTCCTGTTTTGCATTAGGCTGAGTCGTGAACCACTTTGGATCATTCTTACCACAGCGTCATCAAGCCCATCAGACAGCATTACGTAACAGAATACGGTGATGGAGTGGCCAGCAACGCAACATCAGAGCTTTCTGAATCATTGTGACAGCTTAAACAGCTCTATTCCCATGATGTATGTCTATAAAGTATGATGTACACAGGGTTTGCACAATCAAGACTTGATGCTAGGCAAAGTATATCATGATCAAGCTGTGGGATTGAAATGCTTCAACACCTATAATAAAAGGTGCATCTTCTGCTTGTAATGAAAAATGCTGCATCGTGCTTTGCCATGCAACTGCAACTTGCCGCGATGCAATTCTTGTAAACGCGTTGCCTCCAGGAATATCAATCTACGTGAAGTGTTTGATTGCACGGGACCTTCAACATACTGTACCTCCTCGAGTAGTGCTGGTATGTACAGCTCTGGCACCGGCTCTCAATAGATCGTCTCTGTGATGTCTCAACTGCCTTTATTGAGCATTCAGAGAAAAACACTATAGTTAGTTGAGGACATCACACATACAGTCTATCAAGTGTTGTGACTCGTCAGCTCACCTCGCCTACGATAGCTCGGCTGCAATCCTTTATTTCAGTTTCATTCTGTCCACTGAAGTGTATACAATCAGCTCAGCTATGTACAATCAGCCCATTTGTGATCTGTCAGCTCTGGCTGCACCTTTTCAGCTCAGCTCAAACGCAGACTCTTAGATGGGCTGCAACCCTTTGAATCAACCACAATCTGTCAGCTCAACCGCAAACTGTCATCTCAACTGTACTTTGTCAACTCGAGTGCAGTCTGTCAGCCAACCTGTATATAATCAGCTCCTCTGTAGTCTGTCAGCTCCAGGTGGAGTATGTCAGCATATTTCAAACGGAGACTGTCTGCCTCGTTACAGTATGTCAGCTCAGTTGCAATTTGTCAGCTCAGTCCATTTTCAAGTTGTCATCTCAGCTGTCAGCTCACGTGCAGTTTGTCAGCTCAGCTGCAATTTGCCAACTCAGCTGTCAACTCAGCTGTCAACTCAGCTGTCAACTCAGGTGCAACTTGTCAACTCAGCTGTCAGCTCAGGTGCAACTTGTCAGCTCAGCTGCACCCTGCTGATCGTCTAGACCCTCTGCCAAGCTTGAACAGCATACTACCTCCAAAGCTGTGGGGCTGTATTCCTTGTAGCTACAAATCAAAGCAGGGTGCATGCTGTCACTGTGCATTGCATGACACGCCCTGTCCAACCACACGCGTACCCAGTCTAAGCAACATCATGATATTGGAATGTGTGTACAGAAGGCATGATTGGACAGCTGTGACATCTTATGAAGTTTATGAAAACAGCAGTTCAGAAGCTGTCCAATTAGTCCTGGAAGGAAATCGTAATCACGAATGGGTATAGAATTCATGACTTGGTCGACAGTCCACATGTTGATATGATTGGACAGCTGTGATATCTTATCAAACACAGCGTTGCAGTTTTAGAACTCGTCCAACTGGTTCTAGAATGCAATGCAGAGTCGTGAGTGGGTGAGTCATAGAAAACTTCACGACGTGGTCAATAGGTCGCAGAAGTCCACACAGTGATATGATATGATTCAATAAAACAGCGTTGCCTGTTCAGAACTTGTCCTACTGAATTTAGAATGCAATGCTTGATTGTGTATGGGTGCTTCAAAAAATCATGACTTGGTGAACAAGTCGCATGAGTGATGGTCTGCTCTGAAACCATGCCGCTTTCGACCTGGGCTTTTCGGGGGGATGCCCTTGGTACTTTACAACGGTTCTGTGCTAGCGTATCTGCAGGCCACTTCCTTTCCTGACTTCTTATACAGACTAGCGACCAGCGACTGATCTGCCTACAACCTCCTGACGACGAACACCTGCTACAGGCAGCCTCAGCGCGCCGGTCACGAGCCTGTTTGCCTTGTGCCTGAGTGGACGAATATTTGCTTGTGCCTGAGTGGAGTCTTCGCTCCAGCTTCCCCACATATTCTGAGGGCTTCGTATTCTTCTGATATAGGTATAACCACTAACACGACTTCCGACTTCAGCTCTACATGCGTTGTGCTTGCGCTCGTGGCCGGCCGTAGCAGCCAGCGACAGCAGCGACTAAGTTTTCTCAGCAGCTTTCCACTACATCGAGATCATATCTACATGACTATAATGATAGCCTCCGAGATGCATTCCAATGCATTTCAATGCATCGCGCAGCCTAACACAGCCTTTGCTTGACTGCATACTGTATCTGACACAATATTTTTATGATCCAGGCACTTTACCAAGCTCTGCAAATTAGTGTATCCTTGGGAAAGTGTATCTTAGATCCAACCTATCGAGGGAACAAGTCGCATCCAGTTCACATCCAGCTCAAAATATATATATTTGCGTGACTGACTACTGACCAAAGGGTTTCTTCTATGTTATGTAAGCAAATGCATTCAAACAGGTAGGGTTGGGTGTGTGGTAATGCTGACATTAGGGCCTTTATTACTGAGCGATGTTTTGAAGTTTTCAAAATGGACGCTGATCTGTCAAGCTAATTCATTGCTAATTAGCAGTGGGAATTCATCTTGCCACCCTAAGTCACAATCCAATTAACAAGTCTAGTGCTACAGTGATCTAGAGCAGATACTGCAGAGTCTGGGCCAGAAATCTACAGAAATCTACCACCTCAGCTATTATCTGCATTATGTCACAGTTTACTAATGCTGACATAACCCTGTAATTTTCTGTGCACATAGATCTGTAGCTCTGCAGAACCTTGATAAAACTCTGTATTCACTGTAATCTCATGGCTACGGCGTACGAACATCTGATCAGGCACGTCAAGCTAGCCACCCGGCAGCTGGAACACTTGAAGACAGGTGAGTCTTGTGTAGGTATGTAGGGCTCTATTAGAAGCCTAGACCCAATGTAGGTTCGCTGAAGGGCATGGCTATGAGCTTCAAAACGGTTGTGAAGCACCTGGAGCTGGCCATTCGTCAATAAGAAAAGCTAAAGAAGGGGGAAAAGCTATTGGGATAGACAGCGATATGGCCTGAGACTTGCTCAGACACCTGACTGCTTATACACCAAGGGCTGGATCCCTTGCTGTTGTTTGTTGAGTGCGCAGGTGCCTTACAGCAAGCGAGGTATTTGCAAGTGTCAAAGTTCTGTTCTGAGTGAGGGTTCTTGTTCCGGTGCTGGTCGCGACACCAGCTTATATACCGCTGAACTTAGTCTAGAAAAGTGAAGAGCACTCTAGAAGTTGACTCTGCAACCCTCTAGATTCATGAGACTAAATCTACCACGTGACCACCCACGTGACATGAAAGTTACTAATCAGTTCAAGAATGACTTGACTGAAATCATCATACACTGTCAACACTCCCTTGCAGGTAATTCATTCTTGTAAAATGTTTCTGCGATTGACAACACTGCTAATGTCATCAACAATGATGGCACCTTGCAAACATTGTAGCTCAAGAAAGCACAGCTCTTATAACCTGTCCCATATCAGGTGGTGTTCTAATTGTTGCTCAATGTTGCATTTATGTTTGTAGACCATGAACCACATGGCACCCTAAAGACTCTAGCCTGGCCTTTAGAAGATGTAGCACCCAGCAACGGACTTTGTTGCCAGAAAAACCTCCTTTACCATCCTGGAAATACCCTTGATTTCTAGAAGAAAAACCCCTAGCAACTCCCTTGGTTACTAGTGACTCGTGCACCCTTGGCACCCTGAAGACTCTAGCCTGGCCTTCAGAAAAACAACGCCCTAGGAACTCTAGCCTGGTTCCTAGCAAGTTTGGGCTCCCTTGGCCCCCTAAAGACTCTAGCCTGGTCTTTAGAAATGGTTTAACACCTAGGAACTCTAGCCTGGCTCCTAGCAACTTGTGCTCACTAGCACCCTAAGAACTCCCTTGGTTCCTAGAAAGAATTTAGCATGTTCATGTTCACCTCAAGCATCAACATAAGGAAACAACCGCATGGACTTAGAAAGCAACTGTCCTCCTTGTGCCTTTGTCCCTGATACGCTTCTGACAATTTGCTTTGATATGTCCTGGCTCTCCACAGTAATAGCACTCCCTATCGCGCTGAAATCCGTTGCTGCTTCGTGCACCAAAGACCTTCACTGTATCCTCAGCCATGCTTTGCCTTTGCTCAACTTGCAACAGCTGTGGAAGAATAGCATCCAAGCTCAGCTCTTCAGTAGAACTTTCCAGAATTGTAACCACAATGTCATACTCCTTGGGCAAGCCTGAAAGCACCGTCCAACAAAGTTCTGTCTCCTTCATTTCATGCCCGGTTGCCACCAAGTCACTCCACAATGACTTTGCTCTGGCTGTATACTTGGTGAGCGGCTCTGATGGCTGCTTCTGCAAGCTGTTGAGCTCCTTCCTCAAAGAAACACGCCTGGCATTGTTTTTGGCTTTGTAGGTTGCCTCGAAGGAGTCCCATAGCTCCTTTGCTGAGTTGGCCGACATAACACGCTGTAGATGGAAGTCTGCAACGTGTAGGCCCATGATTGCCAAAGCCTTCTGAGAGTCCTCTTCGTTGGCCTTTGTCTCTTTGACAACTGCCCACAGCTTCTTGCTGATCAACAACATCTTCATACGTGCGCTCCAGACTGCGTAGTTGTCCACGTCGAGTGGCTTGACCTGCACTGCGCTGTCTTGGCCTGTCATGTTGCCGACGACTTGATGCGTCTGCTCCCCTTGGCAGTCAGCACGTCCCGGCTGAACTGACGATCCTTCCCCTGACATCGTGAGAGGGCCCATAACCTGTTGAGTGCGCAGGTGCCTTACAGCAAGCGAGGTATTTGCAAGTGTCAAAGTTCTGTTCTGAGTGAGGGTTCTTGTTCCGGTGCTGGTCGCGACACCAGCTTATATACCGCTGAACTTAGTCTACAAAAGTGAAGAGCACTCTAGAAGTTGACTCTGGAACCCTCTAGACTCATGAGACTAAATCTACCACGTGACCACCCACGTGACATGAAAGTTACTAACCAGTTCAAGAATGACTTGACTGAAATCATCATACACTGTCAACATTGTTGTACCAGAGCCGATAGGCGTATCGGGTCTGACCCGGGTCTGACCCAGGTCTGGACCCAGGTTTGCGAGCTGGCTCAAGCTTTCTCACATCCGTTCGTTCAAACTACTAAACTACGAAGCTTTCAGAAATCAAATTTTCACTCTTTTTCGTCGTTTCTGGTTCTATCCCATTTCTCCTGTAGTCATGTAGGTATGTAGTTATAGCTATATTTTCTACAATTAAAGATAATATAGTATAGCATACAAAGCTGAAGAGCAAAAACACAGACAAAACACAGAGAAATGCAGTGAAATGCAATGGACACACCCCCCACTGCTCGTTGCAAGATTTAGATTCTATAAGTACATAACTACATAACTACAGCCAAAACGTCGTTGAAAAGCCGTCAAATGGCGTCAAAAGAAAAGTTTGTCAAAAGGTTCGTAGTTACGTAGTTTCGTAGCTACGACTCGAAAGCAGGAGCGAACGGCAGAGGCAGTAGCGGCATCAAAGACGCAAGACGGCATGCATTGACGCAAGCGAAAGCACGAGGTCTGACTGCTAACGAGGTGTCACCACGAACTGAAGGGCTGGGTACAAGCTGAAGCTAAGGTACAGCATGGTCGACTGCATGTTGCTTTTTGGCACAGGAGATGTAGTCACAGAGGGCAAGTATGAGTGCAAGCATTAAATTGACACTGTTCTGGTTACATGGAGCCATCACAAACTCAGGTGTGCCTACTGATGCTTTTGGGTAACAGCCATCACTGTAAAAAGTCCAATACACAGCATTGCTCACAAGGCTGATGCCCTTCTTTGCACCAGTGCATGCTGAAGCCATGCTACTAAATGACTCCGTACATATTTTTTTGTGCAGTTGAGACATTTCAAGGACGCAACCATGGGCAGCTGCCTCCAATGATGAGGCAAACATAGGTGTATGCAACTCATGGTGGCCACGTTTGGCCACGTTGAAACCAAAGATATCAAAGCTTACCTAGTTTGCCAATGTACTGGCAGGCATTTGTCAGATGCGAGGATGCTTGTCTAAGCAATGTGTCCTCTTATGGCTGAGTTTCAGCTTGAATTAATGCGACGCTGTTTTGTTTCCTTTGGTCTGATTTGATGTTGCATCTAATTTACATAAGCTGCATGTCAAGGCAGTACAGGAACATGCTTCCAAGACAGTCGGACTCATCATCCTGTCAACAACATTGATTGACGACATTGTTGAGCCTGATATGCTGTGTGACATGGAGATCTGACACTTCTGGTTGCATGCAATTCATCATGTATGATGTCAGGCAGAATCTTTCTGCAACATGGATCAGGTATAGGAATCAGATCAAATTGCTTGTGCACTGTAGAAGGCATTAGCTTTCCTCGTTGTGAAGCAGTTGTGAGGGACGAAAGTCGTGTCCCCCCACGGCACTGTGCCAAAGCCTCTGAAAAAGATTGAGCCTTCTAAGTACTAAAATGACACGTGTAAAGCCAAAAACAAGGCGCTTTGCAGAAGGCTGCTAGCATACCCTTGGACAGCCATACTGCTCATAGCACCCCGTGCTGACTTTTTGGCTGTGCAGTTGATACCATCTTAAAGTGGGTGAGAGAATCGAGGCCTGCGCAACCTGTCACACCTGCATCTCTGGATCTGATCATTAAATAAGCTTGTGTTTGCAGGTGTCATACAGCAGGCAATCCGGGAGGCTGCATACTATCTGCAAGACTTTGCAGATGAACACCCTTAGGGTTGCAAAAGCGCGGTAAATAGAAGTTAGGCGGGACTTACAGGATTAACCGATGGTGACGACCCATACGGGTTATGGGGTCCTCTCAAAGACTGTCCCTGGTATAGCTTCTATTCAGTGTTCCCTATGCGTCAGTGGAGTGAAATCGAAGACTACATCAAGATCTATGCTATCAGCGGTGACCCCTATGATCCTTATGACACAGACAAACGTTTGCCAAAACGGCACAGGCAATTTACAGTCTGTGCAGAGTGCGGCAGACAGGCACAGGATTGCTGGGCTATGGGATCCATGGTCAACTTCAATCCGTCCTTGGATCAGCCAAGCTACGTTGCTTGTGTCTATTGCTCGACATACAGGGCTCTGGTGGCTTTCACGGACACTGACATGAAGTGGTTTGATGCTCTCTAGCTGCGGGTGAGTCTGTACGCAAGAGACAGATCTGTGTTGCTTGCTTTCGTCCTGCACCTTTCTGCATTTGCTACAACTTCTTGCCGCTCCACCTTCATATTGCATGCAATGCTTGTTGATGGGTTTGATGATCTTGCTGTATGCGGTCTGCAATAGCCCATCGACATGCCTACAGCAGATAGTATGCATATGACTGATTTGTGTCAAGCCAAGCCAACAGCCATCGGGTTGACACGTATCTGCTCTTTGATATAGGACATGGATGACCAGCGTGAGAGGGCATCGAAGTGCCTGAACACGACCTTGGCCTGGCTGCAAGAGGGAATTGTGATTTCAGGTGTGATTGCAAGTGCATTTGTTTGATGCAAGTGCTTTCGGTGAAGCAAAAGTTGCTGTGGCATTTTGCCAAACTTGTGCCACAGCGCTAGCACCTTATTTCCTTACAATAATGTTATGTTATCTCAATCCTGATGCAGAAATGGCATGCAGTGCAAAGCTACAAGAGAGCTCATTATGGCCACCTGCCCTGAAAGATGAGACGTCTGTTTTACAAAGCCACTGAGGAGGGTTGCGGGTTTATCACAACAAGTGCAACCTTGCAAGCTGACTATGAACACATGGTGCCGGGGATGGTCAAGCACGACTTCGACCTTAACCCTCACTTTGGACCCGATCCAACTGACATGGACAACTAGTCAGGCGCATTACTTTCTACATAGCCAAGAGCAGACTGGCACAATTAACAGGCAAAGATACTCTGCGATGAGCCTGACATGGCTATGTGAGTTCAGCCGAGCTCTTCAACGCAACGGTACAATGGCTTGTATAGGCCAATGCATCTAGTCAGTACAAATTCAAAGCACAATCCACGCTAACACTGGCTACCGTTTATACTCTTTTTACTCTATTTGAGTGTTAGACTTGAGTAAAAAGTCATGACAATGATGATCATACACTATCACCAGCACATATGCCATTCGAAGTCATGCAAACTCAGTGTTTAAAATAATTTAAAAAACAAAAATCTTTACGCCTGTCGGCGTTCCCGTGTGCAAGCCCGGAGCAACCCTGGTACCGGAGACCAGGGTAGCCGCTGCACAACATGTATATAGTCTCCAGGCAGAGCCTGTACCTACAGCTTGAGTCATAAATTTAGGTCTGGACCATTGCATTGCTGGAGATTGCAATGTACATTGTGAATCCCATTTGTGGCTGCATCCTGAGTCAGCATGCCCTTGAGGATTGCACAATCAAATTTGAAAGCAACAGCTTCAGAATCCTGCTGTCAGCGGGGTACAACAGCTTTCAAGTTTTCGACGCAGTCGAAGACGCAGGCGAAGTCAGCAGTCTGCCGTCTAAGTCAAAGTCAACAGTCAGAAGGCAACAAACTCTGCCCAAATTTTCTGAAATAGTGAGTCCACAGCACTACTGTGCATATGCAACAGGTTGCACAGAAAACAGAAGTTTGCTGACTGAACAGGCTCTCCCTTTGTGAGAGAGAAGCTTGTTCAGGCAGCAAGCTTCTGCGTCTTCCTGTGAAATCGGTCTTGCTGCT
>JAABUP010006920.1_pt1 | contig 15655 bp, 19 predicted proteins | sample 5559201 | NCBI WGS metagenome assembly JAABUP01 (sample SAMN10711887, study PRJNA513373) | rock metagenome | isolation source: Antarctica rocks | place: Antarctica
GCAAGGCTAGGCTTCTTGACTACAACTGGCTGATCACTTGTTCCCCAGCATGTCATGCGAGGCACTTTGTCACCAAATCCACTGCCAGCTCTCTTGGGGGTTCCCATGGACCTGCCAGACTTGAGAGGTGACCCCTTTGCTTTTGAAGGGGAGTTCAAGGCCATCTCCAAACCCTTCCTGAATTTGGCTTGTGAGGGGCTGCCAGAAGCTGCCTCCTGCACTCTGTCCTGCAAACATAAAAGTCGATCAAGCAGGCATTGCATATTATTTATTAAACAGCAAGTGGCAAAACATTGCACTACCAATACAGACCTGTGCATGCAAATGAAGAACATTTTACAAGGAGCATTTCTGCATCAAGTCCAACTGTGTGCAGGGAGCAAGCTGACAGCAGCATTGTTACATATTTTTGGCGCTGCACAGGCATTTGGCATGCATTGCCCAAACAGGTTGTTTAGCACATACCCGTTTTTTGTTCTGATGCTTCTGCACAAGCTCGGTGATGACATCACTTATGGTGCGCATCAAGCCGCCACTGGAGGTGCGTTCAGCCGAAGTCAATGCTTTGACAGGCTTGTTCTGGGCAAGCTCATTGGCTATGGCAGGATTAGCTGGGAAAAATGCTTCAGGCTCTCCAATCTTGGGGGTATCTGTCAAGGAGATCTTGCCACTTGCTGCTGCAACTTCGAGATTGGGGCCTGCTACAGCTTCCAAGTTCATGCTGTTTTGCTGAGATGTTTTGACAGGTGCAGGCATGCTCGCGGCTTGCTGCACTTCCGCCATTGCTTCAGCGTCTTACACCTGGGAACAGCAGATAGAGGGGTGTGACCGGCTGTATTGATTAGGCTGACGCTGCGCCTATAACAGTAGATTCACACCGCTTGACTAGTGCACGACACGCTCATGACAGGTCAAGAACACGAAACACACCCTGACCTGCCAGAGGCGTGACTCGTGCTGTTGTCAACCAGTGACGGGCCGCAAGGGTGACTCAAAACCGCTCCTGAGAGCTTGTGCAATCAAATGCTGCAATCGCTAAAGACTGCTACGGAGACCGTCTGCGGCACGCAGTCGCACGCAGTCGACTGGTATTGTTGAGTCAAGTTTGCACCCGTTGATTCTGAAAGTGATGACTCATGACCATCCCCCGTTCAATGAATATCAATATATACCGGTCTTGGGTCCCAAGCCTTGGGAGCACATGTGGTGTTTGACGCTTGCCAAGGACACCATCTCCGCCGGCTGAATTGCGTTTAGACCATGCTTAATGCGATTGTCCCCTCCGCGTCCACAAATCTCAAGAAACCATTCGAGCAACAGTATTTGAAGGGTCAGCACCTGGGCTCCGGCCACTATGGCGATGTATACCAAGTGGTCGAAAAAGCAACCCAGAGTATCTTTGCTTGCAAAGAGATACCTAAGCGTGACCCCAAGCGTCCCTTGGACCGTGAAGCTGTACGACTGGTACGTCATCTGCGTTTCTCGCCTTGTGTAAGGCTTTTCTTCTGCACTTAGCCTCGTGCCTCTTGTCGGCTGCCTGGTGTGAATGAACAGCAACTGCTCTGCAGGAGATTCACGCCTTGCAGCTTCTTAGCCAGCACCTCAACATTGTGGCACTGCATGCTGTTGTTGAGGACAAGGACAAGGTATACCTGATAATGCAACTGTGCCGTGGTGGGGAGCTATTCGGTCACATTCTATCACAAGGCAGCCTGAGTGAGCGGCAAGCCAGGGGCTACTACAAGTCAATGCTGACTGCTGTTGATGCCTGTCATACCCAAGGTGTTGCTGTGACCTTGGTTGCTGCTTTCGGTCCTCTAGTTGGACGCAATTGATGTGCTGTGTGTAAGGTTGGCTCACGTTTTGACCCTCACAATGCAGGCATCATGCACAGAGACATCAAGCCAGAGCAGTTTCTGATTGCCCATGAAGATGAGAATGCAGTCGTAACTCTGGCGGACTTTGGACTCAGTGCGCCGTTCAATTCTTACTCAGCACTGCATGACGCTGTTGGCAGTCCACCATATGCACCTCCGGAGTTGATGGATGGCTCAGACCTGAGCTACATATGCAAGGTGGACATTTGGAGCTTGGGGGTCACCCTGTATGCCTTGATGTGTGGAGGCCTCACACCATTCAGTGCAACAGCTGGTAGGTCATCATGCATACACCGCCTCAAGCAATACAGCACGCATCAAGTAGACATCAATTGTGCTTGCATCTTGAGTCCCAGATTGGATGGGCAGCTTCCTGAGACGTTGTATTCCGCACTGAGGAATCAGCTGCTGCTCACCAAGTTCCTGCACCCTGCTCTGTTACTGCAGTCACATGGGGGTCTTTTCATCTGTCTGCATGCTCACGGATCTTATCTGTAATGATGCATGCAGGCAAGACTTTGGCGGACAGCATTGTGCATGATGTTCTTGAGTTCTGTGGCTTGCCCTGGGGTCAAGTGAGTGGCAGTGCCAAGGACATGATCAGGCAAATGCTGAGGAAGGACCCCGACCAGCGGCCCTCAGCACAGCAGCTGCTGCAGCACCCCTGGTTCACATTGGAAGAGCCTGGCCTTGACCAGCCTCTGGACGGTGTCATGCGCCTCCTGTCCATGGTGGGCTCCTCTCATGTCCTTCAGTCATGTAAACTGTATGCTTTACTACTGGTTTTGAACTCCTTGCTGACCAGCCCGCCACAGCGGTGTCTCCCGTATCTGTGCAACAAGTAGCACCAAAATGTGTCTCCATGGTACACTTGCTGCCTGCATGGTCAGAAACTTCCCTGTAAGCCAATGTTATGCAACTGACTGTGGCTTGTAAGTGTTGTGATCAGCTTCTGTGTCTGGTGTGTCAACTGCTGCACAAAACTGACATGTGCAGATCCAACACATTCCTAGCAGATCAGTTGTGAGCTGTATCTTTTGCATGCACAGTGTAAAGCTGTGGGGCCTACTTTGAAGTGTGATGTGTGGAGTTTTGATTGTTCAAGCAAAGGCAAGCCGGCGTCTCAACTGATCAATGATAAAGATCATGTTTTGTTCATATTGAATTAGTGAGCATTGCAGAAGGTGTAAAGTGATATAGGTACTTACAGCTGGTAGTTGCTGGCAGCTTTCCACACAAGGTGTGTAACATGCGCAGGGTGAGGAGGTGAAAAAAATGCTAAAGGAACAGCGGCTAATCAGCAAGGACCTTGAACAGCAAAACGGCAGCATTGATGGAGGTTTGGAGCAGACTGTTGCGCCTCCTCCCAGCTACAGCGGTAATTTGCATGATCTGCCATACAAAGATGCCCCATGTAGTGATGTAGGGATCATACAAAGTCTTTGCTGTTTTGCACAAGCTCAGCTTGCATACTTCCACGATGTTGTCATGCAAAATTATTTATCGCTGCTAACAAAAGATGTATCATAGACAACCACCAGCAAACCCTCTACCATTTTGGTCTGCTGCTGGTGCTTGACGAGATCTGGTGTACACATATTACTGCATGTGGGCATAGCTATGCAAGGCTGGAGACATGCTCAAGGCACCTTGTTTGTACAGCAGGTGATCAGACCGCTGAAGGGCCTAGTGTGCAGCAGCCACAGCAGGCAGGCAGTGTCAGAGTGCCACCTGAGACTTTCAACAGCATGCTTGAGGTGTTGAAGAGCAGGCTGAAAGCACAAGAATTATGGCAGGCGGTGCTGATGATGCTTCAGGCCGGCAGGTACAGCCTTGAGCGTGTCCAATGTTTCATAAGCTGGGTCCTTGACCTGTGTGTTCCTAGCTGCAAGCTGTGATGCTAATGCAAAGGCATTCTGATGCAGCACTTGTGAATATATCTGCTGCCATATCAGTAGTTGGGCAGTAACATCATTTGATGCTGCATCCTAATAACAACAGTATGATCACGATGTCATGACAGCTCACATGAGAAAAGCTTCCTCATGGTATGGCAGCATGGCAGTCACTGCATAGGCTGTGAATTTATTGTTGCCATGTCAGCCTATATGGCAGGGTACATCAAACTGCAATCCTGTACCTTGTTGCTGCAAACATAGCCTTCATGTGTCACCACACTGACTGTCAGCTTCCTCAGTTGATCTGGCGGGATTTGTAGGCAGAAGACCCCTCTCTTGGCAGAGACAGGCTCAATGCCAAGAAGAGGCAGAGGGAACAGTCTGCAGCTGCAGATCAAGACAGCACCTCAAACAATGAGGTTTCATGCTACACACCCAGCATGACATTAGCAACTGCGCATGGCCTTTGTGGGCACATGCTGGAGTTGTTGCAGTCTGTTGTATACTCGACTGTTATTAGCAGATTTCATCATGGCATCACGTAGCTTGCAACATCACATTCACATCTAGTGCCTGTTTGTACCTAGCTATGCTTTGGCAGCTCTCTCATCTGTCAAGCTTGCTGAGCATGAGCAGCTATTTGAAAGGCCAATAAGCTTGCCGCATGCTTGCGTCTCAAGCAAATGCAGCAGTAATGCAACATCCATGGCCTGGCGTCATCTTGACACATACACTAGAACAGCCTGGTACTGAAGCACTGAAGGCTTTTCAATCAAAATCTGCTCACTCTGCAGGTGTCAGATCATCAGCACAGACACAAGATGCTGAAAACAGGGCCACCGTTTGACGAGGTGGTGGCAGAGTCAAGAGCTGCCCAGCTGCCCTCCAGCTCCCATCAGGCTCTGCACATGCAGCAAGATCCAGTGCAGCAGCATGTTCAGCCATCAGCAAAGGCGCCTTTCAGCCAGAGTGGTGGTGCAGGCAGAGCCAAGAAGCAGACTGCTGTTGCAGATCAGGGCCAGGGCACAAGAATGGGTCCCGCCTTCAACACCAGAAGCAGTAAGCAGCAGAGCCTTGGGAAAGCTGAGGCAGCTGGAGATGGCAGAAGCAGGCAGGTCAGTCAGCCCAGGTCCAGGAAGCGGGCTGCCGAGCTAGTCTCCACAGACGTTGCCTTGGCAGCAGTGCCTGACCATGAACAGATAAGCGAGCAGCAAGGCAGGCCAGCTGCAAAGAGGGTTTGCTGCAGCAGCGTCAGGGCTGGGGCTACACATGAGGACCTTGGTGCAGCGCATATGGAAGGTGATGATGCTGTGCACGTTGGGGATGCGCCACGAGGGGACTCTCAGGATGTCAGGGGACTCAGCTGCCCTGCTGCCAAGGCAAGAAAAAGGTGAGAGGCAATGCCTATGACTGTTGCTCATGTTGGGAGCTGTCAAGCATGCTCTGCAGAACATTGAGCATGTCAGTAGGCACCGGCAGCTTTGCATCTTCCCAAGACAGTAATTCAGCTAGCCATATCCGGAGTGCATGCTGTTGTCTCCTTTTGTTGCTGTGCAGCTCAGGTGTTCAGTGGTGAACTGCAGTGTTGACTGGGGTATGGTGTACAGCGACTGAGGAATGCATGCTGACTCATTTATATTCGGAATGCTTCTCATCTGAACACTGCGTGAAAGGCGCCAGTTGCCCCTTGCAATCAGCCTCTGTGGAGCGTTTGCTCATGTCATGAATTTTGCAGGGGCTCGAGGGCAAAGACAGTGGGCTGCTTGGCAACGGCCTCCAGACGGTCAACCAGGCAAGCTGCCAAAAGAGGAGAGTCTGTGGACGTCCACTTCATGTCCCTGTGATGCACCCCAGCATCCAGGTAGGCATGTGTCATATACATCATTGTTTGTATAGCGCTCACTCTTGTGACTAGTCAGCGTCATGCTGCGAGTGCAGAGGTCCGCTTGCAATACCATCTGATGTGTCTTGGATGCCATCTTCCTGCACTTGATCACACAAGTTGCTTTGCATACACACTAACACTGGCCAGTGTCGATTACTTTTACCTGCTGCCTATGCTGCCGTATGTACAGTCAAAGAACAGACCCAAAGACAACGCTGAGTGGAGCTTGGCCTGGTGCAGGTGGGAGCCACCTCTTTTGGTGGGGCTGTCACTGATGTTGTGGTCATTGGTAGTCATAGTCTGGGATTCCGCTGTCAAAGGTGCAGATTAGGCAACAAGCTATGCTCTGGATGCCACATGTCCAGCTCAGCAGCAGGCAAGCAAAAGGGGGTTTGCCTCTTGAAGTCTTTAGGTCATCGTGAGCGTGGTTCTCCTGTGATTCTGCAAGTCCAAGCAGCAGATTTCAGAGGCGCCAAAGAGCGCCAACTTGCAAGGAGGTTTGAGTTGTGCCATTGCAGCCAGCAGCAGTAGCAGCAGTACCGCCATGTGCCACCATGGCATTGTAGTGATAGCAGCAGCGATATCACAGCTTCTGGCTACATTGATACCATAGCGCAGGCAGGCTGTCAAAATGCTTCAAGTTTGTGCCTGTGCTTGTCAATTGACAATATTGCTTTTCCAGCAAGGCAGACCATGACCAGGAAGCATGCAGGCGCATCAATCCAGAGTTTGCAGCACTCAGACAGTATGTCAATCTTCATAGGCTTTGTGTCAGGTTCTTTGGCTGGTGACCTTCTATTTTCTACGCTCACCCCTCCCCGACTTGAAGCATTCAGCAAGTCAAAAGCAGAAGCAACAAGGGTGGCAGCGCAGCTTTTGGCAGCAGCAGTGCCCTAACACAGCGTAGGCAATCCATGGCGACCGTCTTTCAGGGACCAGCATCAGGCGCATGGACATCATTTGTGCAGCTGTTATGACAGTGCAGCTGTCTCAGCAGCTGAGCACAAAGATGACAGCAGCAGGGTAGCAGCGCAGCATCATGGCAGCAGCAGCACCCTACTGATCTTGACTCAAACTTGAATCAGCAAAAGAAGACAAGGTACATACATGGCGCAAGAGCGCTGTAGACTATAGGAACAGCCTGCCTTCAATGCAGGCTTGCAGATCAAGACCAAAACATCTTCCTGTTATAGTATTTTCTGGTATAGTGTCTGTATTTCTGTTATAGTGTTTTCTGTTATAGTGATGTTGAGCAGTGCACACTGTAGCTCAGCATGTTAGTTTCAAGGTCTTGAGCAGTCAATGGTGGTGTGGGTGGAGCAGATCACTTCAAACAAGCTCAAGGGCTCTGCGTTAGTTGTTGCTTTGCAATATTTTGCAGCAGCAAATGGAGCGTTTTTTTGCCTTGTATGTAGAAAAGCAAAACATATTTGGCTTGATAGGTATTGTACGCAAACGTCATTGTGTCACACTTCTAAGTTTCAAAGTTTGCTAATGTCATAATTTGTTTGCAATGACGGTCAAAGATTTTCGTTGTGGGCAAACCAACCCTTGTGACTCACCCCGTTAACTCAGCTATGTGCTCTGCCGTTCCTGTGCAACAGTCAAACTGTGTGCCTTGCTAACCTCAGGCCCTAGGGTGGCTGTCAATGTGATCAGCTGGCTGCAAGAAGACATACTGCAGCTGCTACACCAGTAGTGCACACTGGAGCAAAAGATGCAGGCACAAACCTTGCGTTACTTGCTCACAACTCTGTGGTGAAGTTCTGGAATGCTGCAGCATTTGCACTCTGCACAGCTATAGATGGTATCTGGACTTGACACGCCAATCAGTCCCCAAAACGACAATTTCAGCTCAAACATGTTAACAGTTACCCACTGCATAGCACATGACCCAGATCTGACAGCAGGCTGCAATGCAGGGCAACGAATGGGCACCATGATAGCAATCACCAAAATCCTGCTGCTGCAAGTTGACTTATCGGTACACAGACCATTTGAGGGCGTTTTGTTTGGCTGCCTGCTGCTGCAAGATGGCAGCTTTTTGCATGCTGTGCTGATACTTGGCAGCAGAGACGTGCATGCATGAAAACAAACAGGTTCTGGAGAGGATGTGTGTGCTACAGGACAGAGCTGAGAGCAGCACTAGCACTTCAATGCCAGCTGCAGCTGAGGGGAAGGGAAGCTGCATGTGAGGGGAAGGGAAGCTGCAAAAGCAGGAAAGCATGACCACAAGGGTGTGTAAGTGACAGGGTGAGCAAGCTGCAAAATCGTGGATGTGTATCAGTGAGTTTTGAGTAGTTTTCTCTGGGGTTGCAATGCATTGCACCTGAGCTCATTTCACTCAGGTCATATATCGGCAATAAATATGGCCAAGTCAGTTGCGATTGCATTGATATGAGTCACTGTGCAGGGTGCACAAGATTTGACACATAGCCTTTGTAACAACTGTCTTCAAACAGTAACACCAGTGGCCACATGGCATGACATGGGACAATGGCTGGTAGCTGTCTGGACAGCATTGTCCAAAAAGCCTGCTACGCTGTGTCATTAGCAAAGTTGTGACTTACTAGGTGACAAGGTTGTGGCTGTACTGTTTGGCCTTCCCTCCCAACTCCCAACGGCCAGACAAAGCCTTTATCCTCAGAATAAGTGCATTATAGACATGATGACGCACACTTCTGCAATCCACAAATTGTGCGTCCAGGCATGTTCAGGGATGCAACCTGCACCATAAATGTGCACTGCCTGCTTTCCATTGGTGGTAAGCTTTGCGATGCAAGCAGAAAATAAGGGCTGCATTTACACAGAGCATGCTCATTAGCCTCAGATCTGTGACTCCTTTCACAGGCACAGAGTGACGCCAGATGCCATGTGCCAACACACTCACCAGTTGATAGGAGCAGAGCTGCCTTGTCCACCATCACAAAGCAGATACATGCCAATGTTCAAGTGCTGATGCGTCCCGTGTCTTGTGACTGCCATTGGTCACATATGGCCCAGAATGTCAGTTATTGCATCTACAGACTGATTGATACAGAAAGACATGCCACGTTATTGAGTACATCAGCACAGCACATCTTTGCGGTGCATCTACAGCTTGTCCTATTTGCTGCAGAGACTGTAAAGCACTACTGCACATGTGTTGCTCAATCTGTGCAAGTCATTGGTTGTGCAAGGCAGCAGTTGAGTCCAAAAGTGCTGCATGCAAAAATTGTAATGAGGAGATGATGGTGCCATGTCGCATGTCACATGTCGCATGCGCACACACACGGCACATGAAGATAGATGCCACATATGCAACTGTATGGCAACCAGCACGAAACAGCACCAAAACATGCTTGTTGCATTGCAGACAAGCGTGACATGGGCTAGAACAGCTGGGTCACGCATCATCAGTAGTAAGACTGTTGTTTGCAACCCAACACGATGCAGGCCCAGGCTGCAGAATGCAGGTTTTACAAGAAGTCTCCAGCCGGAAATGAGCAGCAATTGGTTGCAACCTCATCATGTGCAGGTGTGGTTGAACACATACTGCTATGCTGCACAAGGTTCACTCTGCTGGAACGCTGGCTGAGCTGGAAAGTCAGATGCTAAACTCCAATCACCACCACTTGCACAGCCCACAGACTGCTCAACGGGCGTGTATTTGACGTCGCAAGAGCGGCAAAAGCGTATCAGCGCATTCGCACTGCTGATCGCGTCGATCAGATCGCTTTTTCAGTACATTCATACTGCTGGTGGCTTTACCCGCTCACCAGTGGGTTCTGTTGATTCAAGGCAAATTTCACAGCTTCCCATTCATCTTGTGGTACGGTGATGAGGGGGGAGAATCACTGGCCCCGACTTACCGCCCCCCGGACTGCGAATGGGCGATCGGCGTTGGCCCAGGCAGATGCCTGCCCACCGCAGAGGGGGTGGTATCTAATTGAGGGATTTGTCACATATATATAGAAGAACATATATGGGCTGATGCGAGTATGGGTTGCATCCATGACTAACCTGATTTCGAGCCATTCAGATGAACGACACAAGTGGGTGCAGTACTCGTGAATTGACTCTTGCGATTCCATAGATCGTTTCAAGAAAGATGTTCCCAATCATTCTCCAATTATTATTGCCACTACTCAAAGCTTCACGGGAAAGCCTGCACGCACTCGCAAGCAAGCAGTCAGCTGAAGCTTCAAAGTCAAAGTCAAAGTTTTCCTCACTCATAACGCCAGCCGTTATCGCAGTCATAACGCTCACTCCGAGTAGCACCTTTTAGCTGCAAGATTAGGTGCACGAATGTGCATTCGGGTAGCGGACAGCTGCTACAGCAGGCCAGAAGTGGTGTGAGGTCAGGCCACGCACGGATCACACATTGCTTCGAGTTGCCTACTGTACTTGCTTTTTCACCTCCTGGCGTTTCGTTTGCCTTGAGCGAGCGAGGCTGTGAGCTCAAATGAAGCTTTCGTTCTCGAGTGTACAGTCAACAGCTGATCACTCAAGCTGCGGCGAATCACAGCATCCGATCACTCTTGTCATCGCGCGAAAACTGAAGCTAGCTGTCTGTCGTTCGCTGTACGCGTTGGGAACACTCGTGAATATCTAGGTCACTCAGATCGCTGCTTTGTCTGCTTGGTTCGGGGAACAACTGGATCTCTAAGAGCCAGTGCATCACAGGCAGTATGCTGTGACGATACAACGTGCGACGCTGCCTCACTGGGGGTTACCATGAGTGCCTCGCATACCTCACACCGTCGTTCTGCACATAGCTACGACTACAGGCGTCGCCAGCAAGCAGAGAAAGAGCAATCACAGGGGCTTATGCTGCCCCAGATACAGAATGCCAATGCAGCAGGTAATTCTTAGGAAACAAGCTTATGATTCTCGATTCGTTTTGCGCAGTTGCAGACCTGCCTTGTTTTTTGCAGATATGCTGAAATGCACTTGTGATTCAAATGCAGCAGGGTCTTCTAGCCCCTTGATGCGTGAAATGCAGAAGCAGCAACAACAGGATATATCCTGGTTGGCAGGCCTGCGACAGCACCACCAAGAGCATCTGCGCGGGCATGATAAGGTACAGCAGTCATTTCTGTGCAGCAGCTTTGCCAGCTTGATACATCATTTCAGCCTTCGTTCCATGCACACGCACACAGGCAAGCTAAGGCCACAGTGGCCAGGCGATACACACGCTACATGTGACAATCTATGTAAGAGGAATGGCTGCTTCTTGCTTGCTTATATTTGTGAATGCCTTTTCCCTGCAGGCCATGTGGGCAGTGACGGGCAGTCAGCACACTACAGGTCAGATGCGGCAGCTGGCTCAAGCAGAAGTTGACTGGACCTGCTTCAGATCAGCCATTGAGTTGTATCATGCCCCGGACTCAGACCATCAGGGGCATCTAGCCCACCCAGCTAATGACACATCACCTGCTATAGCAGAAGACTTCAGCGGCTGCAGCCTCCCAGACTGCAACTCAAGAGCAGTCACTGCATCAGAATGCAGTCCTAGATCAGGCTATACACTAAACAGTCCCCACTCTCCACGTATTGAGCCCAGGCCATACACAGCACCCACCATTGTCTCACGCCAGCCCCTACACCTTTACACAGACTCCCCTTGCTATGTGTCCAGTCTGTACACAGGCCAACAGCAAGCCAAGCTGCACCTGCAGTATCAGATTCATGCCAATGCAGACCACAGCATGCACAGCATAATTCAGGAGGGCTCTTCCTGGAGCAGCCCTCAGCCCTGCAGCTTTGTAGAGCCTTACCTGAGATCCAGATCTGGTGGCATGGCATTGACGTATGGCAGCAGGGAGCGTGACAGGCCTCAGACCAGTGGCGATGTCACCACTGCAGAGCCGCAAGCCAGTGGAGGCAGCACCAGTAGAAGCAAGGTCAGCAACATGATCAATACAATGAGAGAGCATGGTCAGCACACAGATCTGAAGCCCATGTCACACATCGTGACCAGAAGCAAGGCTTGGCCTGCTTCTGAAGACAGACATCCAAGAGGCTCTGGGCTGACTGTGAGGCAGCAGGCATGCTTGCTGGGAAAGACCTCCTTGGCCAAGAATGAGCAGAAACTTGCAAAGAAGTACAGGCTCTGGCAAGAGGACTTGAGGAGCTGCACATCATGCTCTGCAGCTGATGCACAGAAGCTGGGCACACAGGCTGACTGGTGCATTGCTGCTGCCAATGATGCCATGACCCCTCAGATCTACACCACGGGCCCAGTGTGACCTGTGCTGAGTAGGATGCTATGTCAATGCTTAGCATTTGGGCCTTCGCTCTCTCTCCTTTCTGGTCGCGCTATGCCTTTTCCAGGTGGACTGTATCTGATATTCACATGCTTTACAGATGCATGACAGCATGCTCTCACAGTCCATAATCTGCTGTTGATTAGAATACATGCTGCTGCAAAATGTTGCAGCAGGTTTTGCCTATCTTTGAGCAGGCAAACAGCTTTGCGTCACTAGGCAAGAGATACACAGAGTCAATGTGAATATGCAAAGTGATACAGGTGTGATGCTGCACACAGTAGCTGAATAGAGTTCCTGTAATAAACTTTGTGCAGACCTGCACTCACTACTTGAAATGAGACTCTGCTTGCTTTTTGCCACACTCGAAGGTTCATTTATGAGCTACTCTACACGACCAGCAGTGGTTCTGCTGCATGCAAATGCCGAAACTACAAGAACCTAAGCAATTGCATGCACCTCTTGATGACCCGGTCTTTGATATTTGCCAAAAGCGCTGGTCGTCCAGTGCTTGTATATATGCACCAAATGCCACAATAGCCGTGTGGCAAAGAACAATGACAGGCTCCACCACACAGATCCCAACCCCCCCTTCAGACGCCTGCCAATCACCAAAGATGTCCCAGTCACTAGCCACCCCAGCAAATTGGTCTGGGGCAAGTGCCGGAAATCACCAGAGCCTATGCTGATGCCGTCAAACATCATCACAATGGAGCAGATGAGTGTGCTGCACGTGGCTTGAGCTACCAGCTGTCCCACATCTGCTGCAACAGCAGCGTCTGAGGTGAAGAGCCAGGGCAGCTTGGTCATGATGAGGGCCACAAGTGCTGCCAGCACAATGCCAGCAAACAAGCCCAGCTTGAGGAGCAAGTGTGTGAGGCGTTTCACTCTGGCGGGATCTGAGCTGTCCCGGGCTACCAGGGACTGAGCTGCCATGGACAGAGGCTCTGGCACAACTGCATCCACAAAACATGCATAAACCGCAAATTAGAGTATCCTTGGGCAAGTGTATCTGAGATCCAGTTTATCAAGAAAACATGCATAAAGCCAACACGACTCAGTTTGCGCCTGATGCAACAGGCATGGAAAAGCTCGAGCAATGCCCTTTTTGTGTCTGCGCCCCTTGCAGGTATGTTGCCTTGAGAGGTGTTAGGCCTGGCATGGTGGCGCATCCACAATCATTCAACAGATTAAGCCACCAAGCAACGCAACTTGCAATATGAGAAACAAAGTCGCATAAAACCGTCATCTGTCTGTTCATGCACTCTGTAGGCAAACACACGCAACTCTGCTCAGTGGAGTGACCTACATGACAGAAACCAGAAGAGCTGCAGGGTGACTTGGTGGGCTGCAGCCTCAGGGGTGCCCAGGCTGGTGGCGGCTGCAGTGATGGAGGTGTAGCTGCACATGGTGAACAGGGTGCGAGCCAGCAGAGTGGTGGCCACCCCTAGGTACGGCCGGAAGGCTACTAAACGCGGCCACCCCTGCAAGCAACAACATTGCTGTATCAGCGCTGCACTGCTTATGTCTGCACTGATTGTAGCTAGGTGAAGGTCGACAAAATGTTCTGGTTAACATGAACAAAAGCAGTGTGATAAAGATGATGCAAATGTCCATATCATTTCTCTGAGAAATAATGCCAGAAGCAAATTCAGGCCTGGGTCCTGCTAGAGTTTTGGTAGCGCTGCAAGCAGTGTTCCATCTGCAGGCCGTCGCTGGTAGTGTCACCATTGATATGTATGGCAGCAGATTGAGAGACACTGTTAGGTTGGTGTAGTTACAAGACATACACACAGACGCAGCTTGTCAGATTGTGCAGCAAAACGGCAAAGTATAGAGGGGAGCAAGAATGGTTGCATGTGCAGCCTGCATGGGACAGCCGTCTGTCTGCAGGTGGATGAACACAGCTGAGTTGCATGCATGCAGATTGCCAAATTGGTCCAGGCATGCTGTTAGGCTCTGGTGTCTCATCATCTGTGTTTCTGACTTCCTGAACAAATGGCTCAAGCTCGAAAGATGTACACAGTGCAGCCAATGCAAGAATTGTCCAACTGACTACTACAACTGTGGTAAGGTACCTGCCATGACAGAGGAATACCCTTGTCCCTTCTGCCCATGCGTTGGAGGTAGATGATGAACACAATTGCTCCAAAATATTGGGCTACAGGGCATGTGATCCCAGCACCGATAACTCCCAGACCTCTCTGGATGATCAAGTAATAATCGCCTGCGAGGTTGATGATGGCAACTGCACTGGCCACCTTGAGTGGGGTCCATGCATCCTGCAGTGCAAAAAAAAACAATGTGCTCAATAGCTCAGAGAGTAGTCTGTTGTGGCACACTTCTGGTTGTAATGCCTGAGCATGTGGACACGTGTGTCTGCAAACGATCTGTCTGGCTGAGTGTTGCCAGTTTCAATGGAAAACATGCTAATGGCAGCATTCACCAAGTCTTGTATTGCCTGCTGCAATTGAGGCTGAAAGCATGAATGGAAGCATTGAGTATGACCGTTACAGATGCCAGGTCCTGACCCCCAAGCAGCAGGTGTTTGTAAGCATTGATGGCCCAACAGTCATGTTGAACACAGGCTCAATAGCATGCATGCTGATGGAACAGTATTACCTGTTGACCAAAGCAAGCCCCTTGAGCTACCATGACAAGCATGACAGCAGGTGACGCCGTCGCCCTGATCCTCAGATACTGCAAAGCTGGCCCTAAGATGTCAGCGCTGCTCCCCACCAGGGTGAGCAGCCAGGGCCCAACAGCCTCCAGGAACACAATGATGCAAAGGCCGAGCATCATTGCTACACAAAGAGTGTAGGACAGCATCATCTCTGAGAAGGCCAAGCGCCGCTTACGCTCCTTGTCTGATATGCCTGGTGCTTGTATTGAGTTTGTGGCCAAAACATTTGTGGTTGTGACACTCAGGAATGCAAACACCTGAAGCACAAAATTGCGCTGGCTGACGTCCATATGCATAGACACAAGGGAAGAGTGCAACTATGCTGGTGTGCGCGCATGATACCTGAAAGATAAGATTGAAAATGGCAGTGTTTGGACCCAGAGATGCCAGCTGCAGGGATGACACTTGGCCTACACAGGCTGTATCGACCAGGCTGATGAGTGGGTCTGCCAGCACAGCTCCCAAAGATGGCACTGCCAGGGATGCAACATCCACTAAGTCTGACAAGCTTGTATGAGAAGCTTGTCTTTTGCGAGCAGAATCTGCGATGACTTGATGATGTCCATCCACATCTCTGCGTCGTCGTTTTGCCGCATGAAACCCAGATACCACAGTCACGTCGGTGAGCTCTGTGTTGTCTCTGTTGAGGTTTGGCGGGCTGCAGCTGCGATCTCGAGCTTTCGGGTTCAGCTGTGGAGAAATGCCCGCGTTATGCGGCATCTACTGCTGAATGCACGTATACCAAAAGTCGTGGTAAGGACGGAGCACTCTTTGTTGTTAGTGCTCATCCAGCCTGCGTCGAGTGCACGAAAAAGAGCAGTGACCTGACTGTTCTGCGATCAGCCAGACCTCTCATTCGAGCCAAGCCGCCTTTCATCGCGACTTGACAGCAGCAAAAGCAAGTCATGTGCGACCTGCGCAGGATGGTAACGACAGTGTTTGGACCGGCAACGTCGACATGCCGACTTGAGAGAGAGAGAGAGATTACAATGCTTTAGCCAGCCAGCAAGTCTGATCACATATAGAAGAAGACGAAGGTCAAATGTGGAAAACATCAAGACAGT
>JAABUP010006923.1_pt1 | contig 15650 bp, 12 predicted proteins | sample 5559201 | NCBI WGS metagenome assembly JAABUP01 (sample SAMN10711887, study PRJNA513373) | rock metagenome | isolation source: Antarctica rocks | place: Antarctica
ATTCCAGTTCCGTTTACCATCAGACCCAGCAGCAATACTACCCGATACTACCGGCTATCCCCCCACCGAATCTCCCATGGACGGGAGAAAGACCAGTTACATCGACGCCAATGGGACAAGAGGCCCAAAGTGCGAGCCAATTCCAAATTGAAGACAACCCCGACTCACTTATCGACCCGCAGCTTCAGCCACAATACTCAACGAGACCACCGGGCATTCCCCCAACGCCTCTCCCAAGGGCTGGGGAAAGGCCAGATGCATGGACGCTAGCGGGGCAAGATGCCCAATTTCCGAGCCAGTTACAAAATGAAGATGGGTTTAGTACGGACGTGACAGGTTCTGACTTGATGGATGTCAGTGGCGACCAGTCAGGAGCGATCGATGATGATTGGATGCTTCGGTTTCATGATTCGATATTAAGAGCGAACGAGAGGATGGACAAGGCCGCGCAGGGAGCCGTTGAGGTGGATTCGATGGTGCTGACCAAGGAGCAGTCTCTAATTGAGGGGGGTCCTCCTGATCCTGTGAAGACATACATCGACTATGAGGGGGGAGAATCTGAACGACTTGCTGGGCTCACGCGCTCTTGAATACTTGCTACTTGAAGAGAAAGAAGTTGGAATATCGGCGGCAGTTTGTTTAGATGTGTAATTTGGGGTTTGGATTGTGGGAAGAACGTGGAGTACTTTCTTTAGTTTATCTCCTGTCGTTCTGGTTGGAAAGTTGTGATGGTCGAGATATTATCGGCGATGGCGCTGGACAAATTTGGCATTTTCAGAGGTGTTGGGGTTTTGTATAAAAGTTGCTTGACTGTAGATATAATAAAAAAATTACCTTCTTGCAAGTCATAGGTGCAACTAACACTGCGATCTAATGTGTATCACCAAAAGTGTTTTCCATTACAGTTGTGATCAAGGTAAAACTATCCAATATTTTCCCAAACCATCCATTCGGTCGCAATGCCATAAAAGCCATAGTCACGAAGCGTCATTGACGATGTCTTTCAACACAGGTCGTCTCCCAAACAACGCATTCATATCCAATCTCCCCTGCTTCGCTGGGATCCTTCTTCCCACCTGGTTTTCCTTGCACTTGCCCAAGACCTGCTCCTTCACATCCGGTGATACCTTCTCTTTACTCCCTTGGAGATCTGCGCTCCCTTTGCCTGAAAACTGCGTAGCCATCTCCTCCCATACGTGACCTTCACACGCGCCAGCTGGTAGATTATAACACCAGCCTCTTCCCTCCATCAACGCTACAAGACCTTTCAATAATTCATTACCAACCAACGTACCCTTACTTCCTAGGATCAGCAGTTTCGTCCTTGCTCTGGTCAACGCCACGTTGATTCTTCTCCAGTCCTTCAATAGCTCTCCTACAGTCTGAGACTCGTTGCTGTGTACAAGACTCAGTATCACAACTTCTTTGTCACGGCCTTGAAATTTGTCTGCTGTGTGCATCTCCACGCCTGAGCGGTGACGGAGAGACTGTCTGACAAGTGCGAGCTGAGAGCGATAAGGTGTGATCACACCGATGTCTGTTGATTTAATGCCAATAGTGACCAGAGATTCTACAAGTTGCGTGGCGAGGGTCGCTTCTACTGGGTTGGTCATACGGGATCCATTCTCTAAAACCTCACGAGACTGTGGTATGAGCGCGTCCGTGTTGACGAAGCAGGCTTTCACTGTTGTATCGAGGAGATCACGAAGCCAGCAGGAGCCACGAGTAGGGTTGGCACAGACTTTGTGTGGGTCGGCCGTGAGAATACTCTGCGGGTTATGGTGATGCACTTTCAAGCCACCTATGTCGGGAATGCCTATAGAGCGATCGGCGACCGTCTGAGTACCGCATTTGAGGCGGCCATCATAGATGAGGGTATTACTGAGGGTCATGATATCTTCACACATGCGATATTGGTGCTCGAGGTTGACCACTGATTCAGCATGATTGTCAGAGAGCATCTTGAACAGACTGATGTCCAGACCACCGTCGAGAGCTTCTTTGTTTTGGACTAATGGAGGTAGCTGATAGTGATCGCCGACTAGGATGAATGTCCTAGCCATGCGTATAGGGCCCAGGCAAACGGGAAGGGTAATTTGCGAAGCTTCATCGACAATGCAGTAGTCGAACACCCGCTGATTGAAGATGGGATGATTGATTCCAAGGCAAGTGGTTGCGACGATAGGATGAGTGTAGCATCTCTTTAGGTCTTCGACAGTCTTGATAGGCATGCCCGCAAGGTCTGCAAAATCTTGGACCTCTGGGTGCACCTTTGCAACAGCACCAAGACGGAAGATTCCAGCGCCGTCATTGCGAAGTTTCAGTAGAATGTTGTCGACAGCTGTATGTGTATACGAAGTGAGTAACACACTCTTTCCCTGCGCCACGATTGCCCGTATTATGTGAGCAATCGTGGTAGTCTTACCAGTCCCAGGCATGCCCAGAACGAGGGCATAATCCTTTGCAGTCATGACTTTCTCAATCGCGGCTTTTTGATCGACGTTTAAATTAGCTTGACTTGCTGTATCTGTGAGTGTGTATGCAGATGCAGCAGGCTTGAATGTCGGGGCCACATTTTCTACGATCAATCTCCGATGAGCTTGTACGCCGAAGACGTCTTTCTCCATTAGGCGAATCAAGTTGTTGCGGACCATCGCCATACCATTACTGAACTCGTCCTTATCGATGCGGTAGACCACCGGCTCCTCGGGCTGGGTAGGGGTGGTGGTTGACTGACTCCCGCCATCCTCGACCACCTCCATAATACCTACAAACGACTGATTTCGTTCGGAATCAAAATGCTTGCTTCTGACTCTGGCATTGTGTAGTCGTCGATCAATTGTGACCTTGACTTTGTTCTTCCTTATGCTAGTAACATAGCCATTCGCAAGGGCAAAGTGTCCTTTCTCATCTGAAATGACGATTGGTTCTCCGACTGTGATTTGAGATTCCGTAAAACGAAAGCCCGGTGACGGTTCTCGTTTAATGAATGTGTATCGGAAACGATTGATCTTGGGTGCGCCTTCAACTTCGTGGAAAGAACCCGAGTCGATGACTAGGTTGCCCCAGCACCTACCAACCTTTTGTCGCTCTGTACTTCGCATCGTCCATAGCTCTCTACGAAAACGGACAATGTCTTTCTCTTCCTTAGTCAAAAGATCGTCCCACTTGCGGAAGAATTCTTGATGGCTAGGGTTCAAATGTTTTACAAGATCATCGAATTTTTCTCCCATGCCGCTTGTCTCGCCAGTGCCATCATCAATCAGCTTGTGATAGATAAAGCACGGGGTTTGCGCGTAACACCTGCCGCAAACATGAGGGCGTTGAATCATCGGAGGAAGCTCCATGCGATGACGGACATAGCTCGCTAGCTCATTTCGCTGCATGATCATTGGTACTAGTTCGTGGCGGATGGTAGGGATGCTGGATATCTCGGAGGTTTGCATGTAGTACAATATGCCACAAGCGATCTCAACATCTATAACGTGTTCATCAGCCTGCGAGCGTATCGCGAGAAGTTCGTAAGCATACCATATCGGTCAGACAGCAAAAGCGTATACAGGGACGTCTGGGCTTTGTGTGCGGCGCTCTGGTGCTTGCCCGTTTTCAATTCGAATGGGACAGTCAATGTCCTCTCGAGGTTGCCGTCCTGTAGCCGCACCTGGACCGTAGCGTCGACATTGCCTTTTAGCCCATACATCGGGGACCAAATTTTCTCCTCGACTTCCAGAAGCTTATTGACACTCATGATTGATTGAGCCCCGTTTCGGTCCTTGACAACCGCATTCGGCTTTCCAGGCGTTAGCTTCATCTGTAAATTTGGCTCTAGGACTTACTCTTGGTCTTGCGGACATGAAAATCTCGGCCCAAGCCTGTAAGTCGACAATTCTGGTTTTGAGATGTTCAACAGCCATGGTAGAGTCAACTTGGATTTCGAAAAGAGTCTCAAGATACTGTGCAGCTAGACTTTCAATAGTCGCAGTCATAAAATCATCATCCCACCGATTAGCTCTCATCGCCTCTTGAAATATCTCGTGTAGCATGTGCCCGTAAATTGTTGACTGGTTGGCATCGCTTGTAGCCTTGACGCGGTCTTGCAAGACGGCCTTCCGTGTGCATGTAAAAGAGTCTCCCACCACAGTCGAAGAGATGAGATGGTCCGGATGAAGTATCATCAGATTTTGGGAATTGTCGATGACACAATTGCCATATCGGTCAAATTCCCCTACAAGGTGAAGAAAGGACTCTGGAGTGCAGGGACTCTCAATCCATGCTTGTCGCAGTGTGATCATCTTCTTGAGCTTGGTTCGCTCGCAATGGACAGAAAGGATCTTTTAGTGTGTCAGCGAAATGCCTGATAGATATCAAGGATTAACTCACCTTCTCAGGCTGTGTTCGCCCATTTTCATCTTCATATGTTGACTCCCCTACAGATTTGATTACGTAGCGCTGGATAATGGGAGATTTTCTGTCATTCTTTCGTTATTTAGCTAGCTATTTACGTGAGCCAGAGTTCAAAGTACATACAGACGATTGAGGCTGTGATACCTGCTGTCTCTGGGTCGCTTCTGCACACTCAGCAGCAATTTGCTCAAAATCAGAGTCGCCGCCAAAGTCATCGTCATCCGATAGCACCTCACCCACGACGGGCGCTGCTTGATGTGGAGTGGCTGCACGTGTCGTGGAACGTATTCTCTCTGTGTTTCTGGCGTTTTGAACGCCTGATGCTTGTGTGACATTAGGCTGCGCCTGGGAATCGTACTTTGCGCAAACGTCTTCGAGATCGGCCGCGAAAACATCATTGTCGTCTTCATCAAACTCGTCATAAACTTGAGGTGCCTGTTTGAGACTTGATGACGACCTCTGGGTGGAAAAGGACACATCGGAATACTTGTCAGCCTTGCAAATAGTTGTTGGATTGGGATGCCGAGGATTGTCCTGCTCTTGACCACCATTCTTGATTCCAGGCGCCAGGACGGCATCCGTTCGTTTGGCCTCTCGGTCTGATCGATGGGTCTCTTTCGAATTCGACCGGTGCGCATTGATGGCAGTATCAATACTCTCCATCATTTCTACGTCGAGATCATCATCATCAAAGTCAGAGGAGTCGGCCTTGTCTAGGCTCGCAATGTCTTGGTCCGATAGCACTAGGGGTTTAGAGATGTCTGTCTGAGGAGCCATAGCAGTCTGACTCAACACATTCGCGACATCATCCATCATTCCTTGGCTTCCTCGATTCGACGATACGTCGTCCTCCACAGGTGACGAGGGGGAAGCATCTTTGAGACCAGCAGGTGAGGATCCATCAACCTCAGACGATGTATCATTTGGGTAAGGTACAGCAGGCTTCAAGAGACCGTCATGTATCTTTTCAACAAGCATACTAACTCTAGACATCTTAGATCGTTCGACACCATGTCCTTCGGTATTAGAGAATTCCGCAGCAGAGTTCCTTTGGCTGCTGTTGTGAAACAATTTTCGCCTTTTCGCCGCAGACGTAGGCCATTCGATACAGCTCAAGGCCCTTCTTAGCCCACCACTGTCTTTCTGTATGTGACTAGCGGGTGTCTGGGGTGATGATGAGTGCATGAGATGGGCAAATCCCACAACTGTAGGAGCCGTAGGCGACCGACGCTCAATAGTACCTGGATTTAAGGAATAGCGACTCCACAAATCATCCGCTGGATCGGCTTTTGGAGTCTTCAACGTCAGTTGTAGCGCTTGTACGTCGTTTGCCTTCTTGTCTCTCTTGAAGTGATTTGAGGCTTCGTTCTGTGATGAAGAAGCTGGGGACGAACTATGTGCTCTCTTCCTTCCTTTCCGGGCAGGTATTGAACGCAGAGGATCGGAGCTGAGAGGGGAGTTGTCCCATAGGACCCGTTCGATGGGGGTGAGATTGAGATGCTGACGAGTATCTTCTCCGCTTGCTAGAAGTTCTGATAAAGGGAGTCTACCCAACGGTGTCTGAGGGCAATCCCGCACTTCCTTGGTAGCAGATCTTTGAGAAAGAGGCTGAGGTGGTGGGTCCATTTGGGATCCTCTGTCCTCGGTAGTAGGCTGGACATTCTCTTTCTCTATTTCCGCTGCCTCTGCAGTGGGCAGAACATTTTTCTGCTCGTACTGGAAGGCCTTGAGCTTAGTCTTTGATTGCGAAGAGGCCGTAATAGGAGCCATTAGGGTGGCGGGTCTTGAAGGCTGCTCAGTCCCTCGATGCGCGTTATTTTCTGTCCAGTTTCCACGCCAGATTGGACGAGGCTATTGAGTAATCGGTCTCAAGTCCACAAAGGAGATAGAGGAGTAAACTGATGCTTACCTTTGTATCCTGATCGAAGAAAGACTTCTGGCGATTCGACATGATGATCCAAGCAGACCCTAATGATTATGATGCAGTGCAATGATTGGCACGGCTATCAGACACTACCCCACCATGAGAGCGTTGTTGTGATCCACGTCTTCGACCGCGCGCGTCGGGCTTCCATTTGAAGGCGCGTCAGCACGTGATTTCGGATCTTTATCTGGTAGATCTCCCGCAGCTAATCCTAAAGTGGTAGCTTGTCGTCCAACGGATCAGAAGCTGCAGCCCGTCAACCGAGTCCAATGCAAGCATTCATTGTGCGGTGACTTGAGGCTCCACATAGTAGAAATTTCAACAACTCCTTACGACCCATCACCGCCATGTCGCAAGATAAACCGTTACCTTTCGTCTATCAATTTGCTGCAGGTGCTGTGGCTGGTGTGTCTGAGGTAAGAGCTACACGACCCCTCCAATGCCTCCAACGCAACGGGCGAAAGCTGATCATGTCGAGCATTGCAGATCCTGGTGATGTAGGCCAAAATGAGGCCCCGCCCATCAACCCAGTCCAGCTCACAGAATCGTAGGTATCCTTTAGATGTTGTGAAAACACGAGTGTAAAGTCTCCGCCAGGCACCGCATTGCATCAACAAACTAATGCTATATGCCAGACAATTGCAGCAGGGCAAGAGTACCGGAGAAGAAGGCTACAATGGAATGATAGACTGTTTCAGGAAAATCGTCAGGAACGAGGGTTTCTCGCGATTATACCGTGGCATCTCTGCTCCCATCTTAATGGAGGCTCCGAAAAGGTAGCTTCTCAAATTTGTGATTTCGCATTGGCTAATGATGCCGTTAGAGCGACCAAATTCGCAGCTAATGATGCCTGGGGTAAATACTATCGCAATATTTTCGGCATGGCCAAGATGAACCAACAATTGTCAATTCTCACCGGCGCATCGGCTGGTGCCACAGAGGCCTTTGTAGTAGTTCCTTTTGAGCTCGTCAAGATTAGGCTTCAGGATCGTGCCTCTGCTGGAAAATATAACGGCATGATCGATTGCGTAACGAAAATCGTAAAGGAAGAGGGCCCTCTCGCGATGTACAATGGATTGGAAAGTACCCTATGGCGGCATATATTATGGAACTCTGGATATTTCGGAGTCATCTTTCAAATCAAATCACTATTACCAGAGGCAAAGGGCAAGGCTCAACAAGTCCGAAACGATCTGATCGCTGGAGCAGCTGGAGGGACCGTCGGTACAATCCTGAATACGCCTATGGATGTTGTGAAGTCAAGGATCCAGAATTCGCCCAAAATTGCCGGCTCTGTCCCGAAGTATAATTGGGCCTGGCCGGCGGTAGGAACAGTCATGAAGGAAGAGGGTTTTGCAGCACTATACAAGGGGTTCTTGCCAAAGGTGCTGAGACTGGGTCCTGGAGGTGGCATATTGTTGGTAGTGTTCACGGGCGTCATGGATTTTTTCAAGAACATAAGAGGCGATTTGTGAATTTGAAGGAATGGATAGATACCCTTCGATATCTTCGACATGTAAATGGAGTTCGTCAGATGACTGTCGGGACTTCATTGGATCTTCGGTGCTCGGCTTGGATCATGCCAGGTATGATTGTATATAGGCAGGTGCTGTACCAACATGAACGATGTTATTGTTCATGTCGCTGTCTGACTGCACGTTCATCGCTACTAGCTCCTCGGATTGCATCCGTGATCAATTCTCTCAACTGCTGCTGTCCTTCTTCTGCTTGGAAGTCTTCCCGGGCAGCAAGCTCCTCTATTCGCCGTCGAAACTCGGGATCGACCTGTGCGCTATCGCCCAGGGATTCTTCGTCCTCCAAGCTTTCCAATTGCATTTTTACATTAGGAGGTAGAGGGGGTGGATGATTTTGAGGATGTTGCGACAGCTCAGCGCTTTCCGAAGCATTTCGAAGCCTTGACTCTCGCAAGAAGTCTGCAATTGTGACATTGTCGCCCTCAGCCCGTATCTTTTCTTCCGCAGTCATGTCTTCAGCATTCTTGACCAGTGGATCTGCCTTCAGTTCCTCCAGCAAACATTGAGCTGATTCGACAGTTTCGACTACGAACAGCGGAGTCTCACCATCCTCGTCTTTTATATTGACGTCGACATGGAATTCGTTCACAAGAGTCCGTAGCAGGTCAAGGTGATTGTAAGATGCGGCGGCGTGTGGCAGAGAGTAGCCATGGGCGTCTTGTGAGGAGGCGAGAGAGTGATTGGAACGTAGAAGCGGGAGAAGCTGAGCGCTGTTGTCGGCCGCAAGAGTGAATGGATTCTGATTAGCCATTCCAAAGGTTTACCTGTAAGTTATTTGTGAGGGCCATTCACCTCAGGCAACATTTCGTTCCAAAGAGGGCTAGCTTTGAGTTTCTGGGCTTTGCGGGAAATGACGATGATCGCCTCAGTTCACTCGGCTAAGCTACCCTATCTAAACGGTCATTGTTGACTCGGAATTGCTGCGCAGGAAGGCGCAGAGTCAAGCTAATCATTCGAGAAGATTGACTCATGCGGTGGGATGTCAGCTTGGGCTATATATGAAGGCCCTAGAATTTCGAGACTGCCCTTCAGGATCGGCGAATTCGCCTTATTGAACTCATTGAGGGTACTTCCATCCATCCATTGCAACACTAAGCTCCGAGCAAGAACCATGGCTTCCCAAAAAACTTCACCCTTTGCTCGGCAAAACGTACAAGAGACTTCGAATCTAGTGAAGGGCCTGGAAGCTAGCACTAAGAAGCAAGGTGGAGGAAAGCATGCCTTTTCGTGCAAAAAACACACATTCCAAGTTCCTGAGCTCCATCAAGGCTCAGTAGATTCATGGCGGTTTCGAGATTGGGACTACAGGCGCCGTGATCTACCGACGTACGCTCGAGGCTTGTTCACATACCGTAAACGTGATGGATCTTTGGAAATTGCGATCCGAGGGTACGATAAATTCTTCAACGTTGGTGAAGTACATGAGACCCTATGGGAGGAAGTAAAATCAAAGACTCAGGGTCCATACGAGCTCAGCGTCAAGGAGAACGGTTGTATCATATTCATCTCAGGCCTTGAGGGCGATATCCTTTTGGTCTGTAGCAAGCACTCTACTGGAGCAAGAGATGATGCCGACATGAGCCACGCTGTAGCCGGAGAGCGCTGGGTTGATAAGCACCTCGAAGCCATTAGAAAGACAAGAACAGACTTGGCAAGAGAGCTCAGGAAACGAAATGTCACTCTTGTGGCTGAGCTCTGCGATGATGAGTTCGAAGAGCACGTGCTTGCATATGAGCCAAAAGACGCGGGCCTTTACATCCATGGCATGAATCTAAACTTACCTGAATTTGCGACCTACTCAGGCGAGCTTGTTCACCAATTTGCTGACGAGTGGGGCTTCAAGAAAGCACAATACTTAATGAAGGAAGACGTTGACACGATGAGGAAATTTCTCATGGAATGCGCTGAGACTGGGTCCTATGGTGGTCGAGACACTGAAGGTTTTGTCATACGCTGTCGAAGACAAGTGCACGGTGCGGAAGGCATTTATCAAGATTGGTTTTTCAAGTACAAATTCGAAGAACCATACCTTATGTACCGTCAATGGCGCGAATGCACCAAAGCTATCATAAGTGGCAAGCCACCGAGGTTCAAGAAACACAAGCAGATCACAGAACAGTATTTACAGTACGCACGACGGCAGCTTGAGAACGACTCTTCGCTTGGTAAGTCTTATCAACAGAATCACGGCATTATCGCCATGCGAGACGGCTTTCTAGAGGAGAAAGGTCTCACGGGTGCACATATCATTCAGCAGGAAGAGCAGGAAGATGGTAACTCAGGGGAGGCTGTCACCAACAATGTTATTTTACTTCCTGTTGCCAGCATAGGTTGTGGAAAGACCACCCTCGCAATCGCACTCACTAAGCTCTTCGACTGGGGTCACATCCAGAATGACAATATCACTGGCAAATCCAACCGACCAAAGCAATTCACCTCCCAGGTTTGCATCGCCCTAGCAAATCATCCTGCTATGATCGCAGATAGAAATAATCACCAAAAACGGGAACGAAAACAAATAATCGACGATGTACTCGCTATCATTCCCAACGCTCGATTCGTTGCATTGCATTATGTCCATGATCCAAACCCTCAGATGCTGCCAGGTATTCGCCAGGTGACACAAGACCGAATTTTCGCTCGAGGTGATAATCATCAGACAATCCAGGCAGGGACCAAATCGAAGTCGGAAATAATCGGTATCATGGATGGTTTCCTGAATCGCTTTGAGCCCGTGAATCGATTCGGGGCCCCCGACGATGCTTTTGATAATGTCATTGACCTTGGTGTCGCGTCGAACTCACGTGAAAATCTTGAAACTGTGGTTTCGAATCTTCATGCGATGTATCCCAAAATTGTCAAGACTGTGCCAAGCCCGGAAGAGCTGGATGAAGCAATAGATGCAGCCCTTAGTGATTACAAACCAGACATTAAGCACGACCTTAGTTTCAACGGTAAGAAAAAGGGCAGAGGGAATAATCAGGGCGGAGCTCCAATTCAGCAAAATGGTCAAGCTCAGACTAAACCTCCGAAACTTGAATACTTCGCCGTCAAGCTTCCTGCAAATGAAATCCTCTCTTCCCTCGACAATGTTTTCAACAGTCTTCCAGCCGAGAAGGCGAAGATGTATCGGCAGCTACAGCAATCCCGCCGAGTACAGCCCTCCTTCCACGTTACGCTCATGCATCGTGCGTCCATCTCTTCAAATCCAGATCTGTGGTCGCACTTGACTACTCTCCATGCCAATACCCTTTCACAGCAATCCAAGAATCCTTCAGCGACTTCCCCCGACCCACCAATAGGCAAATGTCGTGTACGTCTGGAGCGGGTTGTCTGGGATGATCGTGTCATGTGCATTGTTGCGAGGCTGCTTGATGAGGGGTGGGAGACCTCCAATCCGATTGCTCATGTGACTGTGGGGACTACAAGTCAGGAGATCAAGCCCAAAGAAAGCAATGATCTTTTGCAGAGGTGGTTAGAGAGCGGGACCGAGACAGGTATCGGGGAATGCGAAGTTCGTGGACATGTTGAAGTCTACGGAAGCGTAAAAGCTATACTGCAGCAGCGATGACAGGTTCACGAAAGAAATATGGCGTCGAGATCAAACAGGAGGATCATTGGGCCTTTGCATGCTGCATACTTCCTTCTAAATAAAAGCTTTAAGATACCACTCCGTATGTAAGCTCAGCATCACGACTCTACTCTTCTACTATATTTGCACATATTGACAGTGCAATATGTGAGCGTCCGAGCGAGCTGTCTGGGACCACAAACGATCATGAAAGACAGGCTGCTAGTGCGATGGATCTTCAACTAAACCGATGGTACCTTAGGTATTGGATGGTGATGTAGCCCTTCTTTCATCTACCCATCGCTTCTGCGCCACCCATGACATACAAAATTGTCTGACGGAACCTAATCTCCAGCGGTATCATGTCCATAAATGAGACAATATGGAAGTGGAAAGATATACTTTGCCTAAAGAGGCCTTCTAAGTCCTGAAGATCCTTTCCTCTTGTTGGGATTATGTGTACGCCAACGGTAGACGCCATTAGCCTGCTATATCAACAACAGCCAAGCCCAGTAGATGAATGCTTCACATGACTGGAGTTGTGCTTGTATGCGTTCACAATGGGGCGCCTTCTCCGGCCCCAGTCCGTCTACCTTCCAGATAGCGCCTCCCGCTCTCGTATACACCGAGGTATAGGCCACTTCCCAAAGCTGTCCATAAACCTCTCAGAGCACCTCCTCGAAAGAGCCCCTTCACTCCCTCGGTCCTCAGAATCTCCCTCCCTATTGCGAGCCCACCGGCTCTGCCACCCCTCGCCGCTTGCTGCGCCTTTTCGATCTCCGTTTTGGCGTCCTTGCCCTGAGCCTTGACCTCTTTGATCACCTTCTGGTGTGCTTCATCCCTTGGCTGATCACTATCTGCAGCGCTGAGCATTATACGAGTCTTGACTACATCTATTGGCGTTGTGATGACAGCAGCGACGGCTCCAGCTGAGCCTGCAGATACAGCTGTGACAGTCCCAGTCTCCCACAATGAGCCTGACGATCTTCCCAAGCGCTTCCTGTAATCATGAATAGAGCTACGCAAGTGCTCAAACATAGGGAATTGCATTGCTGTAAAAGGAAGGTTGCGGCCTGCGAGTGCCGTGTACCCTCTCCACAATTGGGTCGGGCTATTAAATTTCTTTAATGCCTGAACTGTAGCATTGCCGTCGAAAATCTTGTTTGAATTACGAGGAGCTTGTTTCCGAGAGACCATCTGAGCATTTTGTTTGAGGACTTCGGCCGGGGTGAGGATGAAACATGACACTAATTCGCCGGTGGAGGAGGCAATGGAATGGGCTATTGGAGTTGGCAGCGGCGTATGGCCAAGCACCGTCTTTGCACCTTCATACGTAGTGAAGAAGGCTCCTGCTACACATAATCAGAAGCCGTTCGCGGACCAGGAAGAGCCACGCACACGATGGTATGGTGGCTAAGATTACACTTCCAATCCCCTGGTAGAGGCCTCGGAAGAGCGAGCGATCAACGGCCTTGGTAGAAGCATTGGTGTAGAGTCGCTTATAATCTGGCGACTGCAATCTGGTCTTGATGGTGTCCAGAGGATAGACAAGAAGGTCGACTGTGAAAGCTGCGAAGGCCCCAGCCTGTAGTTGTAATCGTAAGTACAAGCATTTTGCAGGATCTAGACCGTCAATGACTCACCACTAAAATGTCAGTATTGGTATTATTGAATGACATTGCACCGCGGTACAAGCCAGTAAGGGTCGAAAGACTACATTGTGCTTGCCAATAAAAGCTTACACCAAGATCCATGATGCGTCACAATGCTGATATCAAGCTTTAGCGGCTCCTGCCGGCGCTAGACATCTTGCGCACTCGTGGCACTTGAATCTGCCAAGAATCCGTTGGACTAAAACATGGCCAGCCTTCCTCGCAACAACCAAGTTTCAGGTCTCAATCTCAACGTCTTTACCGGTCACTCTTACAGGTCTCGACTTAACACATATTCAAGTCGCCACTGAGGTACACAAACCGCCTATCCGCGAGGCCCAGAACGATCGTCGAGCGCAAGGTCTTGGTTCAGTGACGTAAAGCCTCAGCCACTTCGATCGCAACCTTTAACGACCAGGCTGTAAGAATTGGCTTACACCGCCCGGAACATGCTGTGAGCAATCAAAAGTTGCTGGATGCTCATGTGTGGGGCGTTACACCGTTGAAGCAGGAAATAGAAAATCGCTCACCCGAAACAGCCGAAGGTCACATTCTCTTCCGAGTCTCTACATTTCTTCACCAAGGCAAGCGCATCATCCTGAGAATTTTCCATCACTCATCCACGTCCAAACGGTTCACATTTCCGAGACCTGAGAGCAACGTACTTTGGACTCGTCAATGTGGTGAATTTGGTGTTAAACTACAAGGCTTCTTACTTCGGCCAATCACCATAAGGCTTTGATCAGGCTTTGATAGCGTCGCTACAATGTCTGGGTACTACGATGATGACGACCGTGATGATAGAAGAGATCGTCGACGTGATAAGGACCGGAGAGACAGAGATCGTCCGAAAAGCACACGTCGTGAGCGGCCACCAGTCTATGAAGAGGAAGAAATCATCGAAGCTCGTAGGGGGCCGGCGCGTGACAGGGACCCTCGAGATTCCAAAGCTGGTGCGTTAGTCAGGCGTCCTCAGAACAGTGACAGCGAATCATCGGTTGAGGATATACATCGTGATTATATACCTGGAGGGGGTTACGATAGACGTCGCGGCGACCGTGATCCACCACGGCGGGCTAGGTCACATGGCGGTGGTAGACATGACGATCCTTACGACGATAGACCGCGCAAGAAAGACAAAAGACGTATGCTTGACCTACTTCCCTCTTAATTACTAACTTTAATGGAAACTAGGTGATCGCCGCCGCGATCATTCTTCTTCCAGCTCTTCCAGTTCCCCAGGTCCTCGCCGGAAGCCAGAGCGTCGTAAGTCGTTGGGAGAACAAGCATTGGCAGCGCTTGGTGTGGGCAGTGCTGCAGGTGCATTGAAAGGAAAGCATGACCGTGACCGCGATCGCGATAGAGATCGAGGCCACGGAGGACGCCGTCGTCGAGACAGTTCCTACAGCTCAGATTCTCGGTCTCGGTCAAGGGGTGGGCCAGCTGGTCTAGACCAAGCCCAATTGAAAAAGGCCGCAAAAGCTGCACTTCTTGCCGGAGCGACAGCAGCCTTCAGAAATCGAAATGAGCCCGGTGGGTGGGCAGGGGAAAAAGGGAAGCGTGTATTGACAGCAGCTATTGGTGCGGGAGGTATTGATGGCCTTCTGCAAAGCGGCAACAAAGATGGAAAAACCGGAGGTATGATGCAGACCATTGAATCTGTCGTAGGAGGTCTTGCGAGTAACAGATTGATCAACGGGAAACGCGACAAATCCGAATCCCGATCTCGGTCTCGCTCACGAGGCGGTCGGGGTCGTGATGATCGAGAGGGTGGAGGGGGAGGACTTGCCGGCCTCGCTGCTGGCGGGTTGGCTGCAGCAGCTGGGAAAGCGTTGATGGACCGGACCAAGTCGAAGGACAGAGATAGGGGTCGACGTTATAGTAGCTCTGATGATGCCCGCGGTGGAGGTCGAGGCAAGCGCAGCAAAAGTGTAACCGATTATGCCAAAAAAGGCATGGCCGCTCTTGGGATTGGAGACAAAGGAAAAGATGATCGTGGCTCCCGTCGTGGATACGATGATAACTATATACCTCGACAGCGTGGTGGTGGGGGTGAGGGCGGTGACGGTATCAGCTCGTTTACCGGCAGTCAAAGCAGCTCTGAAGATGATGTTTCCTCTTCTGAAGAGGACCGCGAGCGTAAAAGTATGGGCAGAAAGCAGCTCATCACCGCCGGGTTGGCGTCAGTGGCCACCATCCACGCTGGACACAGCGTCTACCAGAGTATTGAGGGACGAAAACAACATATCAAGGAAGTTAAAAATGGAGAGATGTCACCCCAAGAGGCTCGGAAGAAGAAGAATAAAGCAAGACTACAGGATGCTGCCGCGATTGGTATTGCCGCGCTGGGAATCAAGGGCGCCTACAGCGAATGGAAGGAAATGAAGGAGCTAAGGAACGAAACACACGAATTTGATCTCAAGCGTGCCGAACGACACGCGCGGAGAGAGCAGAGGGCGATTGATGCCGAAAAGCATGGCCACCTGATGCCTTCGTATGGAGATGTTCATGACCAATACCGCGCTTCAGCGCCAAATATGAGTGCAGGCGGAGTGTACCATGGA
>JAABUP010006924.1_pt1 | contig 15647 bp, 16 predicted proteins | sample 5559201 | NCBI WGS metagenome assembly JAABUP01 (sample SAMN10711887, study PRJNA513373) | rock metagenome | isolation source: Antarctica rocks | place: Antarctica
TTCATCGGACAAGGCCAATGCATGAGATAGAGGTCCACGTAATCTAGGCCTAAACTGCGAAGGCTCATGTCGAGATTCTCCTCGACCCTTGAGTGGTAGGTACACCTGAAAGCGAATCATTGAGCCCCCTGTGAATGTCCGCCCGTGGAGATGAAACATAAATGCACCATAATTTCGTCGTCACGAAAATGTCTTCCCGCTTGACTTTGCCAGACTCGAAGCTCTCCCTCAGTCCCTCCCCAACCTCATCTTCGTTGCCGTACACGTATGCGCAGTCGATGTGCTTGTAGCCCGACGCCAGCGCGTGGCTGACGGCTTTCTTCACCTCGCCTTTTGCAGATTGCCATGTCCCTGCGAGAAACTCAAACGTCAGTAGAACCCCGGAATATGGGATTGTGTATAGGTTTCTCGCACCTAACCCTAACGCGGGAATGGAGGCTCCAGTATTTAACTTGAACAAAGTGTCTGCCATCTCGAGATGTTGCTGCTGGATATCTCTTCAGAATTCTTGTGGAGCAAGTAATGGTCTCGACCTCCAACGCACGTGAAAGCAAACACGACGATCAGCTGCGACTAGGATAACCCTTCTGCACAGGGTGTGCTTTGATTTCCTCCAGTAAGCTTTGGCCATCAGAACTGCCCTGGGCGACTACGATGGCCTTTGCTACCAAAGATCTGGTTCATGATCTTCGCTGCGCCGGCCAGATTCACCTGTCTGGCCGTTGGGAACTATGACCGCTGGGCTGTGACAGATCTAAAGAGCGTAACTGCGCCGACAAAACGGTGCCAGAGTGTATGACTTCGGCGCAGCCTACCATTGCGAACGAAACAGGCATATTTCAGAACAAGGGATATATTGCTTTTTGCTGCACAATGAGAAATTACGCCATTGAGAGACAACGTGAAGCTTGCAATTCTCGCCTAAATGAGGGGCGAGTTCGGTGTAACTCCGGGGGCGATCAACCACATTAGTATTTTGGATCTTCTCAGTAAGGATCTGGACCCTGCCGCTTATTGCTCCCACGACGACTCTGCCAGGAGGAAAGCCCAGCAATGTTTGATCTGCTTCCGAATGGGCGCCGGTACGTTAGGCTCTTCAGGGTAAAAATATACATTTGTGCTGTTCCAAGCACTGTCCGGTATTGTTTCCTACATTATAAGATCCAACGAGTGTGTTAACCCGTTGGTGTACTTCGTACATCACTTTCCATCTTGTCTACGGTATTTACATCTGCTGGTTCTACGAATTACAATTCCACATCTTCAAAACCTCGAAATGGTACCAGCAGCCATGGCGGACGAAGCATTCTTCAATACCGAGCGCGATGGCATGGCTCTGGAAGAAATGTCTGACAATATCGATACCGTAAATGTCCTCAAAGCTATAATCCAGAAGGGTAAACCTACCCAAGAAGAGAAGGACATCTACGAGCAATCCAGGTTCGACGCAGAGAAGGACAAAACTCAATTCCGCAAATATGAAGAGGCCTGTGACCGGGTGAAGGACTTCTACCGCCTGCAGCACGAGAAGCAAACAGTCGCCTACAACCTAAAGGCCCGCAACGATTTCAAATCTAAGACACGCGCCGAGATGACCATCTGGCAAGCGATGGAAAAGCTCAATACTCTCATTGACGAGTCAGATCCAGATACTTCACTCTCCCAAATTGAGCACTTGCTCCAGTCCGCTGAGGCGATCCGGCGTGACGGAAAGCCTAGGTGGTTCCAACTGACGGGTCTCATCCACGATTTGGGAAAGCTGCTCTTCTTCTTTGATGCTCAAGGCCAATGGGATGTCGTTGGAGACACTTTCCCAATAGCTTGCGGATTTGACAAGGGCATCATCTACCCCGACACATTCACTAAGAACCCAGATTACGGCCATGAAATATACGGAACCAAACACGGTATCTACAGCCCAGGCTGCGGTATGGACAACATCATGCTTTCTTGGGGCCACGACGAATACCTCTACCACATTGTCAAGGAGCAGTCGAGATTACCGAATGAAGCCCTCGCCATGATCAGATACCACTCGTTTTACCCATGGCACTCGGCTGGTGCCTACATGGACTTCATGAACGAGCACGATGAGAAGATGCTGGAGGCTGTGAGAGCATTCAATCCTTATGACCTGTATAGCAAGAGTGATGACGTTCCAAAGGTCGAGGATCTCAAGGTTTGTGGTTGCATCGTTGCTCGAATTTGGTGTCTTGGTTCTGACTCCTGCTTTAGCCTTACTATATGGAACTTATCGATGAGTTTTTCCCACAAAAAGTGGTGAAGTGGTGAAGTGTTGGTTGCAGGATTAGGTATTGGGCTTAATTTCACATTTTGGTACATCGTACTATTTGAAGGTCTGAGGATTCAAACACGCCATGTCAGAGCGAAAAGGGCAACATCATTCTTGTAGACCATGGATACGATGTGGATGTTGCAAGGTCTCATGTCCCATTTCACCACCATCTGATCATCATCCATCAGATTGTAATTCGATCATAATCTATGGCGGTCTACGTGCGTTCCATCATAACATTACCTTCCCATCCACCCACCATCCACTGTCAAGATCTCCCCCGAAACATACGCACTTGCCCTACTGGCCAAATAAACCACAGCACCCTTAAAATCCTCCGGCTTGCCCCACCTCCCTGTCGGTATCCTGCCTAGAATGCTCCGTGCCCTCTCAACATCCTCCATCAGAGCCGTATTCATTTCCGTGGCAATATAGCCTGGAGCAATAGCATTGACGTTGATGCCCTTCCCGGCCCATTCGTTTGATAGCGCCTTGGTTAGTTGCGCCACTCCCCCTTTGGAAGCGGCGTATGCGGGGACTGTGATACCGCCTTGGAAGGAGAGGAGAGATGCGACGTTGATGATCGCTCCTTTGCGGTCTGAGGACGAGGGAGTTGAGAGCATGTGCGCGCCGATGTCGCGGCAGAGTGTGAAGACTGTGGTGAGGTTCACTTGGAGAACCTAGAGTTGCGAACCCATTAGGGATTTGATGTGCAGTGTTCTCAGACGGAGAATGGTGACCCACCTCGTTCCAGTCTTCCAGAGGAAATTGATGGCTAGGATGTCTTCTCTGTATGCCACCGCAATTGAGCAAGATATCTATGCGATGGCCATCCTTCAATATTGCTGGCGTCAGAGCGGAAATAGAGGCCTGAGACGACAGATCTGCCGTATAGATTGTCGCTTTCCGACCGAGCTTTTCGACGAGGGTTTTGGTTTCCTTGTTGGAAGTATCTCTCTACTTTAGACTGATCAACATAATGTTTGAGGAAGATGAACGGGTACGAACCTGTACAAGCAATACATCTGCGCCTGCTTCCCCCAGTGCAATCGCCATTGCCTGACCTATGCCCCGAGTCCCCCCAGTCACCAGAGCTGTTTGGCCATCCAGGGAAAACAGGTCGTGTATGGAAGTCATGTCTGAGAGGTCGTTTGAGCTTTCTAGCTACTACGATAGATGTTTTCACGTGAAGCACGCAACGGTCAGAGGACAGTGTATTGTCGCTGTCATCTTTTTTACGAGAAGCTCGGGCTGAAGTTGTAGCGAAGAACTGCCCCTCGTTCCGGCAGGTTACAATCCCGGAGTTGTCTTTTGATAACAGTGGGCTTGGTGAAAGAGATTGCCATGATCCGCCATCACTGCCAACAGGCTTAGAGCTCTTCTATAGCGATGCCCTACCTTTGCCGGAGATGAGCTTTTACCTCCCACCACGCAGCAATCACAGTAAGCAGATAAGATGTCTCCGGCTCTCGTGGAGACGCCCGCCAGCAAGGTCTCAGACTCGTCCTCCGTACAAGCACTTGTACTCCATGGCGAAGAAGATCTGAGAATTGTAGGTCAATTGCGGAGACCGACCGCTCGGTGCCGCCAGACTGACGGCATTCCCAGGAAACGCGTTTTCTACCTCCACCGGCGGCAACAGAACTTCAGATCTCCATCCGCTCAACCGGTCTCTGTGGCTCCGACCTGCATTACTACCAGCACTATAGGAATGGTGACATATTGATTAGAGAGCCTCTGAGCTTAGGACACGAATCGGCGGGCAATGTAGTCGCAGTCGGTTCACAAGTCACACAATTCAGAGTCGGCGAGAAAGTAGCGCTCGAGGTGGGACAACCATGCGGAGACTGTGAGAGATGTCGGGAAGGCAGGTACAACATTTGCAAAGGCATGAGGTTTCGCAGCTCTGCCAAAAGCTTCCCACACTATCAGGGGACGTTGCAGGACAGGATCAATCATCCGGCGGCGTGGTGCCACAAGTCAGTCTCTGATCTTATTTGATGTGGCAGTTGGAGTTATTGATACTGATGTCCAGAATCGTTGGCCAGGCTGCCTGCTGATGTTCCTCTCGACTTAGGAGCTATCCTCGAACCTCTTGGTGTTGCCATTCATGCGACACGACGAGCTGAAGTTTCGCCCAAAAGCACGGCTCTAGTATTTGGCGCTGGTGCAGTAGGTCTGCTTTGTGCTGCAATGGTAAAGGCATCAGGCTCAAGCACGGTAATGATAACAGACATCGATAAGGGAAGAGTGGACTTTGCGCTCCGGAACAGCTTTGCTCATGTCGGCTTTGTGGTACCGATGAAGCGCGGGCAGACGATCGAAGAGAAGCTTGACGTTGCTAAAGACACTGCGGCCTTGGCTGCGCAAGTGAAAGACTTGCAGGGCGAGACTATCGGCGAAGTGGATCTGGTTTTTGAATGTACTGGTGTTGAGTCATGCTTGCAAGCCGGAATATACGTAGGGCAACCCCGTTCTCCATGCCAGTGGCCGTCAGCTAATGGAGGCAGGCTACGCGGCCAGGGGGTCGAGTGATGCTCATCGGCATGGGAACACCAATCCAGACCCTTCCTATATCCGCAGCGGCATTGCGGGAGGTAGATTTAATGGGTGTCTTTAGATACGCAAACACGTACGAAAGGGGAATTGAGATCGTTTCGAGCGCGAACGCGAACATGCCCGACTTAGGGAAGCTCATCACGCATAGGTATAGAGGGTTAGGGGAGGCGCTACAAGCATTTGAGATGGCTCGGAGGACGGTTGATAACGAGGGAAGATTGGTGTTAAAGGTCGTTATTGAAATGGGTCATGATGATGAGAGGGCTAGGATATAGATGGTTATAGAATTCAATCACTTCTACTTGGTAGACGCTGTACCTTGCTCATCGACGTATTGAACAGACAATGTGATTTCGGGGTTAACCAGTTGAAGCAGATTCACAGCCGTTGTGTACTTCTTACGCCATTAGGAAGAAGCTGACCGTCCAAGTACAGCGTCCCAAAGTTCAGCAAAGCTGAAGCTTTTCGCTCTCGGTGCAATGTTTGGAATTGGACCCTGAGATCGAATATCCCACCATTAGCGCGGGGTTTGCACCACTACGGATAGGGAAACTCTCGCCTAACTGGTTGTTCCCCACACGATTAGAAGTGGTCATCTTTCTCATCTTCAAAGCACCTCGCTTCCTCCGCCAGCATTATATATCAGGGCCCAGACGCAGTCTTGCATTCAAATCCCCTCACAAGTCGCCAGTCTACACAGTGGAATCTGACCGAAGAGGTGTTCACGCAATCTGTACGTAGCCGGACTTTCATATCCCGATTTCCTCTACTCCATATCTCTCGAAAAACACAAACTGATAAGTTAGCTTCGTGATGGCAGACTTCCGCCAATTGTCCTGTGCATTTCTTCGGTCTCCCCATCTCAGACGTGAGTCTCACAAATCCCCCTCGGTACTTCACAGCTATTGATGGCAGATGTCTAATGCGACTTCCAGCTCCCTGACAGATCAGTCCCCCATCCTAGATCCGACAAAACACGCAGAAACTTGTTCCAATGGCACCACGGAGGCTCAAGGTGGCCTGCGCCGGACTTGGACGCATGGGGGCCCGCCACGCCCTTCACTTTCTCAACCGTACTCCCCGCGCTGAGCTTGTCGCCGCCTTCACCCCAGACCAGAGCGAACTCCAATGGGCGAGAGAACACCTTGGGCCGAGTGGCGTTAAGCTATACACGGACTACGATGAGATGATCAAGCAGCAAGGTCTCGAGGCTGTCGTTATCGCAACCATTACCACTGTTCACGCTGAGCAGTCTATCAAGGCTATGAAAGCTGGTCTCCACGTCTTGTGCGAAAAGCCGCTGTCTACCAGTGTTGAAGTGGTACGTTGATTGATCACTTCTCCGAGCAAACGAAGTTTCACATCTGACGATCGAATGGTTAGTCTCAATCGGTTGTTGACGCCGCAAAAGCACACCAACATCTGAAGGTTATGTGCGGGTTTTCCAGACGCTTTGACGCCTCTTACCGAGACGCTTGGTCTCGGATGGACTCTGGCGACATAGGGCGAGCCTCCGTTTTCCGCTCGCAGACCTGTGACAAGCTGGATCCCTCGGGCTTCTTTGTTGAATACGCAAAGCATTCGGGCGGTATATTCGTCGACTGCAACATCCACGACATCGATCTCGCGCTTTGGTTCTTCGGCCAGGACAGTATCGTCAAGTCCGTAGCAGCTGTTGGAATTACCGCCGTCCAGCCCGAGCTCAGGAAATACAAGGACGTGGATAACGGGGTCGGTATTGTGGAGTTCTGGGGCGGGAAGATCGCATATTTCTACTCAAGCCGCATGATGGCAGCAGGGCAGCATGATATGACGGAGATCATCGGCACCGAGGGCAAGTTGACGGTGAATGCCAACCCGCAGGGTAGCCTGGTGGATATGTACGAGCCGAACGGCATCAGGAGGGAGATCCCGCAGCACTACTATGGACGTTTCGAGCACGCCTTTGTGACCGAGGCCAACGAGTTCACTGCGGCATGCTTGGATAACCTGCCGCTGCCGCTGAAGTTGACGGGCGCGGTGCAGGCAGTCAAGATCGGGTGCGCGCTGCAGGAGGCACTGAACGAGGGTACAAAGATTAACTTCGATGAGACGGGAAGGAGGGTGGAGAGGGCGCAATTGTAGACGAGTGGTGTGGGCATCTTTCCGACAATCTGTCTTGCATCATCGTAAAGGCGCAGGGCCCGTGTCACTTGGAATAGATCTCTAATGGGATTCGAAGCTGTACGGAGCGAATGAACGTTCAAAGGGACTCTAGACATGGTTTTGTGACTGTTTCAATCTGCTCTGATTGGATTATGAGAGCACGGAATTAGACGCGTAATCTTCTAGTCATGATGCTGGCAACGAGCGCCATGATCTAGACCCACGTTACTGCGGACTACTCGGTAGAAGCCGCGGGCCTCCGTCAAACTCCATCGCTCAGGCTCATCGATGCCTTTCGAGGTAGAATGACGGATGCCCTCGGGCCTGAGCTGATTATGGAGGAGTCGAGCGAGTCGATTGCTCCACCTCACTGCACGAAGGCGTGTCCCACTGCGCGCATGGAGGCCACCTTACTCAGCTCGAGGACTGTACGAGGACTGTACGAGTACTTTGTGTGTACATCTCTGTACGATGAAGCAATAGTCGTGCGACATCCGATGACCAGGAGAATCGACATCGAGCTTCGAAAGCTCCGGACACTTACCCGTCGTCAGTAGTCGGTAGCAGCCGACCAAGTGAATTGGCTGCGGGAAGGCTAGAGACTCGCTCCAGTAGCGAGAGGTCTGTATTGCCACGATACCTGAGTTATATTGTCATATATGTGTATGGACGTCGCAAGTGGGCTTCACAAGTCACTGACGATGAAAAGGGTCTCGGAGAATAACACGTGCAAGTATCATCGATTCTCTCCGTCGGCAATTCGAATACATTCAGACTTGATGGATGAAGGAAATTGAAGGGGTCGTTAAAGTTTGATAGCTCCCCCAGATATCTGAATGCGGGGTTTGGCGGCACCAACTTTCCAACTTTCCAACTTACCGATTCCTACAAGCTCGATCTCCACTGCTCCGAACTCTGCTCCGAACTCTGCTCCAGCCAATCATCGGATGCTTCAATCTGGTGCTCCGCTGTCATTGGCCTCGTTCGCGACCCCGCGTACTTGGCCAGAATGTAAGTTAGCCGCTCAAAGATTGCCATGGCCGTCCTTCTCTCTCTCTGGCTAGTCTGTCGACGTCAAGTCGTGCTAGATCATCGCTCTCATGCTGTCCGCACGTCCGGTCGGCCTGCCAGTCTTCCAGTCTTCCAACCCGGACACCCAAATAAAGCCATGCAGGGAGGCGCTCGAGAGCTAAGGTGACGCTTGGGCGGATCAAGACGGATCCGTTGGAGTCCTTCGTCAAGATCGGCCTTGAATTGCTTCTCTCCGCATCGAACCCTGGCTTCACGGAAAAGATATATTGTTCGAGGCCGCCGCGCTTGACATTGACCTCGCCTGCCGCAATTTCTCACGGTCCATCTCTTCCTTTGCCTTTCGGTCGTCCTCTTCACGCCTATCCAGTAATCTAAGAGCAGTTGCATCTTCATCCATCGGCACTATGGCAGACCGGGAGAAGGACTTCTCGCACACTGGCACATTCAATCCGAACTATCCCACTGCTCAGAAGGGATCTGACAACGCGACCCATACCGGAACGTTCAATCCGAATTATCCAGGTGGTAACGGCGATAGTAGTGGTCATCATCATCTAGGAGACGATGTATCGAGTGAAACCGCTCTCCGCCGCATCAGAACCGCCGGCAGCATTTCAATCACACCCGAACTCTTCGAAAAGATCTACCTCTCTCCCCAGAACTCGGTGAAAGGTGATCTACGAAAGACTTTTGGTAATCCTACGCCGTTGTAAGTCGTCCAAGGTCAACGAGCGCCGCGGTAGCCTAACATCACGGACCAGGGCTCTTCTCGGATTTCTACTCAGTCTGACTCCTCTCTGTTGTGATCTTATGGGTTGGAGAGGAGCTGGTGGAAGCGGTGCAGCCGGAATGTCAGTATCTTTTCTTGCCGGGGTATTTCCTCCCGCTAATCAACAATCAAAGTGGCTCGTACTATTTCATGGGCGGTCTCCTGATGATCATCGGCGGTGTTCTGGAATTCTTCTTGGGGAACACCTTCCCCTTCGTTGTCTTTTCCTCTTTCGGTCAGTGCTGCCAACAAATGTGTCCAGTGTGAAGTCCCGGTACTGATGAGCGTAGGTGGTTTCTGGCTTACCTATGGCTCGACAATAACACCTTTCTACAACGCATACGGAGCCTACTCCCCTGACCCAAGCAAGCCGGCTGAGGGGCTTACTAGTCCACAATTTGCCGCCAGCTTTGGTACGCTCACCAAGGACCCCACCAACAGTACTCAAATATCTTGGGAAACTAACATGCAACAGGCTTCTTCCAGCTTTGCATGGGTCTTCTCTGCTTTGTCTACCTAATTTGTTCCTTGCGTACTAACATCGCCTTTGTTATCATCTTTGCCACCCTTGTCGCTGCGTTCGGTCTCCTGACGGGCACATACTGGCATCTCGCCCTCGGTCATGCTGCCTTGGCTGCGAGATTGCAAGTTGTTAGTCACCACGTCTTATATCCATCAGCTGTTTGCCAAGTCGAAGCAGAACACTGACGGTGCTTCTCTTTTATAGGCTGCTGGCGCATGTCTTTTCGTAACATCTATGGTAGGATGGTGGATCTTCCTCGCCCAGATGCTCGCTGCCGTCGATTTCCCACTTCAGGTCCCTGTCGGCGACATCAGCCACCTGATCACAGGTGCGAGCACCAAGATGGCGGCGAAAGAAGAGTATTCGGCATAGAAATGTCGGTGGACTAGGTCACAAGAAACTTTGAGGTACGGGCGCGATAGCGGACAGAAGTAATTCACTCTCTTACGGCGGTAGTAGCCGTTGGTAGAGTGTTCAAAGCTTTTGTGTATGTTGGTTTGGTTTAGTTCGGTTCGACTTGGCTATCAATATCCTGCTGGTGTGTATGTACGTGTTGCGGATACGCAAGATTATGCCATCTATCCTCCTGGAAGCTGTTCAAAACCACAGCACTTCCAACTCCCAAGCTGCATGATTACCTGCGATTAATGCCAAGCTATGCGATCTCTCCCTGACAATTTACTGTTCGTCCGTGAGTTAGCTGCTGCATGACAATGCCAACACGGTCCATCGTGGCTTATCTTTGTTTCTTGCTGGTCATTGTGCCGGTCAAACTGCACATCCTACTTCGGCTACTTGCCAACGTTTCCATCACTCAGTCATCCTCTCTTCGTATCATACTGCTGGCATGTCAACATGATACGCGTTGACGCAGCACTCTCAAATCACTCGCACCCGCTGTTGTTCACAAGCCTCACATCTCCTCTACAAACACTCATAAAAGGCCCTTCTAGCCTCACAGATAACCGCTTCCTTCCAGTTCCCTAACCCCGCTGCCGGCAGCGCTTGACGCACATCCATGCCTCCGCACACCTCATCGTTGACCTTCCAAAAGTTTCCTTAGATGCAGCCGCAACGTTCGAAGCACCATCAAGCAGCAGCGGCCACAACAGCACCACTCACATCCCGGATGACCCGCCAATCTCGCATGCGTCGCCTAAGCGGCAAAATACGCTCACGTACCCGGGCCCTCAAACCCCTCAACGGATCCTCTTGCAGCTAGTTATGGACCTTTCGTGCGTGATACGTCCTATGATAACTTATCTGTATGGCGACCGCCAACAAGATGGTTGCTCGACGGATGAGCCATATCCAGAGAATGGTGTTTTCGTTTTGTGCAGTGCGTCTGCAGAAAGGCTTCTGATCGATCGCCGCTTGCCTTGTGCTGCAGTGCCGGTGCATGTACGTCCGTAGTGTAGCTATGTACCGAGTATTGCTGACCGCGTTGGTATTGTACTCGTAGGCGGCGACGAAGAGCGCGCTTCAACTTGCAAGAAAACTAGATTACGGTTGCATGAGGGTAAGATATGGGGACTGACACGTCGTTTGTATTTGAACCAAGGCCGAGAGCGTTGTTTCCCGACCGAAGGTCACTTGCGGGGTTGAAGTCTTGATGGCTCTAGTAAATGTCATCCAGTATGTTCTTCGCAGATCGACTACAGTATCGATCCCTTTTGGAGGGAGGGTTGGGAACCTTGTAAGTGTCTAACGCTGCTGCCAAAGTCACTGAGCTTCGTGCTGGAGATGTGCTCACGCAAGCTGGGCCCAGCGACGTGTCGAATATCAATCGTTGCGGATTACAGGTTGAAGGGCTTCAGTCAATAGTCGACCTAATGTTGAGATAGATCATGCTGGATATATAGATCGCTCCGCTTTAGGATCTAGTTCTGCTTATATTTCATATCAGATGCACAACTCTACAAAGTATAAGTACATGAATTTAGGGCAAAAGTAAGGAGTTGGACAGCTTAGTCATGCTTGTTACAATCTCAATGTCGTAACACCCGATTTGAACCCCAATCTTTCCGGAAAGCACAGATAACGTAGTCCACTCAACAATTGCTATTCTGCTTCATTATTCTACGATTGATTGCTGAGTACTGGGATCTTCATCATTCCTCTTCGATCAGTCCTTGCTTTGAAGGCGAAGAGGTCTTGATGGCATCTTGCGTTGAGAAATGATACTTTATGCCTATGTCCCCGCGATTGATGGAACTGAGCGTTCCGAGATTGGTGGTCGTTGAAAGGAAAGGATATGACTGCAAACGTGGAGGATTCCCTCGAAGTCGATTTTGGAGATACTTTCCCTGGCTGGTCCTCAATAGTGGCCGTTGTTTGCTGTGCAGTCTCAGATTTTGGTTCTGTTCTCTGTTCCGATATATCTTATGTCTTGAGGACAAACAAGCGTGCAACAATTTATACGGTCATGCAGCTTGACTATGGGACATGGGAGGAAGAGTAGATGGAACCGGCTTTGATTGAAGTACGTGGTCAAGGTCAGACCGGTCGTTCTTTCTTGTTATGGCCGTTTATGTGGGGAAACTCCAAGTCTACCTGATATGCCTACAGAGCAACCTATCGATCTAGATACCTTTATGTTTTACACACTCTAATTCAACTTCCTAGATATGTTATGCCTCTCCTGCAGCTGGATTTTTGCATCTCTACGCTTCCTCTCTACGCTGTTCCCAATCCACCACTGTTTCCCCAAGTCTGCTGATCATGAGTTCTAATACGACGCCGCTCGCAAGCCACGCAGGTCCGTCGTTCTTCCAATCTTGGGCTCAACGGGGCCTACCGGAGATCGCTGAGCCGCGAGCATCATCGCCGGATGTATCACCAGCGTGCTTAAACAATGTCGGCCACCAAAACGAAGTTGAGGCATCATATTCAAAGAAAATTCGTCGGCCCCTATCGCTTGATCCATTGGATCAAGATGCCACGGCACCCTACACATCGGTGGATTCAACAGTGGAGAAGTATGCGAAGGGTCTCGATGCCCTCAAAAATACCTACAACCCATCCAAGTCTTCCCTCTCTGGAAGAGCGGGCTCAAAGTCGTCATCCAAGAGTAGCAGAGCCCGCAAGCGATTTAGACTTCCGAATCTCGGCATCGCCTCGAAAGCCACTAAAGAAGGTCCGCCTTCGACACAGCCAACGTTCGGGCAGGGGCCCGGCCGCAATGTGGAGAGGAAACACCAATCGAGAGGAATGTTAATCTCGGCTTCCGAAGGTGCTACGTCTCATTCGAGGCCTACTTTTGGGAGCGGTCGACAGCCGGTAGCAAAGTCTGATACCGCGAACCTATTAACAGAGGAACAGGCGGCGTTCTCAGCCTCACCTGGTAGTACCAAGCGTCGACCAAAGAGCGCCTCCCGGCGAGATAGTGGAAAGCAGGTTTTGTATGACCGCTCTAAGCGTCTCCTGGATATTTTCGGTCGTGGATCCTCTTTCGAGACTAAATTAGATCCCGCAAGTCCTCGGGCTAGGACCAAGACCTTACAACTACTTGACAGCGCCACCAGCGCACTAGCTCAGGGCCCAGATCAACCGCTTACACCACCCAGTCCAGCGACTATTGCTAGCACACGGTCAGCAAACGCCCGTCTCCTCTCTGGGTGGAATAATGCAGCAGCCTCTAGCTCAAGCTCCATTCGCAGACTGGTGATGGGTAAGCCGCCAGTGAACACACCTGATTCGGATGCGCTCTACGGCGGCGAGGACGATAGGGAGTACTTTAAAGTGGAGATCTCTGATCCTGATGGGCCCACGTTTCTTCCTTCTGAGGCCAGGAAAATCTGCACTCCACCTCTTCCATCCGACGGTCCACGACAAGGCCGTTCGCGTGGGTTTTTCTTCGATCACCATCCCCCAGACACTGACGACTCGCCATCGGATGGTGGAGACACCCCTAGGGCTGTCGCAGAGAATTTGCCGAGTACTAAACCAGTCGCGGCCGCAAGGTCGCTAGGCCGCAACGATTGGTACTCCGTACTGATGTCGGTGGAGGATGCCCAAGATACTGAGGAGCACTTTGAGTTGAACGTGCCTGAGCATCTGCTCGGCAGTCCTCTGTGTCCGAGGAGTCCGATGCATAAGTCAGGGGGAAAGGAAATCTGTGTCTATCACGGCAGGAACTGAACCTTCTCTTTCAAAGAGATGTATGGAGAAGAAAACCCCTACGAACTCATTGCGTGAATGGTGTATAGAGTGAGGTCACGCTATACCTGATAACATGAAAACGTCCAAAAGCGCCAAATTGGACGCTGTCGTTCACTGAAGTTTTTGACCTTCTCGTAGTAGACCTTACCAAAGTCAAGCAACTTTGATCAAGCCATGTTCCTACAGGACCATAATTAAGCCTACTTCAAAGGCACTTGCTCCATATCATGGCCTCTATCATCACTAGTTCGCCAGATCCTCTGCTCTGTCTGCGCCATTCCATAGCCTCTGACCGGCCCCCAATCCTAACGACTTCAGCGGACGCTACAGCAGCTTCAGATGCGGTAGACAACCTTGCAGTCGCGACACACCTCCAATTCACCGAGCCAAATCACCAATCCTTTCCGCTCGACACACCCACGCGCTTCGTGTCATCGGAAAACGCAGTCGACCTCCGAAGCATCTACTTTGCCTGGCAGAAGAAGGATGTTGCTATTCCCGAGTATATAGCTTCGGCACAACAGCTCAATGAAGAGCTTTCAGCATCTGGTGGTGCTGGGGGAAAGGTTCAAAACTTGGTATTTGTGGAGCGACTGGATCTTATCACCTGGCTTGAAGGAGCGTCGGATGAGAGCGAATATATCAAGCCATTGGAGTCAGATGGATCTGCTGCGGTTGCTGCTGGCTCAGCTCAAGTTGCCTCTGGAGCTATTGGTGGAATCGCAACCGTGCCGAGTGGAGCTGCTGGGGGAAGGCCAGGGAAGGCTATCGATCCACGGCTGGCGGAGATTTACAATGGGGAGAGGAGGATGGGTGATAGGAATAGCGTTCTGAGAGGCATCAAACCTACAGTGAGTGTCTTGTTACATCTCGAGATATGCATGTATTTTGACAGTAATGTCACAGGACTTCTCGCACATCCGCAAAAGCGCAGAAGTATTCCTAGGCCGGAACCGCAACCGACCAGGTCATACTTCCACAGCAGCCGTGAACACGAACGCAAATCCAGCGCTGGTCTCATTACCAAAGAAACCCGGTCGACGTCCAGATCCCATCATCTTGCTCTCCCCTTCCGCTTCCTCCCTCCTCCGCATGAGCAATATCAAATCCTTCCTCGAGTCGGGCACTTACATCCCTCCGGACAGCGCGCTCGCAGGCTCTTCCAACACAGCTAATATCCTCCATATATCACGCCTGCTACCATCGATAGACCCACAACGACCATTACGCTTCATACTAGTAGATACCCCCGAGCAATTCAAGCCGGATTACTGGTCTCGTGTCGTCGCCGTCTTCACAACGGGTCAGACCTGGCAATTCAAATCGTACAAATGGCAATCACCACCGGATCTGTTCAAGAACGCGCTGGGGATCTATATCGGATGGAGGGGCGAGGATGTGCCGATCACGGTCCGGGGCTGGGGGAGGGGCGTGACGAGCGCGCAGGTCGATAAGTGGAATCACAATACGGGGTCGCAGGGGAGGTGGAGGGATAGAGAGGTCGTGGAGGGGATATGGGGCCAGATTGAAGAAACGATGAGGAGTAGAGGATGGGGTAAGGACGGTGGGCCGACGGCGAGGTAGGGAATCAGTTTTCGGAGTCGGGCCCATGCCAATATCCCACTCGGCTATTCGACGGTCAGATTGTCCTGCATTTACAACGAGTAAACAAGCAATACAGGTCTTGAAGATGCAGCTCACGACATGGGTTGGCACCAATACTGGTGTTCTATGGCGTGGACATTAGAACGTCAAGGGATTTACTTCGCAGATCATAATCCAGATCAGCCGTCTGAGAATCTGGTTGAGGTTCGGAACGCGCTCAGTGCTGAGGGGTTAAGCCTATATCCTGATGATAGGGCTTGTAGGGAGTTTTAAAAGATACTTGATCAAAGCAGTTATAAACCTGATAATTTTTCAGAGCCTTCTAAAAATAGTCTCAGCCATTAAGCAGACTCAGCTTATCAATGAAGAGTGAACTGTTGTTTAACATAATAGAGTCAGAAGGAATGTTCTCATATTGCTTAAGTTGTTAGAATAATATTTAGCTAAGTTTTATGTGTGCTGAAGTTATGTAACACAGAATCAGAATCTAAAATGATTTAATGCAGAACTGCACAAATTTTAACACTCTCTCTCAGATTTAAAAGATCTGAATTTAT
>JAABUP010006925.1_pt1 | contig 15646 bp, 23 predicted proteins | sample 5559201 | NCBI WGS metagenome assembly JAABUP01 (sample SAMN10711887, study PRJNA513373) | rock metagenome | isolation source: Antarctica rocks | place: Antarctica
CGTATTAGTAGGCCTTATAGGGATGCACAAGACAGGCTGCTCTGGAGAGACAAGACTTGTCCTGCACGTACCTAGCTCATCATGAGCTGGAAAGCGTTTTAATTATTATTATTATTATTATTATTATAACTGTTCTGCCTTCACAGACAGAACGCCAATGTGATTGGCTGGTGTTTGTCCATGAGCCTGCGTGCAATCAGTGCTCCGAAGCACATGCGCATGCTGGACAGTCCTGCATGTGACTCCTGCATCCTGTATGTTGTGGTCTCGATGTTCATGAAATGATGCTTTTTTTAATATCTTGCTGTTCACATGAATGCAAGACATGTGGTTGATGCAGGAGGCAGCGCAGTATATAGCAGAGCACATGCATGGTTGGAGCCCACAGACCATTGCCAACATTGTGTGGGCATATGGCAAGCTGAATGTGTGCCACCATGTGCTCATGTCTGCTGCTGCGCAATCCATCACCAGTAAGCCACCATGTCCTCCTCACTTACACTGCTGTAGTGTGTCCACTACATTGCTTTTGCCTCTCTGCGGCATCACCTGCTTGAGAGCAACTTTGTCATGACAGTGCTCCTGGAAGACTTGGCATGGTGTCATGCATTGCACCTGTTCCTGCAGGCTTGTCTATTGACATCTGAATGCATTCTTGAAGGCTTGCCTACTGATGTTTCAATATACACATCGGTGTGTTAATTGCGGTCTTCTCAGATTGCACAGCATTCCAGGGAGTTGAGTGGTGACTGTTGTTGAGAGTCTTTATGCATGTCTGACAATTTGCAGGCATTGTGCCAGCTGGTAAGGGCAGGGCAGAGCATGTGAGGCTGGAGGACTTCAAAGCCCAAGAAGTGTCTAACGTGACTCATGCCTTTGCCAAGCTGGGCACCTACAACACTGATGTGCTTGAGGTAATGTCAAGCAGGCACACTCTGTATCTCTTGCAATCAATGGGCAATGCCATACATGGGGTATCGGCAGTGACATGTGAAAGCGCAATTGTCTTGTCCCAGCATAGGGCTTGTGAGGGAGCAAGGTGCTGACATTCAGCACAAAGAGCAATGTCACTGCTCCTGCCTCTGTTGATGCAGAATGCTGCACCTCTCCTGAAGGGGTCTATTGTAGCCTGATTGATATGGGCTTGGGTCAAAGCAAATTTGTACATTATTTAGTTGCACAACAGGCCCAGGAAGTGCTGCAACATATGCTATTGCTGTTGTCAGTGTGCATTGTCAGTTATGCCTTGTGGCCCTCTGTGTTGGAACAATAGTATCTGGTGACCCACCTAGCATTGTTTTGCAGGCAGTAGAGCAGGAGATGTCCAAGCCAGAGAGGTTAAGGGACAGCACGACGCAGGGCATCGCCAACATCATGTGGTCCTTTGCCACCCTGCGTTTCTACCCAGCCAAGTTCATGACGGCCGCCTGTGTTGCTTTGGAGCACCGTCTGCAGGACTGCAACGACCAGGAGCTGTCCAACTGCCTGTGGGCTGTTGCGCGCCTTGCACACCACCCAGGCCCCAGCCTCATGACCCGCTTCTGTCAAGCTCTGGATGCCCTGGTACCCTTCGTCTTTTGCTGTTTGACGTTTTGTTGGGGTCCACGTCTGTGTGAGCCTGCTGAAGCACGCCTGCTTATGTCATAGGCAGTGGCCACCTGTCTGTGTGCGCAGGCACACACTCATATACCATCAGAGTTGTGCAATCTTGATGGTGGATTGCTCTATGATGTAATATGGCACTCATGGCGTCATACTCGCAACATCATGTTATTTTGCTCGAGGCGCAATAAACAGTCCACTGTGTACCCTTTGCAGTGGTCCCCACTCTTCTGCCTTACGTCCAGATTCTTATGTCAGTTTGTGTCTACAAATCAACGCTAGCACTGCAAGGACTTGCATATTTGATTGAGGTGGCATACATGTTGCAGCTGGCATCAGAGCGCCCGCTGGCTCTGCAAGCATGCGCCAACATGCTATGGGCGCTAGGAGTGCTAGGATCAGCCAACAATGCCACTGCAATGCGCATTGTTCAGTTCATGTCACAGAAAGACTGTGGAGATCTTCTCAGCACTCAGTACCACCAGCTGTTCCAGGTACAACAGAAATGCTTTGTCGTGAATGTCTGCAAGACTCGCATACAGAGTCATGCAGCTGTGCAATATCACTTGTCCATATACTGCTGTTGTGCTCACGGTTAGCAACGCTGTCTCGCTCAGTCACTCAAGCTTGTTAGCCTTTTTTTTTCATTTCTCGTTCCTTGCCCTGGAGATTCACAGCAGAGATCATGATGTGTTAAACATAAGCACAGTGTACTTCAAACTTTGCTTGTCTGCACTCAGCTGGAATGTATCGCACCGCAGCCTGGTGACAAGCAGTCTATTTATGCTGAGTTGGCACCCTTGACACATCTGCCACCATTGTTGCTTTTTAGCAGCTCATGTGGGCAGCAACAACAGACAGGTTTCCCCCAAAGGTGAGCATTGGTCTTGCAGGCGCTGCTGCTGGCACGCATTGAGGCACAGATGGCTGGCAACAAGCAGCTGGCCAGCAGTTTGCTCATCCCTGCTGCCCTGCAGGATGAAGCTGTCAGGTGCACTCCTCACCATTCCTTGCTACCGCTATCGAGATTTTGTTGCACAGCAGCAACATACTGTCAGACATACACTCTGTGGACTCATCTACCCAGCTGATTGCCCACATTGCCTGCCAGTGAGTCAAAATGCTTTGAACTTGCCAAGTCATAAGGTATGCTGTGCTGTAGCTTGTTGTGGTTTGCCTCTGGATCTGTGTCTGTCATTTGTGTCAGCACTCAAATCTGCCAGAAGATAGGGACCGCAGACTAGCATTTAGATCATGAGCAAATAGTCTCTAGGCGATGCTGCTACCCCAGCATTGACACGAGGTGCATGCAGACATTGGAAGATAATGATGCGCAGCAGCAGGGTGTCCATGTTCCACCAGGACGTGAGTGATGTCATAGCAGCCATGCAGATAGAGCACCAAATGGAGTATCTCGCAGAGGATGGCATTTTCTCTGTGGACGTGGCTGTTATCAGAGATGAACAGAAGGTTGCAATTGAGGTGGATGGGCCGTATCACTACACTCTCAATACGCATCAGCCTTTAGGACACACCCTGCTCAGGTCAGCTTGCTCCTTCCAGTGTCTGCATTGCAGCCACAATGTAGATGTATTGCTGTGGCTGCATCAGGAGTGCTCATCATTAGTCTGTCGGCCATGGGCTTGTCAGCATACAGGACTTGCTGCATTTGCCGAGTCTTCTTTGGTGGGCACAGCTTGTGGAGGTAGGAAAGCATGCAGTGCATGGCAAATACAAGTGCACTGTCCAATTTGGCGTAGCCCGTACAGGTTAGCTTTCTGCTGCATTGGTCCTTGGGGAAGCTTCAACCAATCTCAGAGCTGTTCGGATTCTGGCGCAATACTGCAATTGCTCTGAGTGCAGACCATTGATGATGAGTGAAACAACACTCAGCATCAAAGTATATTTATCACACAGATCATGAAAATGTGGTCAATTCCAAGCTTGCTGCAACACATTCAGGATGTGGCATGGTGGTTCCCAGAAAGCTTGAGACGTGACATGTCTGAGTGCAATGCAGGCGGCGCTTGCTAACGGCTCTGGGATGGACTGTGGTCAGTGTGCCCTACTTTGACTGGGGCCGCCTCTACAGTGGCCCTCGTAAGGTAGTGCTCACAGTTTTCTGTATGCGTTCACAGCCCTGTGCAAGACACAGGGTCATATGTGCAGTACAGGCTGCTGGCTGCAAAAGCTATACCAACACTGTGTTGTGCTTCTCTGCTGTCAAGCATGACTCACTGTTTGCCTCTTGGTTCCTGTTCTGTGTACTCTGAGAGCAGCATATGCAATCATGCGCTGTGCCACATACATACACAGAAATTTTGCAATGATGTTGATGTGGGCCGCTAACACAGGCATTTGCGTCACAGCTTTGTCAGCACTATGCATTGATTGAGCGTGGCAACTTGTATGTGTCGTCTGGTCTTTTGAGGTGGATACAATCCCTCCTGGCTGATGGTGAGTGGCAGTTGACTTTCAGATTGGATGCACAAGTTAAGTTGTCATGGTGTGCAACTTTGATCAAGCTGTGCTACGCTGTGCACAGGCAGCCTACCTAGCCAAGCTGCTGACACTTCACGGCGTCCATATTTCCAATTCGCCCATCCTCCAGCTGGATGCAGGCAACATGCAGCAGCATGTGCAAAGAGGCACACAGCTAGGCTATGATATTGCTTACAAGCCTGATCGCTCTAATGGGCATGCCTTATTTCAGTCTCCTGAGCAGACTGGCACCAGCCCGAGGCCTTCTTCTATGGACGTTGCTTGCAGGTAGCTGTTATATTTGCTATGATTATGCCTGGTCAGACTTGGTGTAACTTCGGTATGCCAACTTGTGAGCGGCGGCAAAGAGCGTTCTTTGTTGTTTGTTTTGCGCATGCATCTTGCTGCAATGACTGTTACGTTTTTGGCTACAGGCCAGCAACGGCTGCACAGGACCCAAAACTGAGAAAACCTTCTTATCAGGAGCGTATCTCAAGGAGTCAGTTTAACCGGAAGAAGGTGAAAGCCTTCCGGGCAAACACACAGGCTGAAGCCATTGCTGAACAGCCCAGCCGGTCAAAGGCATCTGGTGCTGATCAGACCTACGAAGCCGCTGACAGGGACAGAACAGGTGCTGCAGCATCTGATGTGCAATCATCAACCAGCAGTCTGCCGGCAGTGTCAGAACAGGAAGTACAGTCACAGGAAATGAATGGCTCCCCTCATCCAGATTATTTTGCAGACAAGGATGAGCACAAGACAGAGCAACAGGATGCTGGCAAGCTGTCATCATCTGATGTGGGACTGGACCCAACCTTGACTGAAGGGGCTTTTAACTCGTTCACTTGGACGTCAGTCTCAGCTGTTGAGCAGGAGGCAGAACCCAATGGACATGCTGCATTGTCACCAGCTGACGTTTTGCCAGGACGGTTTGATGGTGCCTCAGGCCATGATACACACAGGCAGAGCATGCTCCAGGAGCTTGATCGAACAGGAGCTGATGCTGACTCGTCTTGTGGTGCATCTGGCGCCTCAATAAGCAAGCCTGTCAAGTTGGGCTTGTCTAAACATGCTGTTAGGCATGGTGAGCTGCAGCAAATGACATTGGTGAATGAGCTTCGACCTCTGTGCAAACAGTATAGGTTGCCTGTAGCAGGCACCAAGCAGAGTGTCATTCAGCGCATTGTAGAACATGAGAGAACAATGACATCTGAGTCAGCATAAGCACTGCAACTTGTATGCAATGGCCACTCAACTGATGGCAATGAACCTAGCAAAAATGTGGATTTTACGTCTAGATGTCCATCTTGCAGCCCTGAGGTCTGCTGCCCATATCACGAGTTGTAAGCAGAACACACGTTAGGCTCTCTTACCTCTTGCCTGTTAGGGCGCATTTTCACTCACATAGCAATGTATAAATGTGCATGTGTTTCAGCAGAAAATGCAAGGCACAAATGAATAATGAATGCCTATACATGGCCTTTGCACATGAGCTCCGGCCCTCCCAAGTCGTCTTCCTTCGAAGGGTTTAATCGCATCATTCATGGGTGAGTGAAGAACCCCCTGCACTGACTGTCGGGCACCCATAGTTTATTGGGGTGATAGCACAAAGCTCATCGAGCCTCGATCGCCGAGCTGTGTGACCGATGCTGCTAGAGACTTGACCGGATGTCGACGCATGAGAAATTGGCAGTTGCAAGATACCAACGAATCACGTAGCTGCGCAGCCCGTAAGCCCAGTGCCCGACGCACTGGCACTTCTGGCCAATTTTTCAGCACCAAGCTCACACAGCCGCCAAAACACAAACCATTGACGCGTTGCCATACAGTCGATGAACCTAGCTTACGCAGGAAGCCTCGTGCTTCCAGCTAAAGTGCTGTTGATCACGTACACAACACCACGACACGTATGAAATCCACGCAAATATCTTATCGCAGATGATATTACCCTTTTCCACATGTCCCAAGCTTTACTGTGCAGTCAAAAAGATTGCTTGATGAAGCGAAGTCTGTGCAACAAGCAAAACTCTGCGTCAGTGCAATTGCCACTTGACTTTGTTGTCCTGCATACATATTGAGCAGGTGTCTCTGAAAGCTGTCACCAGCTCAACAGAGAGGGACCAAGACACATACAGAGCAGTGCAACTGCTTCTGATGGAATGTCTCACTAAGGACATCTGCAACCAAGTCAACATGCAGTTCATGTCATGCACTTGATATGCAAAATGTAGGAAAACATCATATACTCCCTGCTGAGTGTATTTGGCCGCAACCTTGTTGACAAGACATGCCATCATTGAAAGATAAACAGCAATAGAGCTTTTCGTAACTGCCAGAAAAGTCAAGAAAAGAAAGTTAATTCTTTCTGACGATAATGACAAAAACCTTCTGGAATGGCAGCCTGGAGTCATTGCTGCCACCTGGCGGTCTCAAGCATGTTGCAACAGAGTTGGGGAGGCACAAGTGGCACAAGCATGTGGCAGTACAATTCAGTTTTGGCAATATATCAGTGGTCTGTTCAGGTTGCATTGTCCACACAATCAGGGTGGCACACAGCTGCAAAGACTTTCTGACCCTGAAAGCAAGATCAGAAGCTATCATCAAAAGTCTGCTAACGACTGGCAGTTGTCGCGCGCTTTGCAGCCTGCACAAAGCCGTGTAAGGTGCTGTGGTGCTGGCTTTGCAGGCTTTCTGTAAGATGCCTGTCCAAAAAGGAGAGGCTTCTGCATGCTGAATTGAGCTTGGAAGCAACTTGTCATGTTGAGGCCTCCCAGCACTGGGAAGGATGGAGGGGCCATAGGCAACTGCTGCTGCTGCTGCATGCTTGCAGTTGTATTCAGACCCACTATAGTGGAGTTGAACTGGAGTTAGAGACGCTGCGGCAGAGGCTGCCAAGCTGGAGCTGATGCTTGCGGTGCTCATTCTGCAGGCTGTGCTGCAGCATGGGTGGTGTATTAGCTTCAATCTGGACCTCTGCAGTCTGAGATCATACCACTCTGAAGGGACCGCACTCATGTGCATACATGTTGCTATTGCTGTCCGGCTCAACAACTGCTTGGTCCAAGCTAGGATCAGTGCAGGAGAAGTAAGCTAGCTAGTAGCACACCTTCATGCCTCACTAAATTGATACTGTGCTTGGTGTAAATCAAGATTTTATAAGCGTTTGTTCATGATGCCCTGTGGCAATGACTCATGGCATCAGGGCTAAAATCATTCGCGTCACCCATAAGCAGGCTCGTGCTGGTACTTTCAGTCACATTTGTGACCCTTGACCTAGCAAAGCAACAGGCATGAACTAGCAGCCGTTTGCCCAACACTGACCTGGCTGCAAAAGCCTGCTGTCTGTACAGGCTTTCCTGTTACAGAAATCAAGCTTGCGCACACAGCAGTCTATGACGGCACATGCAGGCACCTGCAGAGGCTCACACAACATACAACAGTGCTTGTGCAGAGTACGATTACAGTATCTCTTGACTTTGACTTCAGTGCAGATCCACGAGCTTCTCTGCGATGTGAAAGAAGGCTGTCTCGTCGGCATTACTCATGCAATGCCTGTCAGCATGTTATTTTGACAGGCGTGTGCAGCCGATAAGCTGCTGCTCGGAGCAGGATGCTCGGAACGCAAAGTTGGTGCACTGCGGCATACTTGTGATGGCTGTACGCACGACAGGGCTTCGGAGGGGGGGTTTTCCCCAGGGACCGGGGGTTCGGGTATCTATATGCAGGATAATCAATGCAACGTTTCAAGGAGGGAAAGGCAAAAGGGGAATGTCTTTGTGCTGTATTCCGTGCTGCTGCTGATTTCGCAAACATTATAGATTATGCGCAGTTTCATCTGGCTCACACTGGATTGCGATGGCTGTGACCTGCCTGGACGGATCTAGGTTGCGCGTGTTCTGTGTCATCGTCTTCACAGCACTTTCATGCCTGCTGCTGTGGCCGTTCGTCATCAAAAGTCTCCAAAAAGGGTTCTTTTGCGCCATTGATGCAGTGTGGGCCATGGACGAGGCTCTCAAGCGACAGCAAGCGCGCTTCGTCTTCACGCAAGACGAACTGGAAAATACTCCCATCTGGGTGGTATCTTTGGAAAGCGCTCGTGACAGGCGTTCAGCTGTGCTGGCAAACTTTCACCGTGAGAATGTCACGTTTGAGTTCGTGAACGCTATTGAAGCATCTTCTGGCATCCCGGCCGGCGACCTTCACCGCTTTGTGGGCCCGAAATTAGCGAGAGCAATCAGGCACGGAGAACGTGCACCAATTATTCGCGCAGAAACTGCAGCAGCTTTATCGCACCTGCACCTCTTTGCTCGCGTAGTTCGACAGCAAATCAAAGTCGTTATTCAGTTTGAAGATGACGTCATATTGTTGCCAGACTTCAAGGGAAAAGCTTTACATCTTTTTAATCAGCTGCCAGAAGACTGGGATTTCATGTACTTATCGGAGTGCCAGAAAACAGATGACTGGACTCCAGTCGGGAAATTCGTTGACACCGACATTTTGACTTTGAGACGAGGGCCATGCACGACGGGCTTTGCTTATCGTACGCCGGCAGCAACGAAGGTATTGCAACATGTTCAAAAGCATGGCCTGAGCTCACCGTTCGATGTGTTGCTTGGAAATCTTGCGTTCGCCAAGAAGATACACATGTACACAAGTTCTCATAGACTTGCCAAGTTCAGTCGGGTGGCCAGCATTATACAACATTCTGGTCACCACAATCAGACATTGACTCTGCCTCCTTGGGATTCTGCAAGAAGGGGTTTAAGACACACCAAGCACACGTAGAGCTGTTAGTTGCAAAGCGACATCTTCTGTTGCAATTATCAAACATTGGTTTCAAGCTTCCATTTAATTCTTCCTGTTGCCACTGCAGAAGGTCCTAAGGTACCAGGCTTCTTTGTGTTTGCATCGCTGTCATAGCAGCGCTGGCTAGTCATGTCAAATAGAAATAAAGCAATTGGTATTGTGTTCAGCTGGAAAAAGTTGACTGCTTCAGAATGCGCAGCGCCACAATAGGCGTTAGGTCTGTCAGCATACATATTCTTTCTATTTGCTTCAGGCTCAAGCAGGTGCTTGTGATGGCCAACCTGGTTATGTGTACTCACAGACAGCGCTGACCAAGAGATGACCCGCCAGAATATCACCCTGGTATTGCCTGAGCAGACTCGAATCTTTGGCATGTTTGGCCGTTGTGTTGTGTCTGGTCAGGCTGCAGACAGAAGCCCAGTGTGTGAGTCTGCTGCAATGACAGCAGCGTGATGGAAGATGTTGAGGCCAAGAAAGCAGGACTCAAGCCCTTAAAGCTGGCTACAATCGCGCCAGACCAGATCACGATAAGTCAAAGATGGACAAACAAGGCTATCAGATGCCTGTACATAACAAAGTGTCTGCCTTTCTGTATGAACCAAGCTTAGCAAGGTTTATAACTATAGTCCCCAAATATAAAACCCTGACCATCAAACCCATGTTCAAGTATGTCATATCAATGAGCTGGAGGGGTGGATGTGTTAGGGACACCATGGCCAATGTGTACAACCCTTTTCGTAAGTTATGCGGCTCAATTTCTAAGGACCGCCTCCGCGTCCTCTACAGCGCCTTCAGACACTCGCAGTTGCACCAACCTGATACACACAAATATTATGGTCATCTTTCTAACAGCCATTGCATGCCTATTGGACAGATACACCAATAAACCACATCTTTATTTTTGAGAGCGGTCTTGAAGACGCTATTCGAGAAGGCCCGTCTTCAGTGAACGTCTCAGAAGGGCAATGGATGCTCTGTCTTTGAGACCGTCTCTGAGACGAAGCTTCTCTTGACCGTCCCGAGAAGGACCGTATCATGAGAAGCCCCAGAGACGCAGCGTCTTAGATGATAACGGGGCGTCTCTAACCTGTTCAGCGCATTTATTAGCTTCTCCGGCGTTACACACCCCACCTGGCGTTACACAGTCATCTGGCATCCTGGTCATGAACAGGCTGCCCGGCAGGGCCACTTTAAATTGCCCATCTGAACTGCAACTGTACTGTTGGCAACTACTACATTAATACATCAACTTAGTGTTCACTGTGACAGCTTGAAGATCATCTGTTCACATCTGGCAACTGGTGAAGCTCCAAGTATGTTTTTTGTAAAATCACTCAACAGTAATACAACTCCCATGAGGGTATTTTTTTTGGGACACTGCACAGTATAGCTATCATATGATGCATGTGGTGCAACCACAGCTGCAGTACATATAAGCTGACCTCGACCTTTTTCTGACGGAACACCTGTTGTCATACCAAGAGCGCTGTGACTAAGTATACAGCTAGCAATGTACTGCTGTAGCCCATGTTCAGCAGGTTGTGAGTCAAGTGCTGTAGTCCAAATGAAGCAGGATTTTGCCACAGAAGGTCTACCATGTCTCAGGCAAAGGAACATGTGACAAACAGCTATGGCGCGAGGCGTTTGCATAGCCCCCTTATGGGCCTCTGCTGCTGGTGTTGCTGCTGTGTTGCTGTTGCTGCCGCCGCTGTGGCTGCTGCCCTGGCTGCTGCCGCACTGCAGCAGGCTGCTGCTGCAGTTGCTTCCCATCATATGGAATGCGGCAAAGTTCAGGCCACAAATTCAGCATGTCATTCAGTAGAAAGTCTTGCGGGGGCCCTTGTTTCCACAAGGCAAAGTGAGGACACACACATGCTCGCTGTGTGATGCTGTCAACTGTCATAGCTTGGCTGTCCGTAGCACTGCTCACCACTGAGAGGGACGGTCTCCCACACCAAATGCCGCATGGTTGCGCTTTTGGCCTCCTTGCCAGAGGGCTTGACAGCGTAGTATCTAACGGAAGGTAAAGGCTCCTCAGACTGCTGGTTGTCTTTGTCTGCCACCCGGACTGTAAAGATCATGTGCACCTGAACAAGTCAGTAAGTTCAGTATCAAGGCATGAACTGCACGTGCTCCCATGCCTAGCAACATCATTCTCTCGATGCAGTGCAAATGTCACTGGAGCGAGCACTGCAACTGAAGCTGTCACATACAGATTTCCATTTGGCAACTAGCACAAGCAGCTGCTGACTACTAGACAGGCAATATTAGACAAGCCATGCGTACTACAGCTGTTTTGAGCCTATGCCAAGGAAGCTGTGTCATTTCAGCTGACCTGTCCAAGCCATGGCTCATCAGCAGTCTCGCCTTGGATCTGAACATCATGCAGCATTGAATGCTGTTGGCCTGCGTACTCAGCAAATACCGCCTCCTTGCATGGCTTGACCAATGCAGCGTGACCGTGCACCAGGTCAGCAGTGCCATGGGCGAATGGAACACCAAGCACTTTTTTTAATGTTGACCTGCATGCGCAGGTTGACTATCATCTGTGCATAGGTTGACACTCACTGCTATGCATAGATGAATTAGCATGACATACAAGTCATGAATGCAGGTCAAGCTATGCAGGGAGGTGCCACCACAAAGACATCAGGTAACAGGAAGCAGTCATGACCTTCACTATTCTCACAAGGCAACAAAAGTTACAAAAAGTAAGGAAGAAGAAGAGCGGTACCATTTGTTCGCCAACTATCTGTTTGTGTTGCTGAGATGCCAACCATACAATGCTGAGGCAAAATATTTCAATGACAGCACCTCTGTCAACATGTCCTTCAGACTCAGGTACACCCCTGTGCAGCAACAACAATGCCATCAATGACCTATCAAGCCCCCCTCGTAAACAAGCAGATCAGGAAACATCATAATCTAATTCAACACCCTGCAAAGTGCACTTCCCTGCTGTGATGCAGGGACACAAGCTCCAGGGTTTACACACATCAAGACAAAGACAACTCACCTGTGAATCAGCTTCTCCAAAGTGCACAAAGTGCTGTCAGTATGTCTCGCAATTGCTGATAGCATGGGTACTCTGCAGAGCATGTCGTCAGCCTTTTGTCGTCAAAAGCCTTTTGCAATTGATGCAATAAAGTCAGCTTCAAGAGGAGGCTAGAATTACCAGCAAAGAGCACAACAATGGCGCCTGGCAACATCCCGTTGATAGCCAAGAATATGGTCTTCAGCATGCCTCGCCTTTCTTGCTGACATTTGGTGTTAGCAAAAGCTTTTGGAGACATAGCTGACAGTGGATGTGTCTGTCATAGGCATGTACCTCAGCGGTAATACGCTCAGTGCCCAGTCCTTGGGAGGGCACGTTTGTGCCGTGGAGTACTCTGATGTAGATCATACGCTCCAGAATCATGCCTTCCAAACGGTTTGCTTCTGCCTTGGTTTGGTATTCATAATACAAATAATGCATTCTAAAAGATGCTTGCCCAGACCATTGATGTCCTGATGCAATACATCCTGTGGCATGGGAGCAAAAATATTGACCCAGAGCCAGCCAAACAGCACGCTCTGCAACAAGACAGTGATTGGGAGGATAATGCTGATGCTGCTGCAGCAATCAATGACTCACTGGGCCAGCAATCAGACCCCTGGAGGCAAGAACAGGCTCAGCAAAAGCTTTCCACCCTCTCTCTTCATCATACAAAAGTCTGTGCAGCACAAATGTGGCTCACAGACCTGCTCAGGCTAAGCACACATTGTAAGGCTTTGCAGTTTGCCCAAAGAAAAAGGGCGGGCTCACCTCTCTCACATCCTTCTTAGTTCTAAGGATGTTGCGGCTTTGTGACAACATGCTTGACAGCACACACATGCTTCAAATTCAAGCAAATCCACTTTTCAACAAGGTCAGCTGAGTAGAGAAGCAGAGTGCAATAGCATTCCTGGACAGATCTGCCTGGCATCAGCACAAGGTGTGTCCTGCAAGAACAGACACTGTTAGCTTAGGGTTTCAAACCCTAACAATATGTACTCATCTTGTGCTGGCTCATGTCATGCCTGCCCTCACATGCGGCTCGCAACTTGCAGCTGTTTCACAACCAGCCCCATGCCAAGCTGGGCAGCAAGCCGTGTCCTTTCCTTGAAGGTGACTAAACCCGTGTACTCACATGTGGCAGATGACAGCGTGTATTGTTGTTGTCAGGCGTGTGACGCACAATTACAGCTACATACCTGGTATTAGGCGTAGGTTTGGAAGTAGTGCAATGTGTTTGCAACCTTATGCTGTTCGCTGATGCCACTGAATGGTTCCCTGCAGGACAGCCTCAGATGCATGAAGCAAACTGACGTATCATACGGTGTCATAGACCCTACTGCGGCACAAGAGCCACCTTTACCCCATGCAGCCATTACAACCTGTGCTTTGCGGCCTGCAGAGTCAAGATGCGTGCCATCACTCCACATCATCACCATGAGGATTGGGTGGTCCCATTCCAAAATAATCCTTGACACAGCAAGCTCAGTAAGCTTCAAGATGTGTCATTACTGCTGACTCAACGCAAAGAAGGACTACCTGCAGCGGCAGCCATCTGTCACCGCCAGAAGCTTCATTGTAAACCCTCTCACCGGCCGTCGACTCTTTCTGTGCCTTGGGGAACAGCGTGAAAGGCTCATCACTGTTGCTGATCATATCTGTCATTGACTGCCAAAGGTTCTTGCAAACTGAAACAAAGACTGGCTCACTGACTTGCAGATCAGGCCCTATGCCTATATGTTCCAACTCGCTGCCAGTGCTGTACTGGCTCATGGCTGTTTGCCAAGATGCCGATGTCCTAAAGAGCTCGCTGGGACTGTGACTGTGATAGCCATACTTCATGAAAAGCTGCAGCCAGCAACCAATATCTGCAGCTGCAGCATCAAGTATCTCCAGAGCTAAACGTCATGTGCACAGTGGTATGCATAGTAGCGTCTGCAGCAGAGCAGGTGCTTACCTGAGAGACGCTTCATCAGAAATGCCATGACCTCAGCCTCTTGATTAGGCTCAGGGCGAGCAGATTCCTTGTCTGTGTCCATTTGCTGCATACTGCCAGCTATGTAGTCAAGCATGTGGTCACAGAGGTCTTGCTCCTCTGAAAAGTCTGCAGTTGGGGTGACATAGCCTGACTCAAGATCCTCGTCAGCTGGTGGCAGTGCGTGACCTGGTGGGGACGCGTCTCCAAGACATAGCTAATGCTGTCGTCAGGATTGCCACAACAGCCTCAGGTTTGATGGTTTTTTACCTGAAGATACCATCGACTACACGCTTCGCACTGCTCTTGTCCGGCGTCCGTTTGCCAGGTAGTCATTTGGCCACTTCGCGCAGAGAGTGATCATGATCTCGGCTATAGAGAGAGAGAGAGACATGAGAGATTACAATGCTTTAGCCAGCCAAGTCTGATCACAGATAGAAGAAGACAAACGTCAAATTAGGAGGACATCAAGACAGCTTAGAACAAACTTGAAAACTTGCATGTGATCTTGTTGTGCAAAAAAGGACCGCATGGTGTCAATGTTCGTGGGAAACAAAGGAGCATACTGCTGCCTAAGTGCATGGAGAGCCGGACACTCAAAAATCATGTGCATTTCATCTGCAACAGCCACACCACCACAATGTGTGCACACCCTATTGGCCCTGGCAACATGCTGGCCTCCAGCAAAACGGCCAAGAACAACTGGCAACTGACGAAAACCAAGTCTAAACTGTAGAAATCGTCGCATGCGCCTACCAGAAACAGGTAGCTGACAATAGCGCCTATGCTGGCTGAAAGGCTTAAACCAATGATGGTATGTGCATGCGACAACCCCAACAGTAGGAGCTGCCCTAGGACAATGCAGGGCATGTCATGGGTGCCGTCCAAATGCTGACGCAGGCCCTTCACAATTGCACCAACCTCCAAAACAGGGATAACACCCCTATCATGAGGCATGGGCTGCCAAATGGACTGCAAGCAAGTAGCTATGGAGCCAGAAAAGTTCTTGGCAGAATCCCCAGCAGAATCAGCATCATCAATATTGTCAAGCAAGATCGTGTGAAAAAGCGACCCAACAGGACTAGCAGCTATTTTGTTTCAAAATTCAAGAGTCCGCTGCCACCAAAAAACCTGCAGAGGCGACAACCCTAATTCCTCAAGCAACATAGCACTAGGTGTAGTATACTTGACTCACAGATGTGCTTAAGGTATTTGTCATAGATGGATTGTAAAGCAGTCCGTGCCTTCTTTGCTGCGCCACAGGGGCTATGCATGCCCCATAATTTACAGCCGTAATGCAGAGATGGCACAAGGATGCTTTGCAACAGGAAGAGTTTGAGGTTGGCCGTGTTGCCACACTGCAGTTGAGAATGCCTCTGCTGCACCACAGCCCAAGAGCCAGCTGCCTTTGCCTTCAGAGGGGTGATAAGATGAGATATTTCCCCCGATGCATGAAAGTGCAGACACAAGTATTCGAAAGTGTCAACACGCCTCACTGGATGGCCATTGCAAGTGAAAGCAACTGCCGCTAAAGTAGGTGACCTAGCCGAAGATTTGGACACCACCATCACTTTCGTCTTCGCCAAACTGATCTCCATGTGCAATGTGGCACAGTAGCTACAGAGAGAGAGAGAGAGAGATTACAATGCTTTAGCCAGCCAACAAGTCTGATCACATATAGAAGAAGACAAATGTCAAATTTGGAGGAAATCGAGACAACTCAGAATAAACTTGAAAACCCGCATGTG
>JAABUP010006926.1_pt1 | contig 15644 bp, 22 predicted proteins | sample 5559201 | NCBI WGS metagenome assembly JAABUP01 (sample SAMN10711887, study PRJNA513373) | rock metagenome | isolation source: Antarctica rocks | place: Antarctica
CACGAAACATGCCGCGACACTGCTGAAAAATGCGGAAACCTACTTTCGCGGCGCAGCTGGCTTGGCGAAGAATGAAGGGTCCGTAGATGAGGAGCGGGAGGCAACAATAAAATCAGCTATTGCTTCGACGATGGCTGGCGACGAGAGCAAGCTGGTTGGATTGATGGGGAGAGAAAAGAAAGATATCTTGGGCGTGGTTGAGGACATGGTGGAGGATGGCATCGTCAGCAAAGGGTGGTCTGAAAAGTTTGAAGGCGGTTGAATTCCTTGTGATCCAAACCCATCTTCTGTGTACAGGGTCTCCTAAACTGGCTGAGTTCGTTTCCAGAACGTAACGGCGGTTGCCTGGTGTGTCTTAAGTGACTCCTATAAAATTGATCCATTCTGCTGCGATAGGCCACAGCCACGTCGTCATAATGGTAAAGAACCAGGTTGTAAGCTGTGTTCGTGACTCGCCCTGATATCTCATCTAGTATGATGACTCCCGGGTATTTCCAGGTCTGCCGTGAATCCAAGCCTCTCGCACCATACGCCCACAACAATTCCAAACTCCGTGCCCAATATCAAATCTTCTATCTATCGCACCACCTTCAACTCTTTATCAACATCCAAAACCTCTCTCCCCAGCTCCCCATCCCCAACAGCCCCACCAACCGCCTCCTTCGCCGATTCCAAGTCTCTCACCACCGCTTCCAACCCCGCTACCAACCGCTGAATCTCCGCTCTCTGGTCGCCGATTTTCTCCACCAACTGCGCATTCTGCGACTGTGTAGTCTGAAGTTTCGCGTTCAACGTAGATTGCGCCTGTTGTAGGTACGGCGTCAAATGCGCCAGATACAGCGCTTGTGGGGGTAGTGTGTGAGGCCTGCAACGTCTCCTCCATCAGCCCTGCGTCTTCTTCCCTATTATCGACTACATGTCGGGGACATACGGCACTTGCACCTCCCCAGTCGGCCCCCTCTCTTTCCTCTTCTTCGCCTCCGCTATCAACCTATCCAACTCGTTCAGATTCCTAACCACATCTCTCTCGCGCAAGATATCCTCAAACTCCCCCCTCGCCAACTCCTCTATCCGCGCGTTCATCTGCTTCCATAGCGCCTGTAAAGATTCCGGAACGTGTTTGGCGGGAGTGGGGAAGCAGGCGCTGAAATTGGCGTAGGAGCATGTCTTCAGAGTGTGCGTGAGCGCCGTGGAGAATACTTCTTGGAGGCGCGAGGCGCGTGGACCGGGGGTTTCTGCTACGGGGGGTGGTGGGGGGGGTGAGGGCGAGGCTGCGGCGCGGTCGGATACTGTACCTGGCATATCGATGCTGGGAGGAGATGGCGTTAGGAGCGCCCGTGAAGGGCGTACGTAGAAGTATGATGCTGGAGTAATTTTATGTTGGGGGTTGTTTACTCTTTGCGCGGATAAAGATGTTCGCCGTCGCTAGCGCCCAAGTTAGCACTGTCGGTAAAACAACTATTTGGCAGAGAGAACATTAGGCCAATGTTACAAACTTTGCTAATTTGATTATTGTTGAACATAATAGGGTCAGAATGGACATCCTTGTATTGCTTAGGTTGCTAGAATAATATCTAGCTAAGTTTTATGTGTGCTGAGGTCACATGACCTCAGAACAGAACCTGAAATGATTCAACACAGAACTGCACAATTTTCAACACTTCTTCTTAAGCCTAAAAGGTCTGAATTCATAGCAAATCCACTCTATACACTCTGATATTATTCTCTCAATCAACTACTTAATAAGTTGACTCAATTGAATGAGAAAACAGTGAAATTTAAGAGTAAATAAAGGTTTAGTAAGACTGTCAACAGCTTGATCAGCTGTAGAAATATATTTAAGATTGATAAGATGTTGTTTAACAGTCTTACAGACAAAGTGATACTGAATATTAATGTGCTTCATATAGACATGAAACTTGAGATTTTTAAACAGCTCAATTGCTTTCTTATTGTCAGCCTTAATAACAACAGAATTCATGATACAGAAATCAGTTTCACAGAGAAAACAGTATAATTAAATAGCTTTCTTAGTAGTCTGAGTTTTTGTCATGTATTCAGCTTTTATAAAAGACAGAGTGACAGTTTGTTAATGTTTAAATGATTAACTAATAGAGTCTTTAAATAAAAGAAAGACATAAACATTAATAGACTTTTTAGAGTTCTGATCATCATCTCAGTCAGTGTCAGTATAACTCAGTAAACCACTATTAGTGAATTTATAAGTAATGTCTTAAGTAGCTGTTTTAATTAAATAGTGAAAGATCTGTTTAACAGTGTTATAATGAGTAGTATTAAAATTCTAAATGAACTGACTAACAGGGAAAACAGTAAAGACAATATTAAGACACATTTATAACATAATGTACATTAGTGAGTTAATTGCTTACTGATAATGATAAATAGTGATGATGTCAGTCTGTTTATTAAACTTCTTTATAAGAACAATGTCAGAATTCATGAAGATATTCACTGAATTTGCTTCATTCTGATGAAAAGTATATAGAACCTTGTGAATGTAGACTGTTTGAGTAAGACAAATAGTGCATTCAGTATAACTTCATTCAATCTGCATACTCAGATAATAAGTGACAGACCCTAAGTCTGTCATATTAAAGATCAAATTCAGCTTGTTTTTAACATACTAAATGACTGACTTGCTGCTATTAATAAGAAGTAGGTCATCAATGTAAACAGTGATAATAATGCTGTTCTTTAAAAAGATACTGTGATTTAGATCATAAAGAACCTTATTTAGTAATATAATCTTGTCAGATAGTCTGTAATCATGCAGCAATTTGATATAGATAATCTGATTGATAAAACTATAAAGAAAGACTGTAATAATGTTCATTTAATCTGTTTTAAGATTAAAATGTATCACTAGAGCAAACAGAGCTTTATATATTTAAGATTTAATCACTGAGATAAATGTCTAATTATAATTAACATTAAACTGCTGCTCATATTTCTTAATAACTCAGTAGGCCTTATAGTAAATAATCTGACTGTCAGCACTGTGTTTAACCTTGTATACTCACTGACTCTATAGAACATGCTGATTCTGTGAATTAGTCATCACATTTCACATATTATTATACTTAAGTGAGTGTATTTTCTTCTTCATAGCTTTCTTTCACTTATTGCATAAAGACAAGTCTGTAACCTGCTTATATATAGTAGGTTTGATGATGTTGTTCATAGAGACAGTAGCATATGCATATAAAACATGTGCTTTTGAGTTATTATTAAAAGAAGTAGAAATAATAAATGATGACTGAAAGTTAAAAAGTGAACAATAATTGATATCACTGAATGAAGTCAATAAGAAAGAATTTACAGAGAGATATTAAACAAATAGTGTAAATTTCACTGTATTAAATATAACAGATACATCATTAGTATGAAGACTCTGAAAACACTATAATAATAAATGCTGCTGAGCTGATGAAATAATAATCAGTGTAATAAGCAAAAAGACTGATAAAGAAGATAATAAAGATGTTTAAAATGTAGAAGTAAAGACTTTCTCTGAAACAGAAGAAATAACAGAAATAATAAAAACAATTAAGAACTCTTTCTTACTGTTAATCTGTAAGTTAATCATATTTTCATATGCTTTTATATCTTCATTAATAAAGCAATTGTAAATCTGTAGAACTCTTTTAGATTTGAGGTCTTAAACACAGTAAATGAAGTCATTGACAGTGTTTAAATAACAGCACTTTAGACTTCTGTCTTTAAATTTAGCTCTTTGCTGACAACATTTCTTAAAAATATGTGTTTATACAGTTATATCAAAGATATAAAATCTGTTAAGATTCAGTTTTTCATCAGTTTATACTTCATACAGTGTCTTGTTCTTAAGACATTAAGTAGGTAAATGATTCTTAAGAAAGATAGCTGTTTCAATGACTTTAAGTTATAAGAAAGAGTTTATGTCACTATTCTTAAACATAGCTTTAGTCAATTCACAAATAGTGCAATTAACCTGCTCAGAAACACTGTTCTTCTCAGAGAAGTATGTTACTGTAAATTCTTAAATAATGCTCTGAGAACTAAATCAGTTCTTAAGATTAAGATATTTGCATTAATAATTGATACAGAAATGACTGACAGAAAGATTCAGAAGATGAGTTTTTATAGTGATAACAAAAGTCTTAACATGCTTAGCAGTCTGTTTTTTTTTCTTCACAAGATACATTCAGATGAACCTGATATAGTTGTCAGTAAGAGTAACAAAGTACTTTAAATCTTTATATGTGATAGATGTAATGAGACTGACAATATTTAAATGAATAAAACTGAGAATTTGAGTGACTGACTTAATTAAAGTGTCATAAGAATGATGTGTTTGCTTAACTTTTATGCATGCTTTACAGATGTTCTTACAGTAAAGACAGAGTAAATCAGTAAGATTCATGCTGTTAGTTATTTTAATTAAATGTTCAATGTTAGCATGATTAAGGTGCTTTAAACAACAGTGTTATGTTTTAAATGAAATCTTAAAATCTCTGCTTACAGCAAATGTGTAAAACTGAGATGAATTATTAAGATGTAACTGAAATAGTCTGTTGACTTTTGAGACATATCTGATAACATTGTTGTTATAATGTAAGATGCAGTCAGTCATGTTAAAAATAACATTGTCAAACTGTATACAGCAATCACAAATGAGATTTACTGATGAAGAAAAAACATGTATAACATTGCAGAGAACAACTTTCTGTATATTACCGTTAAAGCATACTAAACACAGTGAGACTGTACTCTTTTTAATGATTTAAGCAGGTTCATTGATCATTTTCTGTCACAGGTTTGCAATGAGACTGACGCTCAATTGATAATTTCTAAATACAAGAAGAATACTATGAAGAAAAAAGAAAAGCTTCATACAGAAGTGAGAAGATAATGTGCTTTAGTCTTAGAGTCTTAGTAAGTAACTAGATCATAAGACCTTAGTATGAGTTCAACTCATGACATCACCTCTTTCTTTTTCTTCAAGGTTGTGCTTTAAGTGTCTGAAAAGGTTGTCATACAGTTGTTAATGTCTGTTAACACATGTTTGCCTGCTTTGTATGAGTAAGATTTGCAGATGAAAATTTTTTATTGCTTGTTGACACATGGTTTTCTTCAACAATCACTTGAGTTTATCTGTCAGTGAAGTGAGTTATAATTTTCTCACCTCAAATCTCTTTTTCTTTTTTCTTCAACTTCTTCATCCTCATCTCTTGTATGTGAAATCTTTTTTGATTGACACATTTCAGCACTGACTCTTGTATGACAAGCTCAGCAGCAACAACAACAACAACAATCATCATCATGTAAGTGTCATACAAGTATGTGTCTCAGAGCTGACAACTTGTAGAACTCTCATCTTGTATAACACTTATGTTGTTACCCTCACTCTTACAGACATTAATGTCAATTCTGTTCTTTGAGTTAATCAACAACAGCTTGCTTTGTACACTCACTTCTCTCAGACAATGATTATTTTCACTCTGCTTGATGACAATGTTCTGTTTGTACAAAACTGTATCACATCAGCTTAAGTGAGAACTCATCAGCTATTGTACATCAATGCAATTTTGATTCAGAGTCAGAGTGTGTTGATTTCTGTCAGTTGTACTGACTGTCAAAAACATAATATGACACTCTTTCTGAAATTGTCACAAGTTCACAATGAGACTGACGCTCAATTGATAATTTCTAAATACAAGAAGAATACTATGAAGAGAAAAAAAGAAAAGCTTCATACAGAAGTGAAAAGATAATGTGCTTTAATCTTAGAGTCTTAGTAAGCAACTAGATCATAAGACCTTAGTATGAGTTCAACTCATAATATCACCTTTTTCTTTCTTTTCAAGGTTGTGCTTTAAGCTTCTGAAAAGGTTGTTGTACAGTTGTCAATGTCTGTTGACACATGTTTGCCTGCTTTGTACAGGTAAGGTTCACAGATGAAAATTTTTTTCATTGCTTGTGTGGTTTTCTTTGACAATTCACTTGAGCTTATCTGTCAGTGAAGTGAGTTATAAACCCCCTCACCTCACATACAACTTTTCTTTTTCTTTCTTCTTCAACTTCTTCACTGACATCTTTTGTATGTGAAACCTTTCTTGATTGAATATGTTAGCACTGACTCTCATACAACAAGCTCAGCAGCAACAACAACAACAACAATGTAAATGTTGTACAGATATGTGTCTCAGAGCTGACAGCTCACAGAGCTCTCATTCTTTACAATGCATACATTGTCATCCTCACTCTTGCAGCTGTTGATGACAATTCAGTTCTCTTTGTTGGTCAGCAGCAGCTCACTCAGTATGCTCACTTCTTTCAGACAATGATCATTCTCATGTTGCTCAGTGTGAACATTTTGTTTGTACAGCTCTGTATCATGTTAAATCAGGTGAGAACTCATTGACTGTCATACATCAATGCAATTCTGATTCAGAGTCAAGGTGTGTTAGTTTCTGCCGATTGTATCAACTGTCAGACACATGATATGACACTCTTTTTGAAATGTTGTTGTATGTCAGAACATTTCAATGAGTGTTGCAGTAACTGCAAGTGATGTGATCACGCTGCTTGCTGTTTTGTACACAACAATGATGTTCTCATTGTCATCTCAGACAATGAGAACAACAACAGTGTCAATGAGAGTGAGCATGCTGCTCAGCTGAGACAGATCACATCAGTGTCACTGACAAGAGTGATCATCATCTATATTGACCCTTAAATACATACAACTCTTCTTTCTTCTTTGTGCTGTGCTTGTTTAGTCATACAGGCTGTGTGTGACACTTATAAAGTCTAATCATACAGACTGTGTGCAATATCTGAGCAGTGTGCCTCATCTCTTTGCAGTGCTCAGAACAAGTAGCTTTGACAAAATCAAGAAGACATCATTAATAATTAGCATAGAAATAAATCAAATAAATTCAACACTAAATTTTGAACTCTGTACAATTCCTCAAACTCATGAAGCATTTTAATCTTCTTGTGTACAGTTAAGATATAGTCATCTCAGGTTGCATTAACTCTCATCAATTTAACATTACTGTGTCTTTCAGAACAAATGTCAATTTTCATGTGAGTCAGATATAACTGACTCATTTTATCAAGTACTTCTTCTTGAATTCTTCTTTACATCATACAAATCTCTTCTTCAAAATCTTCTTTATTTCAAACTCTTCTTCATTGCTTACAATTTGTGACAGAGGTTGTGAGTCTGTCATACACTGAAAAGAAAGAGCATTCATGACTGTTGACTGAAGCATGATCAAATAAAACACATTATGAATACCTGACAGTGTGTTCAAAAAGAATGAATGTGAGCTGATCTTCTTAACAATGATGTATTTAGCATTCTTTACATCAAACTTCTTACACAGACAGTCTGTATGTATGTTCTTAAGATTTAGTCAGACTTTGTCTTCTATCTTGAAGTTATAAGACTGCTGTCTCTTCTGATTCATCACTTCTTTCTGTACCTGCTGAGTGACAGTCATAGTCATCTGTGCTCACTCTGTGACTTCTTTCATCTTTCATACAATTTGATCAGCTTTCTGTACTGAACTTTTTGCAGATTGTACAGGCTTCAACTTCTCAAATAGTTGTAAAAACTTCATGTGATACTCATGAGACAAGAAGAAAAGACTCACCTCTGTTGAGATGAAGTCATGATTGTTTATGACTAGCTCAGTCATGAAAAGCAGGCTTGCTCAGTTGTTTTAACTATAATTGAAGAACATATGAATGTACAGCTCAACATTCTGATTCATCTGCTCAGTTGCTCTGTCAGTTTCTGAGTGATATGCTGTGAACATTCTTCATACAATCTTCAAAAGTTGACAGACTCTCTTTCATAGACTGCTCACAAACTGAGTGCCTCAATCTGAGACTATTGTGATAAAAAGCTCATGAGTCTGATAGGAATGTTGTACAAATGTCTGAGTCACTCATTCTGCAGTCATATTCTTGCACAATTTCAGTATTACTCTCTTGTTAAGACAATTTGTAATTATCAGAAGGTTCATACAACTCTCACTTGACAGTAGATTTACTACAAAGTCAATGAATATCTTCTGTCAAATTTGCTTTAATACGGGTAAAGGCTTCAAGAAGCCTTGTCAGCAATCTTTTCAGCTATTGTAAGAATGAGCACTCAAAGACCCTGAATTTCTAGGGTATGAGGCCTATAAGAACGTCATTTGAAGCTGAATTAGCAGACAATAGCTGTGGGAGGTTCACAGCAGTCAATAGCTAATGCATGCCACATGAGCAATAGCTAATGCATGTCACATGGGCAATAGCTATGAGGGTCATAGCAGTCAATAGTGAGCTAGAATGCGTGAATTCAGCGGGCAATAGCTATGAAGGTCATAGCAGTCAATAGCTGAGTTCACAAAGTCACAGGCATGGTTTTTGAGCTGTTTTTAACAGTCACAGCAGTCTGGCTCACAGCACTTGTCACAATTTCAACAGAATGTACAGACATTCTGTAGCATCTTAAGTCAAAAGAACTGTCATGATAAAAGAGCATCAGTTACATTTCTTTCTGAGTGTTCAGTCATTGTTGAGTCATGTGTATACTGAATCAATCTCATATGAAGAGGTTCTGAGAATGACACTCAGCATCTTCTGTGAAACAGTAGCTTTTCTTCATCACTCAAGAAGCATTTCATTATGAATATTTTCACTTTTAAAACAGTAAAAAATGATCTTTGTTTCTTGCAAATTGTCTGACAAAGCTCATTGTATGACTCATCTTCTGCTTCAGCATTCACTCACATCTGTTTGAGGTTCATAATCTTACTGAACAAGTTTTGATCTCATATGAGCATAGAAATTGATATGTCTGCTACTGTCATTGAGGCAGTCAGTATAGGCTTGCTCATCATCTCAGAATGTATTATTTGTGTTATATAATGTTGTACTCTGTTGTCTGAGAGATTCATTGACACATTCTGCTTCTGTCTTGATAAAGCATCTGTTCTTTCATTCTGCTTGCTCAACAAGTATAGTATAAAGAAGTTATATTGTGACAGTATTAAAGACCACCTCATTTGCCGCTCTGTAAGCTTTTTAACTGTCATAAAGTATTTCAGATTTTTGTGATCTGTACAAATCTGAAAACTTGACACACTTCTCAATTCTGCATCTCACTCTTTCAAGCATCATATGATGATCAGTATCTCTTTATCATAAATCTCATAATTGCACTCTGCAGATGCATTCTTCTTTGAATAGTAGGCACAGAGTCTTTACACATTATTTATTAACTGCAACAGAGTTTCATCTATGCATCAATCTGAGAAATCTGTTTTCATCACAGTTGTACATGTATGATCAAACAGAACTAAAATCAGCGCTGAAATAAACATAGTCTTTAGCTTCTTAAAACCTTGATCAGCTTTCTCAGTTCACTTAAAAAGTGTGTTCTTTTGTATGAGAGTCATTATTGACATAATCAGATTAAAAAAGTTCTTGATGAACTTTCAGTAAAAGTTTGCAAAGTCTATGAAACTCTGTACTTTCTTTACTGACTTAAAGACTTGTCAGTTCATGATTGTCTTCATTTTCTGAGGGTTCATTTGTACATTCTTTTCAACTTTCAGAATAAACTTTAGATACTTGATTGACTTGACTGCAAACTCACATTTGTCAATGTCAATCTGTAAGTCAACTTCTCAAAGTCATAGTAATACTCTTTGTACATAATTCTGATGCTGATGCAAAGACTCATCAGTGAAGATGAGAATATCATTCACATAAATTGAACAAAACTCATCTAGAAAGTCCTACAAGACTCAGTTGATATATCTTTGAAATGTGCTCAAGACATTGACTAGCTCAAAAGAAGTCATCATTCATTCATATAACTCATATCTTGTATGAAATGCCATTTTTCATTTGTCTTCTGCAGCAATTCAAATCTTGTGAAATGCTGCTATGACATTCAACTTAATGTATCATTGAGCTCATTTGATGTTCTGCAAAGTCTCATATATTAATGAAAGAGAGTAACAATTCTTTCAAGTGATTCAGTTTAAGTTACAGTAATTCACATAGAATTAGAGTTCATCTTCTGACTTCTGTATGAATAAAACAGACACTGCAGAAAATGAATTACTGACTCATATAAACTGCTTATTCAAAAGTTCTGTTAGTGTCTTATGCAACATCAGTAGCTTCTCTTTCATCATGTTGTATAAAGAACCTCAGAGTACTTTTGACTCTTTTTCATTTATCTCTTTTAGTTTAATTCAGTGATCTGTGCCTTCTTCTCTTAAGAAAGGCAATTTCTCAGTCATTGTACAATTAAACACATTTAAAAACTCATGATAATGATCAGAAAGTATAGTCCTCAGATCAGTCTTCTTCTGTGAGATTAAGGCTTTTTTAATATTGATCATGCTGATCAAAAACATCTCAATCTTCTTCTGTTTCTCTTCTTTCTTTCATATAAGATTTGTAAAGAACATAGCTGACATCATAACATGATTGAACTCACTTTCAGCAGAAACTTCTCTGTTTCATACAATAGTTTCTATGAATTCAATTATAAGAGAGACTCTGTCTGCATTCAATATGATCTTGTTTTGCTTCATTCATGATAGATTTAGTATAAGATCATAGAATGCTAACTTAAAAACAATATAAAAGAATGCTCTTGACTTTTGATGTCTGTTAATATCAATTTGTATGACAGCTACTTCATTTACTGATGAATTTAAAGGTTCATCAAACTTTTTAATCATATGAGATCTTATCTTCATGCACTGTAAATTGTGATTTTTAACAAAGCAAGAAGTGATTATTTCATAAAACAGACATTCTGTGTTGTACAAGATATGTGCATATGACTTCTTATTGATTAATGTTGACATAGTGAAGAGAGCACTGCTCATCTGTTTCTCAAACTTCTTTTAGCTTTTATCACATCTCATACACTCTCAGCTGCAACTTTTGCTAAAAGCTACTCTTTTTTTGAGTTCTTCTCTTTTTCTGTCACTTTTTTCACAGTCTCAGCAGCAACAATGTTGATAGTGCAAGGTCATATAACAAACAGAAGTTTGCAGTTCTTAATGAAGTGATCATTGTCTTTGCAGTGCATGCATAGTTATTTCATACAATGTTTCATCACTTTCTTCTCTGACATTCATTGTGCTTTATGTCTCTCTTCAGTTTCTGTAGCTGTGACAATGATGTGCTCAGTGAATTCTCAGTTCATGTTGTCTGTGTGAGACTGTTACATGATGATAGTAGTTGTTGTATGACACTCTTGAGTAACAGCCTTCTGAATTGAGTTTAAGTTGTAACTGACTCACTGTAGTAAGATAATGTACTCATCATACAACACAGAAATTGAAATAACAATCAGAGCTTGCATGAGTGTTACATTAAGACTGTTACTAAGAAATGTTTTCTTGACAGTATCATCTCATTTAAGTCTTTTGCTTTTAACAGCGTTCATTCAAAGATGATCAGATGTTTAGCAAATGATTTTTCTTTCTGTTTTATAGCTCTTAAGATACAAGTTGCTTTTTTCTTCAATTCTGAGTCATTGTACACATGTTGAAGCTGATTGATCAGCTTCTCAATGATTGTATGATTTAAAACTTTGTTTGACTTAATATGAGCTACAATTCAAGGTGTGACCTGACTTAAATTCAACCCTTCAAGTCAACTGTGTAAGTATCAGAACTGCACACTGACATTGTTGTCTGACATGTTCACATTCAATTTAGCAACAATTTGTTGTAGTCAAGGTCTGAATTTCACTCTCTTTTCTCTGAATCTGAGTGAATCAAAAAGACATCATTTTGAGTGCTGATTCACACTCATTGCTGCAATGAGCTGCTTTAAAGTGAAACTGTTTGTACAATTGACTGATTCTTGAGAAGAAGATGATGTTGCAACAGCTGATGTTGAAATAGCTGTATCTACTGACATAGCTGACATGAGATTGTCTCAATTCATCACAAAGATATAAAGAAGATCTGTATGAGTCTGCATGTTCTGCATGTTCTCTTCTGTATAACTCTTCATGCTGTGTAGTTTTGTTATAAATATTTGTGCTCAAGAAAGAATCTTCTCAGCAACAGTCTTTACTTCATCTGTCATAAAGGTTTCTGCACTCATTCTGCACTGATTTCAACAATCATATGACAAGATCTTTAATGTAGGTCAGATTTAAATGAGAATAGTATTCTAATGTCACAGATTCACAATGAGATCAATGCTTGATTGATAATTTTTAAATACAAGAAGAATACTATGAAGAAAAAAGAAGAGCTTCATACAGAAGTGAGAAGATAATGTGCTTTAGTCTTAGAGTCTTAGTAAGCAACTAGATTATAAGACCTTAGTATGAGTTTAACTCATGACATTTTCAATGACAGAATAACTGTCATGAGTTTGCAATGAGACTGACACTCAATTGATAATTTCTAAATACAAGAAGAATATTATGAAGAGAAAAAGAAGAGCTTCATACAGAAGCAAATAGATAATGTGCTTTAGTCTTAAAGTCTTAATAAGCAACTAGATCATAAGATCTTAGTATGAGTTCAACTCATGACATCATCTTACTTTCTTTCTTCAAGGTTGTGCTTTAAGCTTCTGAAAAGGTTGTTGTACAGTTGTCAATGTCTGTTGACATATGTTTTTTCACTTTGTATGAGTAAGGTTTGCAGATGAAAATTTTTTTCATTGCTTGCATGATTTTCTTCAACAATTCACTCAAGCTTATCTGTCAGTGAAGTGAGTTATAAACCCCTCACCTCACATACAACTTCTTTTTTTCTTTTTTCTTCAACTTCTTCATCAACACCTTTTGTATGTGAAATCTTTCTTGATTGAATATGTCAGCACTGACTCTCATACAATAAGCTCAGCAGCAACAACAACAACAACAACAATCATCATGTAAGTGTTGTACAAGTATGTGTCTCTGAGCTGACAACTTGTAGGGCTCTTGTTTTGTACAACACTTATGTTGTCATTCTCACTTTTACAGATGCTGATGTCAATTCTGTTCTCTTTGTTGATCAATAGCAGCTTGCTTGTTATGCTCACTTCTCTCAGACAATGGTCATTCTCATGCTGCTCAGTGTGAATGTTCTGTTCATACAGCAATGTGTCACATTGAATCAGGTGAGAACTCATTGACTGTCATACATTAATGCAATTCTGATTCAAAGTCAGAGTGTGTTGATTTCTGCTGATTGTATCAACTGTTAAACACATGATATGACATTCTTTTTGAAATGTTGTTGTACATCAGAACATTTCAGTAAATGTTGCAGTAACTGCAAGTGACATGACCACACTGCTCACTGTTTTGTATGCAACAATGATGTTCTCATTGTCATCTTGAACAATGAGAATGACAACAGTGTCAATGAGGGTGAGCATGCTGCTCAGTCAAGATAAATCACATCAGTGTCACTGACAGAAACAGTCATCATCTATATCAACCCTTAAGTATGTACAACTCTTCTTTCTTCTTTGCACTGTGCTTGTTTAGTCATACAGGCTGTGTGTAACACTTATAAAGCCTAGTTGTATGAGCTGTGTGCAACACCTGAGCAGTGTGTCTTATCTCTTCACAGTGCTTAAAACAAGTAGCTTTGGTGAAATTAAGAAGGCATCATTAGTAATTAGCATAAAAATAAATCAAATAAGTTCAACACTAAATTTTAAACTTCATACAATTCCTCAAACTCATGAAGCACCTCAATCTTCTTGTGTACAGTTAAGATCTAGTCATCTCAGGTTGCATTAACTCTCATCAGTTTAACATCACTGTGTCTTTCAGAGCAAATGTTGATTCTCATGTGAGTTAAATATAACTGACTCATTTCATTAAGTACTTCTTCTTGAATTCTTCTTTACATTATATGAATTTCTTCTTCAGAATCTTCTTTATCTCAAACTCTTCTTTATTGCTTACAATTTGTGACAAAAATTGTGAGTCTGTCATACACTGAGAAGAAAGAGCATCATGACTGCTGACTGAAGCATGACTGAATGAAACACATTATGAATACTCAGCAATGTGTTCAGACAGAATGAATGTGAGCTGATCTTCTTAACAATGATGTATTTAACATTCTTTGTATCAAACTTCTTGCACAAACAGTCTGTATATATGTTCTTAATATTTAGTCAGATCTTGTTTTCTTTCTTAAAGTCATAAGACTGCTGTCTTTTTCAATTCATCACTTCTTTCTGTACTTGCTGAGTGACAGTTATAGTCATCTGTACTCACTCTGTGACTTCTTTCATCTTTCATATGATCTGATCAGCTTTCTGTACTGAACTTTTTGCAGATCATACAGGCTTCAACTTCTCAAGTAGTTGTAAAAGCTTCATGTAATACTCATGAGACAAGAAGAAAGAGCTCATCTCTGTTAAGATGAAGTCATGATTGTTTATGACTAGCTCAGTCATGAGAAGCAGGCTTGCTCAGTTATTCTGACTATAATTGAAGAACATACAAATGTACAGCTCAACATTCTGATTCATTCACTTAGTTGTCTCATTCATTTTCAGGTGGTATGCTGTGAACATTCTTCATACAATCTTCAAAAGTTGACAGACTCTCTTTCATAAACTGCTCACAAACTGAGTACCTCAATTTGAGACTATTGCAATGAAAAGCTCATGAGTCTGATAGAAATGTTGTACAAATGTCTGAGTCACTCATTCTGCAGTCATATTCTTGCACAGTTTCAGTATTACTCTCTTGCTAAAATAATCTGTAATAATCAGAAGGTTTGTACAACCCTCACTTGACAGTAGATCTACTACAAAGTTTATGAATATCTTTTGTCAAATCTGCTTCAATACAGATAAAGGCTTCAAGAAGCCTTGTCAGCAGTCTTTTCAGCTGTTGTTCATACAGCATTTGTTGCAATTTCAGCAAAATGTATAAACATTCTGTAGCATTTCAGGTCAAAAGAACTGTCATGATAAGAGAGTGTCAGTTACATTTCTTTTTGAGTGTTTAGTCATTGTTGAGTCATGTGTATACTGAATCAGTTTTGTATGAAGAGGTTCTGAAAATAACACTCAGTGTCTTTTGTGAAAGAGTAGCTTTTCTTCATTGCTCAAAAAGCATTCTGTTATGAATACCCTCACTTCTAAAACAGTAGAAAATGATCTTTGTTTCTTGTGAATCATTTGACAAAGCTCATTGTACAACTCATCTTCTGCTTTAGCACTCACTTACATCTGTTTGAGGTCTGTAATCTCACTGAACAAGTTCTGATCTCATATGAGCACAGAGACTGATATGTCTGCTACTGTCATTGAGGCAGTCTGTATAGACTTGCTTATCATCTCAGAATGTATTATTTGCATCATACAATGTTGTACTCTGTCATCTGATAGATTCATTGACACATTCTGCTTCTGTCTTAATAGAGCATCTGCTCTCTCATTCTGCTTGCTCAACAAGTATAGTATGAAGAAGTTGTATTGTGACAGAATTAAAGACCACCTCATTTGTCACTCTGTAAGCTTTTTGACAGTCATAAAGTATTTCAGATTTTTGTGATCTGTACAAATCTGAAAACTTAACACACTTCTCAATTCTGCATCTCACTCTTTCAAGCATTGTATGATGATCAGCA
>JAABUP010006927.1_pt1 | contig 15643 bp, 10 predicted proteins | sample 5559201 | NCBI WGS metagenome assembly JAABUP01 (sample SAMN10711887, study PRJNA513373) | rock metagenome | isolation source: Antarctica rocks | place: Antarctica
ACTTCGGATGTCTTCTCCTTGTTGTTAAGATAACCCCTAGCAAGGATTGGACCTTCTATCAGTAACTCTCCCTCGCAACCTATTGCCAGGAGGCGATCATGGTCCAATGGATCGACAATCCATGATACACTTCCCACTGAGCGTCCGATGCTAGAGGGTTCACTTGACTTGTGAATGTCTGTTCTGTGCATTGAATTGATGGAACATTCAGAGGGGCCATATTGATTGTGGATTTGTACTGCGTCTCCCCATACTTCGAGCACCGTCTTTGTTAGAGCCTCTCCTCCTAAACCTAGCCCCTTGATCGTCGGCATTTCGACCGGATTCAGATACGTTGCAACAGTTGGCGTCAAGTCCATAAAATTTGCCTCAAGCCTTGATATGGCACCAGCAAGATCGTTCATACGATCATGATCAGAAGGCACGCAGACAACACCGCCGCGCATGAGCGTCGTAAATATCTCTTCCAGGCTATTATCAAATGTGTAGCTCGAGAATTGTAGGAACCTTGAGTTTGAGTTGATACCCAAAGCTGACCCATGGGCATTAGCGCTTGTTACGAGAGCTTTATGCTCGAGGACGACCCCTTTGGGTTTCCCAGTGCTACCACTTGTGTATATGACGCAGCATGGATTATGCGGCTGTGCTGATACAGACAGATGACCTTGCAGCGGCTGCAGCTTATCAAGGAAAACTTGGTCAACGGAGACGACTTGGAGGCCCATTCCATCAAACATGGCATTGTAACACGACGAAGTCAAGATCACTCGTGCCCGGGTATCTCTGACGCGCATCTCGAGCGCCGCCATGGGATGCATAGGGTCCAGGGACACGAAAGCGCCTCCGGCTTGCAGAACGCCAAGCATGCCGATGATCGTAAAAGCGGACTTCTCAAAGCAGAGACATACATATGATTCAACACCCACGCCCAAAAGCCTTAGATATCCCGCAAGTCTTCCTGAAAAGACATCGAGCTCGGTATAAGTAAGCTTCGCGTCCCAGGCCTCAATAGCTGCTGCTTCAGGATGGAGGGCGGTTTGTTCACCAAAAACCTCGTGAACGCATTTGTCTATGACGTTTGGCATGTGACTGTTCCAGCTCGATATGCGCTGTCGGTCTGGCTCGCTCATGGTGTTCAAGTGCCCAGTCTTCATCTCTGATAACTCAAGGATGTTTTTCAGTGCCTCGAGGAAGGTGTTCGCCACGTTCTCGGCGTGTCCGTCCGACAGACAGTCGGTCCAGTAGTCTAGATCAATAGCAGCGCTCTCTTCGGAGACCTCGATATTGATTGAGACGCTGTATTCTGTAGGATCATAGTAAGGGGAACATTCATTGAATGAGATCGCGTGGTGTTCGCCTGCGGTTGCAAGGGGAAGTTTTCGGTAAGATAAGGACGTATTGAAGAGCGAAGTTCCGGAAAGCTTTAGGGTATGCAGAACTTCTGATAATGCGGTTTGTCGGTAGGCCTGAGCGTCGGAGAGATCCGTTTGAATCTGCTGCATGATCGCAATGAGCGGTGTCTCTGGAGTAAACAAGACTCGGCAAACAACCATGTTGACAAGGTATCCCACAAGGTTTTCGACGTCTTCTATCGACGGATCCCTTGTAGACATCAAGTACCCATAGCAGACTTCTTTTGAGCCAGTATAGCATTGAAGTGTTAACGCCCATGCTGTATGGAAGACGTTGGCCATTGTCACGCCATGCAGGTTGCAGAAATTTTGAATCTCCGTAAGCTCGTTCAAATTGAGATGCTTCGAATGCAACTCCCGGTCAACACAAGTCGCATCGTTGAGCACCGGAAAGGAAGTGGGCTCCACCTCGGCGAGGTATGACTTCCAATACCCGATGCCTGCTTGGAGCTGCTGGCTTTGTAGGAATGCAATATAATTGCTGTAAAGGGGCCCAGTTTTGGGCAACGTTCGACCTTCGTAAAGAGACACTAGCTCTTGGAAGATGATCGACATTGAAGCTCCATCTATGATGGTATGATCGATTTCTAATTTGCAGAACACTTGATGCGTTGATGTTTCGCAAAGGGTGAGCCGATGTGGTGGAGCTTGGTCGTTGGGTTCCATGGATGGCTGGGAGGCAAGTGCTTGAGTGGCGTCCTCGTCGGTCATGCATTTCAGGCGTACAATGTTTGCTTCTACAGTCTTCAATACAACCTGATCGTAGAGCGCATCATCTGGACTTAGACTGTCAACGAAGATTGTCCGCAGTGAAGCGTGCCGGTCGACTATCCTTTGCCATGCATCTGCGATTCTGCCGCTGTCAACCCGAGTATTGTCTCTCGAGTCGATCTTGTAGACGCTCTCGACCGCATAAAATGCTGCGTCCTTCTGCTTGCTTATCAGTAGTCCCTGCTGTATCTGTGAGCATCTGTAAATATCTTCAACATACCTGACATCTGATATTCCAATTCGAGGTAGCCTGTCTTTAATTAGCAACTCAAGACTATCGTAAGTCATTGAAACCAGCGGATAGTCGCTCAACGTGGGCTGATAGGCCATCTGGGCGAGTTTTGGTGGCAATGAGAGTAGAGTCTCTCGACATGCGGATATCCATGTCATGATCTTTTCCTGGTGTCTCATATGCCGATTGAAGGTAAATGAAAAACGGAGTCTACGTTGTGCAATAACGGCGGAGATTTCAAATAAGCCAAAGCGAGGGGTGTCGTGACCGACATCTGCTTTGCCGCCTGCACCTCGAGCTTCCCCTGCCATTTCCTCAACTGGGAGAAGCAGAGCATCTTCGCGTTCCAGTTGCTGGTAAATTCCAAGGTAGTTGAATGCAATCTCGAGAGGCCAATGGCTGCCAAACTTTTTAGATCCTTTGGACGTGAGCATTCGACTGGAGAAGTAATGTCTTCCATTAGCTGGTACGGTACGGCGGTAATCCTTCACGCGGCGTAACGTATCAACAAAATCTCCCGAGGCTGAGTAAGGAACGTGTATCGGATACATGGTGGTAAACCAACCAACGGTCCGGGACAGGTCAATAGATCCATCCCACACCTCGCGCCCATGACCTTCGTTGAAGATTGTCGGCGGTCCTCGGTCAGTGAAGGTTTGCGAGAATGAATACATCATTGCGGCGATTAATACATCGACCGTTTCAGTCCCCAGAGCTTCATGACACTTCGACGTTATTAGAGCGGTAATGGGGACCTCTAGCTCAAATCCCTCGCTGTCGACATCTCCGTACGAATTCGCCAGGTCTTCCATTCCCCAATACGCGTAGCCCTGTATTGGTATATCACTGACTGGCAGGACCGTGTTGAGTGCAAGCCGATGAGAATGCTCCACCTGCATTTTGCACCAAGCTTGAAAGGAGAGAGAAGATTCTACATCTGACATCGCCTTTGGATTCGTGAGGAGCTCTTCCATATCTTGAAGAATCACTCGCCATGATACGAGATCGATCACTAGATGATGACCAGTCATGAAAAGGAGTTGACTGTCGCCTTCAACATTGAAAAGGTCAACTGCAAAGAGCGGGCCATTCACTGGATCAAGCGAGGCTTGGCTCTACGACATGATAGGTTCAGCATGTTTCCTTGAACAGCAATCATGCACATGAAAGGAGTATGAGCCTGCTATGTCCGTAGTGATCCGTTGTTTCCAATCATCATCAAAGGTAGACAGACGAAACCTTGCTCGTAGCATTGAATGACGGCCCACGATTGCTTTGGTCGACTGGTGTAACACCGTAGGTGAAATCGTCTTTGTCAAACTCACGAAAACACTTTGGTTGAAGTGTCCTTTCCCACGATTTGGAAGTTCGAAATACAAGCTTTGAATTGGCGAAAGGTCAAAATCCTCTTCGATTCTCTCGACCTCTTTGGCGTTGTGACCCACTTTTTGAGTAAAGCTTGCGAGATGAGTTATGGACTTGGCACGAAGGATGTTCTGGACCGTGATGCCAATGCCTTTCTTTTTACACTGATTTTGCACCATCATTGCAGATATTGAATCCCCTCCCAGACTCAAGAACGACTGTTCTAGGCCAATCTGTGTGGGTCGTAGATTAAGGACATGGCTCCATATCGCTCTTAATTGGGTTTCCAGCTCAGAGGCTGGCTTCCCACCAGAGTCTTTGCCTCGAACCCATTGAGAATAGCACTCCTCGCTCATATTCTGAACTCGATTCAGGATGGCTTTTCGGTCAAGCTTGCCGGATCTAAGGAGTGGTATAGACTGTACTACAAGCCAAATGGATGGAAGCATGAAGGCAGGCAGCTGATTTGAAAGTCTATCACGAGCAACAGCAACGACTGGCTGGGCTTTGTCTTGGTCCATTTTTTCGACCAAGTGGACATCTACAGCGCCCTTTAGGCAGTTTACAGCTGACGCACTCTGTAAAGAGATCACTGCCACAAGGCGATGCTTACAAAATCCTTCTTTAGGCATAATGACCATCGACTGGTGGATAGCAGGATCTTCTCCGAGGTGATGCTCTATCTCGCCGAGCTCAATCCTTTGCCCGTGAAGTTTCACTTGTGTATCCTTGCGTCCAAGGAAGTAAAGCATGCCAGTTGAAGTGTGATACCTGACAAGGTCGCCAGTTTTGTACATTCGCCGTTTGAAGTTACGACTGTGGCCTGTAATAGCCCAAGCAGGATCTTCAATAAACGAAGCGCGTGTTCGCTCTGGATCATTGAGATAACCGCGCGCTAGAGTAGGACCTTCTATTACGAGTTCTGCTGCGCACCCGGGAGGAACCAGTCTATCATGGTTATCTGGGTCTACAAGCCAACACCGCACACCAATGCCGCGGCCAATCAGGGTAGGTTCTTTGTTCAAGGTGATGTTGGAATTTGTGGTCGCGGCAACCGCGCATTCAGCCGGACCGTAAGCATTCAGGAGCTTGATGGTAGACCATGTCGCTACGTTTTCCTGACTCATGACTTCCCCAACCAAAAGTAGAGTTTTCAGACCAGGTACAGTAGATGGAGTGAGGAAATTAGCAACGGAAGGTGTGAGCACAGCCCAATCGACACGCAGTTGGTCGGCAGCGGTAGGAAGGTTGTTGAGGCGCGAGTCCTCACTGGGGACGCACACAGTAGCTCCGATCATGAGTGGGGTAAGGGTCTCGATGATGGATGCATCAAATACATAGGATGAATACTGCAGGACACGTGATCTCGAATTCATCCAGAGAGCCGGTGCATGAGCCTTGGCAGCCGAGCAATAAGCGCGGTGTTCAATCACGATGCCTTTAGGCTCTCCGGTCGAGCCAGATGTCCACAAGACGTAGGCAACGTTTGACGGGGTAGCTCGGGAAACTCTGTCGCTTGGAAAATCATCCGATAGGCCCCTCATTGTTTCAGCGTCAATTGGCATGATGTAATTGGTAACAGATGTCAATTTTTGATAGTGTTTTCGCGAACATAGCAAAGTTTTAGCTGTAAGCTTTCGAGTAAGGTTTTCGAGACGAGCATTCGGCTGTGTCGCATCCAGAGGGCAGAAGCCTGCGCCTGCTTCCATGACAGCCAGCATTGCGACTGTCGACCAGATGGACTTTTCAAAGCAAAGAGGCACGAGATCCTCCGGACCTACCCCCGCCTTCACAAGGCTTTGCGCCAAGCACCGGACATACTTCCACAGTGCGCGATACGTCAGCGTTCCGTCCCACGCGCACACTGCCTCATCTTCAGGGCGCTCGAGAACCTGTTCGTAGATCACATCATGTACGCAATTGGCGACCTGTTCATCCGGATCCTGACCATAAGCCCATATCTGCCTTTTCTGACGTTCATTGAGATAATCCAAGTCTGCCAGTGGTATCCGCGGCGAGACGGCAAGTGTGGTTAGGAGATGGTCGACGGTGTTTGCAAGACTCTCGAGATAGCCTTGTGACACATCGCAGCTTTGCGACTTCAATGTGAGCCTTAGGTCGCGATGTGCAAGAGTTGCAAGGAGCCAAATCTCCCCCTACCGTTCATGTCAGCCTGTTCTGGGTCAAACTATCATAGGGATAAGCGTTCACGTACCTTGGTCCCCGAGGAATCAATGACTTGGCCATCGGGAGAGCCGACTTCTTGAACCCATAGAGTTGTATTAGAATCACTTGAGCCAGAGGCGGAATGTGCATTCGAGCTTGCTGTAGGTGGACGAGGTCGCCTTAGCTCCAAGGGTTCTGTGTTGCCTTGTCTGGCTCTCTCAATGTACGTCGAGAGGCTTTCCTGCTCATGAAATGCCATTCGAACAGCCGAGGAACGTTCGCCATCGCTATTGGTTTGTCGAAACTGGAAAAATATATCATCCTGGCCTGTATAGCAGCGTAAAAGAAGCCCCCAGGCGGTACATAGGATGTCATTCAAATTTGCTTTATCTCTGTCTTGCGCGCAAAGCTCTTGGAGCGTCCCGGCATGTTGGAGCTCCACTTCGGCCGCAATTATCCGACTTTCAAAGTTGCGTTCTCCGTCCAGGAGAGGAAGCTTGCAAGTCACAGCTTCGGTGTGGGACATGGTAGCGCGATTAGATCCTTCCTGTTCCTGGCTTGCGATCATGTTTTGGGGCATTATGAGGGCGATTCAGAATCCGCCGATGGATTCGAATGGGGAAATCAAGACGGTGTAATGAAGGTCTGCAGGGTTGTCAAGAGAAACCAAGGGAAAGCAGTAATGACTGAGCTTCAGTAAACATTACTCCCACTCCAGTCGCTTGGAACGGAAATTTACAGCTGCTGAAAATAGGCTATTCGCTGACCACCCCGTCATAGAGAGATTACCATCACAACGCCACACGCCACACGACTTGACTAGAAGAGAGTAGGTTGTCATGCGTGCAAGGTTTCTGCAGAGAAGCCCCATCTTTCCGCCATGATCATGGGAGTCAAGTCAACCTACGAGTACGGACTGTTCCTTTGGAAAGGATCAGGGCAGGAAAGAGGGAAAGTCAATAATGACAGGGCCATTTGTCCAGCTGGTTTCTCTACTACCCCACGGCTTGCCAAACGTGGTGCGACATCCGACCGGCATGTAGCGCCGTCGAGTCATGTTTGCGGACAGCCACCTCAGGACTCAGCAAAGACGAAGCTGGTGTCGATGTCGTCTTCGCTACACGCGTGGGGGCGCTCTTGGGCTAGCGCCCACCAACAGTCCAATTCAGTCATCAGGAAGGAATCCTGGACCCCGAATGGCATAGCTGGCGTCTTGGTTGGTTACATTGGGGAATCATGAGCTGGTTCATCTCCCTTATACTAATAGTCTAGGGTGCTTGGATCGGCTGTCAGATTCTGTGGCGGCAGGTTCCAGAGGCCTTAGTGACGAATGGCAGGCGACCAAACTCCGGGGCGCCATACGTAGCGCCGCTTTGGCAGGTCGAATCGAGATTTCCATCGGCAGAGCATGTTGCAGCCGTGTGGGAAAGATCGTGGAATGGCGGGGGGGGCAGGGGTAGGGGTAGGCGACTTACTGCTAGGGGCAGGGGTAGGCGAGTTTCTTGGCTGGCTGCATGGTACGATGCCTGATGTATGCATACCCCGTACTGGGTACCGCGTAACTGGATGAGCGGGTTCGAAACTTGCTGCGAGTCGGACCCTTTGGTCTTGCCATGCGATCAGCGTTTGATGCGAATTATCTTATTGTTGGAGCGAGCAAAAAGGGTTAGGGTGTGGTTCAAATAAACTCCTCTAGGAAGGCGGGGCGAGGAAGGGAAGGGAAGGGAGGGAAGGGGAGAGGATCAGAGGGGGGCGGGCTGTCCACCGGCCGCTAGGCTTTATAGAGCTTTCCTAGAAAACGCCAGCCCTTTCTAGGAAAAGCCCACGGATATCGCCTAGCGTCCTTGCGCCAAGCAAGGAAATCAAGACGTCAACCTCTCAATCTATCAACAGCCTCTCTTTCTCTCTCTCTCTCTCTCTCTCTCTCTCTCTCTCTAATCTCTTTTTCCTGCTAAAGAACGGTGAATCCCGAATACCTATTACAGCGCATAGAGTTTGCCGGCCCCACACTTGGTCTCTACATGGAACACAGGGTTCTTGAGCTTCTTCAGGAACTCTGCCGCACCTATGGCAAAACGTAACCTCAAAATACTACCCAGTAGTACTGGCTGCAGCTGCATGCATATTCGGATCGAGCAAGCATATAACGGTCGGGCATTGGGCGAGCACGCCATCCCCTACCTAGGCTAAGGCTGAGTTTTTAAATAATACTCCATCGAAAATCTTGGAAATTCTTGCAGCGCGAAGCATCAACTATGGACTATAAACCTATACACGCCACCGGCGCCACGACTTGAATCTCGGTTCCAAACAGCGAAGGCTTTGCGTCAGCGGCTGTAGAATGTGACCCAAGTAATGCAGCAATGGCTCCTAGAGCGCGGACCAACGTCATGTCTGGGGCCCTTACGTGGCATAAACAGCCATGAAGATGCGCATCTTGTCCAAAATTAAACACCACGCTTGTTCCAATGGGTTGGCCCCACCTAGTGACCCTGTTGATGCTTTGTTGCTGGAAGATGTGCCGCGCTGCCATTCTGGTGGGATTTTCCTGGAGCCCAGAAATCTTCAGATAACTTTCGACTCTCCTGCGCAGACGACGTCTGTGCGTTGCAATCCAGGTCGTCTTCTTAAGAAAGCAATCCAGCTGAGCAGGAGAAAATGGCGTCCGCATCGTGTAAGCTCGTTGATAATACCTTCGGTCCCTACGCAGGAGGCTGCCGCGGCGGCTTTGATTTCACGTTGTTGTTCGAGGAAGGCATTCTATCAATACTACCGCTTGCTTTGCTTCTTATCATCATACCTTTTCGCATCTCGTATCTCGTTCCAAGGACCATTAAAGTCGACAGCAGCCTTTTGTTACCTACTAAGCTGGTATGTGGCTTCATGTCCAATTCTCCATCTTCATCCTATTATGAGTGACATGGGAGCGGAGCTGACGCGTAACTCGTGCAGATAACATACGCAATATACGGAGCAATCCAAGTCGCACTCATCCCTCTATGGTCGGAGCCAAAAGCTATCAAAACCAGGGCATCGCTTCCGAATGCTGTCATTAGCCTTGTGGGTGCCCTTGCACTTGGGGCCCTTTCCCTCGTAGAGCACCAGCGGACGATTCGGCCCTCCCTAATTCTAAATTTCTTTTTATCTATAACCCTCATTTTCGACGCCGCTCGAGTTAGAACGCTTTGGCTGCAAGGGTACAATGACACCATTGCGGCTGTCTCTACCACTTCCCTTGCCATCAAACTCGTCCTGCTCGTGGTAGAGGCAGTTGGGAAACACGGTATTCTACACGTGGAATGGAGAACAACTTCGCCCGAGGCTACTAGCGGACTTTTTGGCAAGGCTTTCTTCGGCTGGCTCAATCCCCTTTTTCGGACCGGCTTCTCCAGATCTTTATCTGTGGAAGACTTGTTAGCACTGGACAAGCACCTGACAACCGACTATCTCTATCACAGGCTGCATGGGGCATGGGGGAGCCTTATCAACAAAACTCCTCGATCGCTCCTCCTGCTGTATTTCAGCAAGTTGAGATGGCATCTTCTCTCCGTGGTCCCTCCGCGGATAGCGCTTATCGCTTTCACTTTCTGCCAACCATTCTTGGTTCAACGTGCCATAAGTTTCTCCCAACAGCCCGTGACCGAAGGCTCCACCAACGTGGGGTATGGATTGATCGGCGCATACTTTCTGGTATACTGTGGGATCGCCATTACGAGCGGCCAATACCAGCATTTGACATATCGTGCGATAACCATGGCCAGAGGAGGGCTTATTTCGATGATGTTCGCAAAAACGTCGACCTTAAAGGCTAATGCTGTCGATCCTGCCACATCATTGACTCTCATGAGTGCCGACATCGAAAGAATTACAAATGGCTGGCAAACAATGCATGAGATCTGGGCGAATCTGATCGAGGTGACCCTTGCAATTTACCTACTTGAGCGCCAGCTTGGCGCAGCCTGTGCGATTCCCCTTGCCGTCGCCATATGTAAGTCTATCTCTCAATATCTGAACACGAGGCACAGTTACGCCCTGCCGTCAAAATCGAAGATCTACAACAACCTGACTAATCATTATTTCGTGGTTTGCAGTTTCATTCTTAGCTTCGGTCTTCGTCCTGAACTTGGTGGTACAAAGGCAAGCCCTTTGGCTCGAGGCGGTTGAAAGACGAATCAGCGCTACGACGAAGATGTTGGGCTCGATGAAGCGCATCAAGATGTGTGGCTTGACAGAGATTCTCTTTGAGAGCCTGCACGACTTGAGGCGTCGAGAGTTGCAAATCTCAAAAGGTTTCCGGAGATTGCTCATCGGGAGCATGTTCTTTGCTTACACCACTCCCGTCATCGCCCCGGTGCTGACCTTTGCTGTCTTTTCGATTTTGGCTCTCAGGAGCGGGGGCAAGAGTACTCTGGATACCAGCAAAGCCTTCACGTCGCTATCGCTGTTCGCACTTCTCGCTGATCCTTTGGCGTCGCTGATTATGGCCTTGACAGCTTTTGCCGGCTCCCTAGGCTGTTTCGACCGCATTCAAGCATTTTTGGAAACGACTGAACATACGGACAAGAGGCTCAAGGCTTTCCAGTCTGACTCTGACTCTGACACGGTTCAGGGTTCTCATGGGACCAACGGCAGCCCAAGTGAGAGCCTCACCTGGACCCCAAAGTCTATTACGACTCCCATAACAGAGAAGTCAGTCTTTCCCTTTTCTAAGACAGATGTTGATGCCATGTGCGTAGAAAACGGAAGCTTCGGCTGGGACCCTGAAAAACAAGCCTTGGTCTCTTCAATACAGCTCAAGATTCCTCGAGGAAAACTGACAATGATTGTGGGCCCTGTCGGCTGTGGGAAAACGATATTGCTCAAATCGCTCCTGGGCGAGGTCCCTGCCCTGTCGGGATCAGTCAAGCTTTCTGCTGGTGGTGTTTCCTACTGCGACCAGTCTCCGTTCCACATGAACGGGACTCTCCGGGATAGTATAACTGCATTCTCGGGACTCGATGATCGTTGGTACCACACTGTTCTCGAAGCGTGTGCTCTAGAAGAAGATCTCCGACAGATGCCACTAGGAGACCAGACACGAATTGGAAGCAAAGGCATCGCTCTAAGCGGTGGCCAGAGCCAGCGGCTCGCGCTAGCCCGTGCTGTCTACGCTCGACATGACATATGCATCCTGGACGATGTCCTTAGCGGTCTAGATTTGGATACAGAAAATCGCGTGTTCCACAACCTTCTTGGATTAGATGGCCTTTTACGCCGTCAAGATGCCACCGTGATCCTTGCGTCCTCTTCCAGCAAACGGCTTGCCTTCGCCGATCATATCGTTGTTCTCAATGAGAAAGGCAAGATTGCAGAACAGGGCAGCTTTAAACAGCTCACTGCAAGCGGAGGCTACGTCTCAAACCTTGACCTGCAGGCAGCGGAGTGGAGATTCAAATCCAAGGAAACCAATCTGGATCAGCTCTTGTCTATGTCTCATGCTGCGAGCAAACCCGCCCACTTTACAGCGCCGCCACCCATTGACACGGTAGAGACAACGGAATTTGAAGCTAATAAGCGGACTGGAGACCTCTCTATCTACGCCTACTACGCGAAGTCTGTCGGGTGGTTCTCCGTGGCCACTTTCGTCGTAGCTATTAGTGCCTATGTGTTCTGCATATCTTTTCCGCAGGTCTGGCTAGGCTGGTGGGCGGCCGCAAACGCCCGGACACCGAACCAAAAGATGGGATACTATCTTGGCATCTACGCTATGCTTGGGGTGATGGGTATGATATCTCTCGTCATCAGTACCTGGCAGATAATCATCACCATGGTTCCACAGTCAGGCGAGAACTTTCACTTTCGGCTGCTGAAAACAGTCCTTGCCGCCCCTGTGTCCTTCTTTTCCACGACAGACACTGGCGTCACACTCAATCGATTTTCGCAGGATCTGCAGCTCATCGATATGGACTTGCCCATTTCGGCTCTGAACTTCTTCACGGCCTTTGTTCTTTGCATTGCTCAGATCATCCTTATCGGAGTATCCTCGGCCTATGCCGCTGTATCGTTCCCCGTATGGTTCGTGGCAGTGTATGTCATCCAGAAGTTCTATCTCCGTACCTCTCGGCAGCTACGTTTCCTCGATCTCGAGGCCAAATCACCTTTGTACACGCAATTCTCCGAAATCATAGCCGGCCTGACGACGGTGCGCGCGTTCGGGTGGCAAAGAGACCTGGAGGAGAAGAATCGCTTCTTGCTTGACCAGTCCCAGAGGCCGTTCTATCTTCTCTTCTCAGTTCAGCGATGGCTACAGCTGGTCTTGGACTTGCTCGTAGCTGCTGTTGCAGTGATGTTGATGGTTTTGGTGGTCGAGTTGAGAGGCGTCTTGAGCGCCGCGTACGTCGGCATCGCTTTGCTGAATGTCATCCTGTTCGGCCAACATCTCAAGCTGGTCCTCCAGTACTGGACTATGTTGGAGACTCACATTGGAGCGGTCAGCCGAGTCAAAAATTTCTCGGATAGCACTGCATCCGAAGACTCACCGCAAGAAAACGCAGTGCTCCCTCGTGACTGGCCAGCGCAAGGGGCCATAGAATTTCGCTCGGTCTTTGCAGGCTACGATGCATCGCGCATGGTACTAAAAGATTTGACCCTCTCGATCCAGGCAGGTGAGAAAATCGGGATCTGCGGGAGGACAGGGAGTGGCAAGAGCTCACTGATCATGGCTATATTCCGCATGGTCGAACTCCATGGTGGCTCAATCACGATCGATGGAGTCGACATCTCGACCATTCCGCGACGAGAGGTCCGCTCAAGAATCATCGGGCTTCCTCAAGATGTGTTCTTGTTGAATGGAACGGTGCGGCTGAACGTTGATCCCTACAAGAGAGCTACTGACAAGGCGATCATCGCCGCTTTGCAAGACGTTAGATTGTGGCAAGCAATTCAAGAAAACAAAGACGGACTAGACGCCGACATTGAAGCCATCAATCTATCGCATGGGCAAAAGCAGCTCTTGTGTGTGGCACAGGCGCTCCTTCGGCCTAGTTCAATCCTTATACTGGATGAGGCAACAAGCAGGTAAGCAAAGCGTTTAGTCGCCCCCGCAAGCGTTTTGTGTACTTCATCTTGCTACCCGACATTATCATGGGTAAAAAACAATGGCTGACTGTTCTTCCTGCCTTCAGCGTGGACGACGTGACGGATGGATTGATCCAACGCATCATTCGACAAAAGTTCTCGAGCCACACCATCATTGCAGTAGCACATAAGCTGGACACCATCATCGACTTCGACAAGGTGGCTGTACTAGACAATGGTACTCTCCGAGAATTTGGCAGCCCACATACGTTGCTGGCACAGCCGTCATCGGCGTTCCGCCAGCTGTATGATAGCTCGGTTGTGCACGGGGGGGACGACTAAAAAAAAGGCAAGGCACACGATGACGGCTTCTGTTTGCAAAAGGGGCTTTTCCACATTTTTGCAAGGGCAGATTTTCTGTTACAAGGGCGGAAGTCGTACATGTATGGAGCGTAAAAATCGGTGTCGGTGTATTCTTCATCATACAAATGTACTCAATCTGCTCTTCTTAGCTGGACCGCTCTGTGCAGCACATCATCCAAAGTGTGCGCATCCATGTTCGGCAATGATGTCGACGCGATGGTCCGAGAACCTTTGAAGAACGCACTGACGGCCGAAAGCTAAACTTACCGCATCTTCATTTCACGATAGAGCCCCATGGGGTAGCGAGGCTGAACGGTTTTCCCCAGCCGTTTCGAAGGCACACGGTCGAAACCAGTGTTTCACAATCGACATGCCCAATTTCTTGCAGTGTCTAGGGTTAGGTACGTACCTCGAATTGATATGCGCACGGGCATTTTCATGATTTCGAATATACTGCAAACTGCCGGCATTCAAAGCTTATTCATCCCCGCATTCCTTTAATGCACAGTACGGGGATGCAGAGTGGGTGTGATCCCCACATGTAGGTACCACATGGTATAGCTACAGTAATCAAAGCAATTTATACTTTCTCCCCACACTGGTCAGCAGAACAGGAGCGGTAGGACCTTCCCGTTTTCCATCGCCGCCTGTCGCACAGATGCAGAAAAAGTAACCGAGGCAGGCACACACACACACACACACACACAAGGCAACGGTCGGGCGCGAATGCACGTCATGCAAGGCTAGGCTAGTGGGTTGCGTGTAAAACGACGTCGGCAGAGTTGGACTGTAAAAGGTCCCTCGTCTAGATTATTTTGTTGCCTGGATCAGATGACTCGATGGGTTCTCTCGTATTTTTAGCCTCTCGCTGCTGCTTCCAGTGTCTACCTTACGGATGCCGGCGTGTGTGGAAACTGTTGGTGGCTTTTTGCTTTTAAAAACAAAACTCTCTTTGTCATAGTCCGAACAGGCATCTGGGTTGTTACAGTAGATGGTTCTTGTTTTCCCCCATGGCGGGGTTCGCCGGGTGTGTGTGTGGTGATCGAAAAGATCTTTCAAAGCATCCCTTGCAATTCAAATACCTGCTCGAAGACAATTCAACAGTAGATTGCGGCTCAGTTCAGCTGCAAAACCCCCAATCACATCGTTGCTGACGCGTACTATGTACTGATCCTTTTTTTCGCCAGGGAGCGGATGCGACGACAGCGGCATTAGTACGACCAGGGCCATGGCACGCGAACAGTTAGTTACTGCAGGGGATACCGCATGTTCAGCTGATTGATTCCCTGCAACTTTTAAAAAAGCTCATGGTTTGTTTGTTGAGCTCGGGCCTTCAGCTTACGCTTTAACCGCATAAGAAGCCATTGAAGCGCTTCGCGATGGTGCTTTTCGAGTACACTTTTTAGAGGCGCTTTTTAAACTTTTTTTGGTCAAGCGAAATAGCCAAGGTGAAAGTCTGGTGATTCGCTTTCGATATGAGAGATGGGTAATGTTGGAATACGAGGTCATATGAGGGCATTTCGGTATATTGATTGTTGCTGTTAGGAGTCGATCCAGGAGCTAGCAAGTGAAAACTCTACCAGCGAGCCCCAGCCCTATCAGCCCTATGAAGGCGAAGATTACCATCTTCTCTATTTCCAACAGGTAAAGCGATCTTAGACAAAATAGATAGTTCATGGGGGGGGATGATCATAAAGCAACAAAAACTGTCGTAGTTGTTTGCGTGTTATCAAATTTGGTTTTAGTGAAATGAAAAAGTATTGGATCGAATCCCCCCATATTCTAAGCTATTCAAACATCCAAAAGCGTACAGTAGATGAATTATTTCTTTAAAAAACAAAAAATAAAAAAGAGGAGAAAATAAAGTGCGAAACGAGAGAAAATACACGTGGCTTACTTACCCTCAGCTATATTCCTCAGTAAGCGTGTACCTTTCCGCCCCCGCGCAACGGGGTTGGGGCTGAGCTGAGCTGAGCTGTTTTGTCAAGGGAACGAACCCCATGCGCCCCAAAAATATATATATCTACTATCGATACCTAGTACAAAAGGTGGTGGTGGGGGGTAACTGCGAAAAGGATAAGGGGGCGAGCTGGAAGCAGGTTAATATGGAAGCGCGCTAACCTATGTACAGTACCCCGCATTAAGTCACGGTCGCGCGCTCCCCAACCAATACACCCCCCACCTGCATCAACCATTGAACCATCAAATTCAGCTGGGGAACTTCAATATTTGGGCTAGTTATTTAGTAGTATATGACTTATAATTCCCCGATCAATAT
>JAABUP010006928.1_pt1 | contig 15642 bp, 12 predicted proteins | sample 5559201 | NCBI WGS metagenome assembly JAABUP01 (sample SAMN10711887, study PRJNA513373) | rock metagenome | isolation source: Antarctica rocks | place: Antarctica
ATTCGCACAAAAAAGGTGCGCACGGACCATCTACCCACCGGCTTCTGGGGCCAACGGCGGCGGCGCGCGGCCCCAGAAGCCCCTGTTCCGCTTGACCTAGCCGCCTGATTCAGCGGAAACTAGAGTTAAATAAGAATAAGCCTTCCAGGCTGGGTAATGTGATCAGCCATCGCCAGCCGTCACCAACCACACATGCGTTGCCCATAACAAGCCGCTGCAAGGAAGCTGGCCCGACCACTTGCATCAGATCGTGATCAGTGAGGGGAATACCGTCGAGGTCTAGCGATTGTAAGAAAGGGAGATGTTGGAGACACGCAAGGCCGGTACCGGAGATATGCGTGCCATTCAGATCCAGTCTCCGCAGCAACGTGATACGCCCGACGCTCGTCAGGGCGGCATCGGTTATGCCGGTGAATGCGAGGTTTACGTCCCGCAGGCGTGGCAGGGATGCGAGATGCGCCAGGCTGCTGTCGGTGATGGACGTGCCCTATAAACCGATACGTGTGAGCCTGACGCAGGCGGACAAGTCACTCAATCCGCGGCCATCGATGGCGGTTTGGGCCAAATCGATGTCTTCTAGGCGCTGGAGTGCCCGCAGGTGTTCCATCGCGGCATCCGTGATCCGAGTGCCCCACAACGAAAGCCGTCGGAGCCCTTCAAGATGCTTCACCCATGCGAGAGCGTTGTCATCGACGTAGTTGCAGCCCATCAACGAGAGGCCGTAGAGGTCGTTGGCGCGGAGCGCTGCAAGCGGCGACAAATCGCGCGTGTCCTGCGACAAGGAAAGCTCAAGCCGCTGTGTACGGGGAACTGTCACGGTGCCACGGGCTGGGCCTATCTCCTTCAAGATCCGCATTGTCGACTTGCCTTCGTACAAGACGTAGCGATAGAGGGTCCCGAAAGAGCGATCTGGCGGAAAATTGAGAACGCGCATGCTCACCGCTTGGTTGTCGGCCGTTTGCTCGCCGTTCTCCATTACATCATCCTCTAACCGCGCAATACCGGCTCGACTCATTGCGAACGAGCGGTCCGGCCGTCTCCCGTATAATACATCAGCCTGTTGAAAAACCCCTGTCCCATCCGCGGGGACTCACCACCACCTTCTATTTTGCTGACAACAACGACGCCGAGAGCGGGAAATCAGTGCCGAGAATGGACGAATAGAGGCAATTCGACCGGCAGAAGCTGCCCCTATACGGCGAGGGAAGGGTTTTTCAACAGGCTGACATGTTATCCTGGAGAAACGAACGGATCGCCAGCGCGTTGACGGGCAAATCGGCCACGCCCCTCGCTCGGCCCTCTCCTAGATTATCTTGGACAAAAGGCGATGCAACCGCTCGACGCGCTGATCGACGCTTTCCTGGAGGCCACGCGGCACACTCTCCGGCCGAACACGCGGCGCGCCTACCGCTATGACCTTGCGCTGTTCGCGCGCAGCCTCCCCGCGCTCGACAGCGCCGATCTGACCATCGACCATCTGCGCGCTTTTCTCGCCGCGACCGCCGATCGCGCCCCCGCCACGCTGGCGCGTCGCCGGGCCGCCCTGCGCTCCTGTTTCGCGTGGGCCTACCGCAACGACCTGATCCCGGCCGACCCCACGGGCAAGCTCGACAAGATCACCCTACCACAGCGCGACCCACGGCCCCTAGCTGCGGCGGCCGTCGAGGCCCTGCTCGCCGCCATCCCCACCGCGCACGCGCGCGACCGCCTACTCTTCACGCTCCTCTACGAGACCGGGATGCGCGTCGGCGAGGCCTTGACCGTGCAGGTCGATGATGTCCACCTGAACGACATGGACGGCGGGTCTATCCGCGTCGTCGGCAAGGGTGACCGGGAACGCATCATCCCACTGATCGACGCGCCGCGCAGCCTGCGCCTGCTGCGCCCGCTGGTCAAGCCGCCGACGACGCGGGTGACGCCGCTGGGTCCGCTGTTCCATGGCGCGGTGTCTAAAGGGGGACGCATGGGCGAGCCTTTGGATTACACAACCGTCTTCTACCACGTCGAGCGCTATCTGACTGCGGCACGCCACGCCCGGCCGGAGGCCTTCACTGTGGAGTCTGCGCCGATCACAATCCACCGGCTGCGGCATACCTATGCCACTGAGCGCTTGCGGTCAGGAGTGAGCCTCGCCGCCGTGCGCAAGCTGATGGGGCATCAAAATGTGCAGACGACGCTGCGCTATGCCGAGACCGACCTGGACAGCGTCAAGCGGGAGTTGGTCGCGGCCCGCCAGCGGCAACGGGATCGGTGAGGTATGGCGCCACGGATGCAGCAGCGGACGGCCGGCACGACGCCACGACGCGCCGCGCCCACATCGCTCTCACCCGCGGAGGGCGGGGTGATCATCTATCACCTCCGCGTCTGGCTGCGCGGGATCAGCCCGATGATCTGGCGACGCCTCCTCGTGCCCGGTGACCACACCCTGGCCGATCTCCATGACGCCCTCCAGATCGCGTTCGGCTGGAGCGACGAGCACCTGCACCGGTTTGCGTTGCATGGCCGGGACTACGGTATCCCGCGCCTCGGTGGCCCGTGGTACGCCGGCGACGCGCGGGATGTGCGCCTGGCCGACCTCGGCTTGCGCCCCCGTGAGCGATTCCTTTATGAGTACGACTTCACCGACAGCTGGCGGCACGAGATTCGGGTCGAGCGGATCGGGCCGCCAGATGGCGCGCTGTGCTACCCGCTCTGCAGCGCCGGTAAGCACGCCGGGCCACCGGAAGACTGTGGCGGCCCCGAGGCCTACCTGGAGCAACGGCAGCGCTATACGCTCGCGTACGTCGCGCGCCGCATCGCCACAATCCTCGACGCCGACACCGACCTGGAGGCGATCGCGATATGCCGCGCCGAGGTGGCCAGGGCGGAGCCATGGCTGGACGTCGATCGTTTCGACCGACGGGCCATCAATCGCCGACTACAGCAGTACGCTGTCGGTGACGGGCGCTGACGAGAGGACATCGTGCTGTCGGACTGAGGCGGCACGGGGATAAGGAGGGTGGCATGAAGATGAGGATTCAGGTCGTCGTCGAGGCGGACGACGGCACGACGGTCGTGCAGGAGGTGGCTGAGATCGCGCGGGAAGGCCTGCGGCCTGACACGGTTGGGTTGCGCCTGGACGAGGCCAAGGATCTGCTGCGGCGAGTCCAGCAGGTCGTCGTTGAGCATCAAATCGCCGATCATCTGGCCCGGCAGGCCTCCTGCCCCTGCTGCGATCGGCCACGCGTCCACAAAGGGGCGCACACGGTTGTGCTGCGCACGCTCTTCGGGACGCTACGGCTGCGTAGCCCACGCCTCTACCACTGCCCGTGCCAGTCGCAGCCCACGCGCACCTTCAGCCCGCTGGCCGACGTCCTGTCGGAGCGCACCACGCCCGAGCTGGTGTATCTTGAGACAAAGTTCGCCGCGCTGGTGTCCTACGGCTTGACGGTGCGCCTACTGGAAGAAACATTGCCCCTGGGCCGCCCGCTCTCGCCCGAGGGCGTGCGCCACCACGCCCATCGCGTGGCCGCGCGGCTGGAGGACGAACTCGGCGAGGAGAAGGCTATGTTCGCTGAGGGCTGCCCACTGGACTGGGCTGCGCTACCCCGCCCCGATCTCCCGCTGACGGTCGGCATTGACGGCGGCTACGTGCATTCCGCCACACAAACCTCCCGCCGTGATGGCTGGTTCGGCGCCATCGTCGGCAAGAGCGTGACCGCCGCAGGCGACGCCACGTGCTTCGGGTTCGTGCAAACCTACGACACCAAGCCGAAGCGGCGGCTCTTCGAGGTGTTGCGCTCCCAAGGGATGCAGATGAACCAACAGGTCACCTTCCTCACCGACGGCGGGGACGACGTGCGCGACCTACCGCTCTACCTCAATCCGCAGGCCGAGCATCTGCTCGACTGGTTCCATGTCACCGCTCGGATCACCGTCATGCGCCAGCACGCCAAGGGGCTGCATGCCACTGATGGCCTCCCGGCCGTCGACGCCGACACGGAGTTGGAGCGGATCAAGTGGTACCTCTGGCACGGCAACGTCTTCCGCGCCATGGAGGAAACAGAGGCGCTAATCTGGCGGTTGGAGAGCGACGATACACTCAGCGCCAGTGGCCGCAAGCTGGCCAAAGCGCTGGACGAGTTCCTCACCTATCTGCGCAACAATGACGCGTCGATCCCGAACTACGGGGAGCGCTGGCGCACTGGCGAGGTGATCTCGACGGCGTTCGCGGAGTCGACGGTCAATCAGGTCCTCAGCAAGCGAATGGTCAAGAAGCAGCAGATGCGGTGGACACCACGCGGGGCGCACCTGCTGCTCCAAGTATGCACGCGCGTCCTGAACGATGAGTTACAGGCAACGTTCGACCGCTGGTATCCCGCCATGAACCAAGGACCATCCGAGCGGGATGTCGCTGCGTAACTCCCCCGGTTTTTGACGGTCTCTCTTTTGCATCGTGGGCACGCGGGAAAAGTAGCCCCATACACCTGCCCTAGGGGTCGTGATCAGGGTCACATCTCACAAATATCTCACGGACGATACGCGCATCATAAGACCGCAGGCGATACGTCACGCTTGATGTCCCCAATGTCATCACAGATGGACACCATCATCCTAGACGTCCCGCGCAATCCATTTGGTCCGCACTGCATTGACTGGCCTTCGCGGTCCTCGCCCACGGTGCCGCCCTACGCCAGATCCCATTCCTATCCTGCCTGCTCGTCGCGTACGAGATCGCGGAACCGACGGGATTCGCGTACGCGTGACGTACATAACCCGACCGCCTACACGGCAGGTTGCATAGCGGCGTGACGACAGGCGACGGGTAAGAGGGAGCGTACTGATACGCCCGGCTGCCAAGCCGCGTCTGTCGTCGCGCTCTTCATCGGCCGCTGCCACGCCATCGACGCCGCAACGGGTCGGTCATCGGCGCTTATTGCCGCACGACAGCCAGGATTTGCGCTACTCAAGGCCAAATTTCGATGCGATTGCTCTGGATCAGGACCAGAACAGCGCAGTGGTTTGGTGAGATGATGGTCACTTACGGCGAAGCATGCACACCTGTCTTCACTCCCACCCCATGATCTCCACCTGCTAAACTAGGCAACCCCTATTGCATTCATATCATATTTGATATACCCTATTGGTGAGGTGCCTAGCCTTACTCTGCACCACTCTGCATCGAGGAAGGTAGGTGTCGGTTGCCTGGGACGCAAGAGGATGATGAAGAGGATTTACTAGCGCGTAGGGCCGGCTATCAATCTGAACTAGCTCAAGGCTTCACCAAGTCGCTTAAGGCGCTGGGCCGAGTTGCGGAAGCAACGATCCCCGCACAATTACAGTTGTACATGCGAGATTGGTGTGGTGGGCTCACCGAACTGGAGTTGAATCGCAAGTGGACGTACAAGCCCCTCAGCGGCATCAAGGCGAAGCGATGGAAGGTCAAACAGATTTATGTGGCGAGTCACTATCGCGTTCCATTAATCGAAACAGATACAAGTGGCTCATCGCGCGTCTGGTTCTTGGATGTCTTTCGCAAGAATCAGCGTAACCAACAGGAGGATATCGACCGTGCGATCGGTCGCGCGAAGCAGATTCGAGAGGGGATTGAATGAGTGAAGTGGCTGTATTGTCCGAGGGGACCCTTGCCGACCTGGTCCGCGATGTTTTGCTTGATGACGAGACGGCAACAGAGTATCTTGTGCAAGCGTGGCTGGGCTCGACTGCTCAATTGCTCCAAGAAGCGCGTCGCCGTGCGGGCTTAACGCAGGCCGACGTTGCGCAGAAGCTTGGCACGAAGCAGCCGAATATTGCTCGCCTTGAAAAAGATGCGGAGGGCAGTATTTCCTTACACCGCTACATCTCCTACGCCGTGGCCTGCGGTATGATGCCCTTGGACGTAAAGCTCGAGACGCTCGGCAATGTGCGAAGCTACGCTTTGCATGATCCAGATGCAGCCCGTAGCGAGATACTTTTGAACGCGTGGAAAACAGCTCAGGCCAATAGCGTTGTTGTCCCCGGCAACACCGTCCCGTCAATGGGGTCACAGACAATACACGCGTCCATTACAGGCACTATCAGTGACGTCTTGAAGGGCCTAAAGGCTGCTTTCGAGCCGGCAAAGAGGCTAAATAATACGTTTGTGCCGCTGAAGCAGAATATGGACCCAGGCTTAGGTATGTCTAGATATGAAAGTGCCACGAACTACCAGCAGCCTTGGCCTCAAGACTCTCTCGGGAAATCTGCACAGGAAGGGATGGCCGCGTAACTATGTCTCAAGACGTTAAGATACTGACCTCGCGGCGAGGTTATGAATTTGCCCCCGATTCTATTCGCTTAACGGTCCTGTCGCTACCAGCCGTGCAAGGTCTCATTCAGGATGCTTTCGTGTTTCAAGTTTCGGGCGTAGGCTCACCGATGCCGACTTTTGGGGCCGTCCCTCTAACTATCCCGCCCGGGATCGCATTTAACGTGGGAGCATACTCTGGAAATAACGGTGTTTTCCCAATCCGGCTTCTTCACTTTGAGCAGCGCCGTGTCGTGCTAGACGTTCCTGGACCGTCTAGCATGATCGACCCCATATACCAGCAGTTACGCGAGCTTCTTAAAGATGTGCGATCGCCAGACGGTTCACCAGTCCTCGGCGAGCCGCAGCGCGTGCTTGAGTATTCCGAGATCAGCCTACATCTGAACATACAACCGGAAACTCTTCTTTCCTCGCAACTGCTATCGTTGTATCGAAATGTCCTAGCCCCAGAGGGCAACGATGATCTTGCGATTGTCCCTAGTATCAGCGTTCAACTGTCGCCGCGTATGGACGAGTATCAAGGAAATAACCTGCCAGGGCGGCGAGCGTTAGAGTTATCCCTCAGAGCTGGCAGCACACCTGAAGATCGACATTTCTTCAGCGCTGCGCCTTTAGATTCTGAAACTCACCTGCACTATCTTGAGCAACTTGAGAGTGCGCTAACTCCCCCATCGGCCTGATTGCTTGTCAGTGCAATCCTTTTAAGAAAGGTTCCCCCTCGACACGCGCTCGACGCGAGAACGCCAGCGCCAGCAAGTCGCGGAGCAGATCGCCGTCTTGCGTGTCGAGGGTGCAACGTGGCCGAGGTCGCCGTGCAAATGGCAGGGCTGTGGAAGTGTGCGCGGACTAGTGAGAACGCGCGCGTCCTGACGACGACGCCCTCCTCGCTAACGTGCGCGCCTTCCTCCGCGCGTGTCCACCCCAGACGAGTCGGCGCGCCTATGCGGCATGGCCGGATCGCCTCGCATCGCCAACGACTATCGAGAACCGCTTCGGCTCGTGGGCGCACGCGGTCCACAGGGCGACAAGGGCGCCAGAAGAAACGACGTACCGAGCGGCGGAGGTTCCGTTGGGTCGTGCTGAGTTGACAGGTTATGGCCGAAAGATCTTCAGGCGCGGCATGTTTGCCGCACCGTGTTGAGCCCCTGTGAGAGCTTTCATGCCTTAAAGCAGCGGTAAAACTGATGCTGCCGACCGTCCAAGACGAATCACTTTCAGGTACCTCAGCAGGACCCAACGGAACCCGTTAAACCGGCTGGGTGGTCCGTGACCTACTTTCGAGCATAGCCTCGGTCGTCTTACAGAGTGGTGACGAAGATTACGAAAGAGTTAAATCTTCGTGGATGCGGATCACGATCGACGAAAGGGGGTCGCGCCTTGTCCTCGGATCGTTGGGGTTGGCTACGACGCGGCACCCCTGTAATACTCTCGTAACGTTCGTCACCGATCCGTAAGACGTGACAGCTATACTCGAACGTGGGCGCCCTTGCGGGCATCCGCGTCCGCCGCCGCGCGTGACCACAGACGCAGTGGAGATTCCGCCGCTACCATGGCGCTCCAAGCAAAAAGAATGAGGAAGTGATCAATGGAGCAAGGCGTATGAGCGGTTTCGAGGTGACCGAGATAATCCCCGTCACGCTGGAGCGTGAGGCGCCTCTCGCCGACATGTATGTGCTCAGCCCCTATGTCTGGCGGGAAGAGGGGACATACCACCTCCTGGTGCGCGCGGTCAACCACGCGGACGATCCCCGGCGGAAGGTCGCGCGCATCTATCATGGACGTGGCGATGATGGGGCGCGCTTCGTCATGGACCGGGAGCCGGTGTTCGCGCCGGGGCCTGGCGCGGAGGACCGCGACGGCTGCGAGGATCCGTCCGTTGCTCGGCAGGGCGACGACTATCATGTGTTCTATACAGGGTGGAATCAGGAAATGGAGACAGGGCAACTGCTCGTCGCGGCCGGTTCCGACCTCGCCCATCTCGTGAAACGGGGACCGGTCTTACCCCCATCGACGCACTATCAGAGTGCGAAAGAAGCCGAGATCGTGCCGGCTGCCGCGGGAGGCTGGCGGCTCTTCTTCGAGTACGCCGCCGACGATCGCTCCCAGATCGGGCTCGCCTCGTCGCGCACGCTCGACGGCCCGTGGACCTATGACACTCCACCCTTCAGCGCGCGCACGGATCACTTTGACGCCTGGCATTTGAGCACCGGGCCCGTCGTCGGCCAGGGGTCGGAGCGCCCCATCATGTTCTACAACGGCGCGACGCGGGATACCAAATGGCGTATCGGCTGGGTGGCCTTTGACGCGACGCTCCAGACGGTCGTGGACCGTTGCGAGCAGCCCGTGATCGTGCCGCCTCCCCCGGACGGCGACGCGACCGACATCGCCTTCGCGGCCTCGGCGGTCGAGCAGGATGAGAAGATCTGGCTCTATTACTCGTTGAGCGACGCGACACTGATGCGCGCGACGCTCAGGCGTCGATAAGCGTCGCGCTCCCGCTGCCGACGCTTATGGCAGCAGAGTATTGGCCGACGCGGGGCTACAACGCGTCCTTTGGCGCCTCACGAGGCGCCCCCTTGACCATCGCCCGCGCCTGCTCCACGATCTGTTCAAGCGGCAGCGTGCGGCCCTCTATCCATGCCTCTGTGAAGGAGTCAACGCCCAGCGTCGCACGCAGGGTGGCCACATCACGCTCGAAACGAGTCTGGTCGACGGGCGAGAGGGCGTGACCGTTCGCGTCACGCCCGGCCGCGACAGCGCCGTAGAGGCGCGCGGCCTGTTTCGCCTGCCCCTGCCGATAGATCAGATCGGCCACGTCCTGTAGGCAGGTGATGACCTCCGACTTGTCGCCCAACTGCCGGTACAACACCAGGCTCTCCGCGTACAGGCTGGCCGCGCGCCCGTAGTTGCGCTGTTCGTGCGCCAGGCGGCCCAGATTGGTGAGCAGGAGGGCACTACCCCACGTATCTCCCCGCTCCCGCATCAATGCGAGGCTTTCTTCCGACAGCGCGGCTGCGCGCCCGTAGGCGCCCTGCTCGCGCGCGATGTCCCCCAGGTTACTGAGCGTGGCGGCGATGGCCAGTTTGGCGCCCAATTCCCGTGATAGGGCCAGGCTTTCCTCGTACAGCTCCACGGCACGTTCGTAGTCGCCGCACAATGCGACGTTGCTCGCCAGGTTGTGGAGAGAGGAGGCAATCGCCTGTTTGTCCGCCAACTCTCGTCGCAGCGCCAGGCTTTCCTCGTGCAGCGCGATCGCCCGTACAGGTACCGCCACATGGAAGTGTGGTCATGCGGCCTGCCCCCTGGGTGGGGGCGCGGAGCGTGCCGGGAAGGGGAGGAGACGGCCCTGATCGCGCCAGCGTCCGCGCCGCGGTTTCGAGGGAAGCGTCCGGGCGCGGGGCGGGACGGGATAGCGCAGGGCCTCGTCGAGCGTCCACACATGGTCGGTCAGCCCCGCCGCCATCGCCGGTGTGCGCTCCAGCCACTTGCAGCCGCCGATGGCCCGCATCCGGAGGCTCTCATGCGTCCAGCAGACGTTATAGGCACAGCCGACAAGCCACAGGCCGCTCTCCACGAGGGCCGTCCCGTGCGCGATCCCGCGCCCCCGTCGGGTCAAGGGGGCCAGATGCGCGCGGAAGGTCGCGTTCAAGCGCTCGATGTAGGCGGTATTGATCTGCGTGCCGCCGCGCGTCGCCGCGATCACGCGCGCGACCGCATCCTCCGTGCCGACGACCACACGCCGCGTCACCTCCGCCAGCCGCCGCCCCTTGCGGCTCTTGACCACCTGAGCCAGCAGGAAGCCGTCCGGCAGCACCAGGCGGGGGCGGCCGCGCGTGCGCGTGTAGACGGGTTCCCGGAAGACGGAGCGCGCCGCGCCGACGGAGGCGACGAAGCCATCCACACACAGCAGGATCGCCCGCGTCGCCACACAGGCGCGCACCCGCTCTAGCAGCCGCGTCACCAGCGCCCCGTCGCGCGTCGGCGACACCGCCCCGCCCAACCACAGGCGCGAGGCGACATCCAGCGCCATAGCCTGCCACACCACCCCGCCGCGCACCGTGACGCGGATCTCGTCGGCCTGGACCTGCCCGGCCTCCACCTGCCCCCTCTCAACGAGGTGGCCGTGCAGCGCGGCGCAGTGGACCCCTGCGCGGTGCAGCCAGGCCGCCACCGTGCGCTCGTCGAGCCCGAACGCCGCCACGATCGCTCGCGGCGGGCAGCCGTGCGCGAGCAGGATCAGCACGGCCGTCATCAGCCACGCCTCCTTGTGCAGCCGATAGTACGGCGTGCCGGTTGTGGCGCTGAACGTGTCGCCGCAGGTCTTGCAGCGGTAGCGCCGTTTCTTCCGACTGTGAATGCCGATGTTGCCTGCGCCGACGCGCCCCTTGTTGGGACAGGTCTCCGTGCCGCAAAATACGGTGGACGGGTCCATGAGAACTGCTCTCCTCGCCGTGTGGACTGGACACGGCTACCGGTAGCATGCCTCATGTGGCCCGTTCCTGTCATCCTCCCCCCGCTCCACACTTTCATGGGGTTGTACCCGCGACATGGTCAGAGGCGGCGATAGTAGTGGCGGCAGTGGATCAGACAGGCAGAGCGAACGCGCAGGACGCCGCTTTATGGTGTGCTTACGGACGTCGCGACATGGCCGCGCGGACCCCGAGCCGGCGTAAGAGGCGGTTCCTGGAGAGGATGGTGGAGCAGTGGATATGAATGACGGCCCCGGCGACGACGGCAGGGGTGTAATGCGCTCCTGGCTGTCGTCCATCATACACTGGCGCGGAATTGACTCTCGGCGCCGGAGCGCCGACCGCGCGACCCTCCACCCAATCTCGGCCGCCCTGACGCCCCTGCTCGATGGCAGCGGCGAACCGTGGGACTGGGCCGGTCGGGGCAGCGCGGGCGTAGATGCCCGCGTGGCGCCGCATCACCCGTCGGCGGACCAGCAACGCGACGCTGTCCAGGCCACTGTCGCGGGCATGGCCGATGATGGGATCGTGCCCGCTTTCAAGGCATCCTCGGATATGGCTCCAAACCCGCCGGGCAGCAGCGCACAACCGACGGGCCACGACCCCCGGGCACACGAAACGGAGCGCGTGCATGCGCTCTACACGGACATGACCTGTGGCCTCGTCGTCCTGAATCGCAGGGGGGAGCTCGTGGATGCCAATGACGCGGCGCAACGGATCCTGGGCGTGCGTCTCGACGAGATGCGCGGGCAGCCGTCCTCGGTCGCGCTCTGGCGGGCGATCGGCGCGAACGGCGCGGACCCCCACGAGGGTGAGAAGCTGATCGGGGCCGCGTTGCGCACGCGGCGCCCTATGCGCGCGACGATGGTCCACGCGACACGGCCGGATGGACGACTCCGCTGGCTCCAGGTGGACGCCGCCCCTGTGCGGGAGGACGGGGACGAGTCGCCGGGAGACGGGCAGGGGCCGGTCATCGTCAGTTTCATCGACATCACCGCACACCGGGAGGCCACGGAGATCCTGCGCGTGAAAGTGGAGTGCGTGACGCTGCAGAATACCGTAGCTACCGTCCTCGCCGCTTCGGCCGCGCTCCGCGACGCCGTCCCACACCTGCTACAGGCGATCTGTGACGGCGCCGGCTGGGAACTGGGCCGTTTCTGGAGCGTGGACCACCGCGACAACGTCCTCCGCTGCGATGCGCTCTGGCGCCGCCCATCGAGCGAGGGCGCTGGCTTCGCGGCGCTTGGTCCGGGGGCCACTTGCGCCCCGGATAGTGGCGTCCCCGGCCGAGTCTGGACCAGCGGCGCGCCCGCCTGGGTGGCGGGCATGGGCGCGGCTACCCCCGGATCGGGCGCCCCGCTGTCCACCATCGAGGGACTATACGGGACTATCGGAATCCCTATCCCAATCGCCGGCGCCGTCCAGGGAGTCATGGAGTTCGTCCGGCGAGACATCCGTCCGCCGCACGCCGACCTGGTGCAGACGCTGGTCGCGATCGGAACCCACATCGGCCAGTTTATGGAGCGCAAGGAGGCGGAGGAGACACTGCGGCGCCAGGCCCTGCACGATGTCCTCACGGGTCTGCCTAACCGTGCCCTGCTCCACGATCGCCTGGAACAGGCCCTGCGCACGGCGGATCGTGATAACACGCCTCTGGCCCTGCTCCTGATCGATCTCGATGGTTTCAAGGCGATCAACGACACGCTGGGCCACCACCAGGGCGATCTGCTCTTACGCGAGGTGAGGGCACGCCTACGAGCTGTGCTGCGCCAACGCGACACGGTCGCGCGCCTCGGAGGCGACGAGTTCGTCGCGCTCTTACCGGGCGACGACGAGGGCGGGGCGACACGAACCGCGCGCAAGATTCTCGCCGCATTGGCGGCGCCCATTGGGGCGGAGGGACGCCGTTTCGTCGTGGGGGCCAGCATCGGCGTCGCGCTCTATCCCGCGCATGGCATGGATGCCGCGGCCCTCCTGCGCTGCGCGGATGCGGCTATGTACGCGGCGAAGCGCGCCGCCGTACGTCCTGGCGGAAACCTCGCTGTCTATGCCGCGCCGGATGGGCACAGTCCGGATCGCCAGGACCTCGGCGACGTGTTGCGCCACGCCATCGCGCACGACGGGTTGCTGCTGCACTACCAGCCCACGGTCGACATCGCAACGGGCGATGTGCGGCGGGTGGAGGCCCTGGCGCGCTACCGGTGCCCCGTGCAAGGACCTCTCCCGGCCGAGCAATTCATCCCGCGGGCTGAGCAGGCGGACTTGGGCGCGGCGCTGACGCGCTGGACGCTGGACGCGGCGCTCCGGCAATGCCGGCGCTGGGAGTGGGCGGGCCTTCCGCTTGGCGTAGCCGTGAACCTCTCCCGGTTCACCCTGCGCGATCCACGCCTGCCGGACACGATCATTGGGCTGCTGGCGCAACATGCCGTGCGACCCTCCCGGTTGCAGGTCGAGGTCAGGGGGGACGCCATCGCGGAGGGCATGGCCACGGGGGACGCGGCGCGCGCCCTCGCGGCGCTCACCCGCCTGCGCACGCTCGGCGTCCGCATCTCCGCGGACGCTAGCGATGGGGGCCGTGCGTCGCTGGCCTCGCTCGCACGACTGCCTGTGGACGAGCTCAAGATTGACGCAGCGGTCGTGCGGCGGGCCACGGAGAACAGCGGTGGTCTGGCCATCGTCGCCTCGGCCATCGACGCGGGCCATGGGTTGGGCTTGCGCGTCGTGGCCGGGGGTGTCGAGGACGCGGACATGTGGGACCTGTTGACGGACCTGGGCTGCGACGAGGCGCGGGGCGACTACCTGAGTCCTCCGCTGCCCGCCGGCGATCTTATGCGCCAGCTTGGCGTGTCGCAGGGGGTGATGGCCTAGTCAGGCTGTAAGGCTTTCGTAATCCTTGTCATGGATGCGTAAGATGGTGGCGTTATGCTGGGCTCTGGCACACATTTGATGGTGCGGACTCTGACATCACTTAGGGCTGCTGAGAAGAGCGACACGATGTGCCGGTAGAACGATCTGAAACCGCGCTACAGGGCTTACCGGCCTCCTCAAACCCTTCTGGCACGTGGCTCCATTGTGGATGACACCCAAGCCGTCGACCGGCACCATCAAATGTGTGCCAGAACCTTATGCTGATGAAGGATACATGTGTCACCCATCGCGCGATGTAGATGTGGCACGGATGAGAGGGCGCCGTGACGCGGGCGGAAGATCAACCAATCCTGGTGGTGGAGGACGAGGACATCGTCAGCGAGGTCGTGGCACGCTACCTGCGTCGCGAGGGTTTTCGCGTGAAAGTCGCCGCCGATGGCGCATCGGCCCTGGCGCTCGCGGCGACTGAAGAGCCCCGACTGGTGGTCCTCGACCTGATGCTGCCCGATATGGACGGGCTGGAGGTCTGCCGCCAGCTGCGCGCCCAGAGCGCCGTGCCCATCCTCATCCTCACGGCCAAGGGGACGGAGGCCGACGAGGTGCTGGGGCTGGGGCTGGGCGCCGACGACTACGTGAGCAAGCCCGTGCGTCCGGGCGCCCTCGTCGCACGGGTCAAGACCCTCCTGCGCCGGACAGCCCCGTTCCCTGGAGCACCGGGCGGCGGCCCGCTACGGTACGACGGCCTCGCGATTGACCCCCGCACGCGCCGCGTCACGCACGACGACACGGCGCTCACGCTCACAGCCAAAGAGTTCGATCTGTTGCTCTTCCTGGCCCGCCACCCGGGGGCGGTCTTCTCGCGCACGCAGTTGCTCGACCAGGTGTGGGGCTACACCTATAGTGGCGACGCCAGCACGGTCACGGTGCATGTGCGTCGTCTGCGCGAGAAGATCGAGCCTGATCCGCTCCACCCGCGCTACGTCAAGACGGTCTGGGGCGTCGGCTACAAGCTCGAGGGCGACCAGTGACGGACGGCAAACGCCCGACACCACGTTTGTTCCGCCATCACCGGGGGGGATACAGGCCCGGCTGTGGGGGCGTAGCCTGCTCTATAGCCTGGCCGGCATCGGCGTCCTGGTGGCCGGCGAGGGCGTCTTCCTCTGGTTCTACCACCCGCCCGGCCGTGAGCCCCTGGGCACGATTGCCCTGCTGTTCGTCACCGCGGCCCTGGCTCTGCTCCTGGGCACGCTGGCCCTGGCGGCCGGCCCGCGCGTGGGCCTGGGCGCCATCCGGCGCAAGATGGCCTTCAGCGTCGGCCTCGGCGCGTTGGTCGCCGTCGGCGATGTGCTGCTCACGGCGCGCCTGATGCTCGTGAGGGTTCCGTTGGGTTCTGCTGACTTGACGTATTATTGACGAAAGACCTTCAGGTGAGGCGTGTAGATCCTGGCGTTTTCGGCCGATTTGATAGCCCTGGGCCTTGAAAGGGGCAGGGAATCGATGCTAACGAGTGCTCGAAACGAACAGCTTTCAGGCACATCAGCAGAACCCAACGGAACCGGCCGTGGCGCGGCGGCGCGGCGCGGACCAGCGCCACGAGACCGGAATACCAGCACAGATGGCCGATCAAGCGTTGCAGGCGCAACGCGTCCTGCGGCGGGCATAGCGCCACGCCCGCGCAGCCTCACCCGTCGATCACTCACGCGCGCTGCGCTCTCCCCCCACGTGCGGTGCACTCTCCCCGTCCCACGCCCAGCGCCACGATCGGCGCGCGGACAAGCGCGGCGCCCTCGTGTGTAGCATAAGACGGGCCCATGAGACAGCGATGAAATCCCGATGAGAAGTTTCTCACAAAACGTTGGGACTGGGCGCAGGGCGGGTGTACCGGCCGTGGCCTGGCCCCCTACCGCCGCACCGTGAAGGCCACGGAGCGCGCCGACGACACGCCGGCGATGGAAACGCGGCCCCAGAAGGTGTGCGCCCCGCGGTGCGGCATCCGGGTCACCGTCACCAGCGTCACGC
>JAABUP010006929.1_pt1 | contig 15641 bp, 14 predicted proteins | sample 5559201 | NCBI WGS metagenome assembly JAABUP01 (sample SAMN10711887, study PRJNA513373) | rock metagenome | isolation source: Antarctica rocks | place: Antarctica
GCACGAGGTCCGCCTTGCCGCAGGCGTAGAGCATGGCCTGGTTGGCCGGCCCTTCGAGGTCGATGACCACCAGCCCCGCTGTGACCTGGGCGTCGCGCACGGCCGGCAGTCCGGCCCGCGCCAGGGGGAGGCGCCGGGCCAACGCCGTCGCCAGGCGGAACGCGACGGTGGCCTTGCCGACCCCGCCCTTGGTGGACGCCAGGACAACAGCCGGGGCGCGGCGGGTGTTCACGGCAGGGCCCTCTTTTTGCCGGCGCAGGCCGCACGTGCCGCAACAATGCCGGCAAGCCGGCAACCTGGCCTGCCGATGGTCCGGCACGTCGGTTCGTCGGACGGCGAACGACGACAGGGTCTGGACGAACGGTGCCGCCCCGCCCGCACTGCCGCATTCTGGCCGCGACGCCTGCGCCGGGCGCCAAGGGCGTCCAGCCATCCGGGCGCACTCGGCCCGCGTGGCACCGGCCGCAGCGTCCGGGCACGCTGGCGCAACGGGGCGGCCAGGCGTCCCGCAACGAGGCCGCCAGCCGCTCCAAGGCTTCAGTGACCCGGTCCAGGCGCCCGGCCGTTCTGTTCGACCGGGCCACGGCGCCGTCGGTGTGCGTGGCCGCGGTGCCCTGGGACGGCGCCAACGCCGGACCACGGGCGGCGCCGTCCCGCTGCGGCGTCGCGGGCGGCTTTGACGAGCGAGTGCGCCTGCCAAGTGCGCCTGCCAAGTGCGCCTGCGCGTCCTCGAACGCCGAAAGGTCGCGCGCAACGGCCGCAAGGCTTGCCCGGATGGCGTCGAGCTTGGCGGCCAGCGCCCGTTCCCGGCGGGTCGTGGGCAGGAACCGCCCCGCTCGGAAGGGGCCACGGTCAACCATTGGGCAACCGTGGACCACGTGGCGCCTGCCGGCAACGCAGCAGGCGTTCCATGTCCCTCGGGTGTTCGTCCTCATCGAGAAAGATGCCGCGGCGGTCCCTCCGCTTGGACCATGACAGGCCCAGTTGTGCGCCCCGGCGCAGCGAGGCCGTGGCGCTTGGGCGACAGCGCGGCCGGAAGTGGCGTGGCGCGTCGGCATGGAATGCGACAAACCCCCGGCACGCGGCGTTGCCCTGCCGAACAGGCCCGGACCATGCCGGCTGGCGGCCAGGACAGCGCGGCCGGGACAGCCTTGCGGCGCTGTTTCATGGGTGCCTTTATGCCTTGCGGACTGCCCACCCCACCCCACCCCACCCCAAGACATGATCAGCTCCCAGGAGAAAGCCAGTGACGAAAACCCCAGAGAAGAAGGCGCCGCCGAAGGGCGCCGCCGTCGACAAGCCAAAGGCCGGGCGCAAGCCGAACGCCCTGCAGCAGCCGCTGCAGCCGTCCGAGGACCTGGCCGCGGTCGTCGGCGGCGGGACGATGGCGCGGGGCGAGGTGGTCAGCAAGGTTTGGCAGTACATCAAGGCCAACAAGCTGCAAAACCCGGACGACGGCCGCGAGATCATCGCCGACGACAAGCTGCGCAAGGTGTTCGGCAAGGACAGGGCCAGCATGTTCGAGATGAACAAGTTCCTCGCCCAGCACCTGACGTGAGCGCCCGGCGCAAACCAACGCAAAGCCCAAACCGCAGCCCCAGCTTGGCGCGAGAAGCGGTCCAAGTTGAGCGGGATCGTGAGCCAGCTGGAGCAAAAGGTCGTCCGGACACCGCGCGAGCCTGACGCAGCATCTCGACACCGCCATGCGGCTGTTCGGCGCTGGGGACGATCAGCTCCCAGTCCCAGTGGCCAAGCAGCGCCTGGTTCCATCCTGGCGAATGCCTGCGGCTGATCCATAACTTCACCTCGGCCATCCTACCGCGCTGGGCCCAGCGGACGCGGAGGCTGGATGCGCTGCTGCTGGTCCGCTACCTGCGCGGGGTCTCCATACGTGCTTGAGCGTCCCGGGACCCCGCTGCACACCAGCGGTTCGGAGAACGATATCCGGGCCTGTGTGGCCAACCGCAAGCTCTCCGACGGCACGGTGAGCACGGCAGGACGCACCGCGCATGACGTCATGCTTGGCCTCATGAGGACTTGCAGCAAGCTCGGGGCCTCATTTCTCCGCTACCTCGGAGACCGCCTGCATGTTCCAGGCGCCAGCACCATCCCGCCGCCTCCAGACCTCGTTCGTCAGGCCGCCCTGGCCTGATCGCCCAGGAGGCTGCCCCGGTCACGGCAAGGACACCGAAAGAGCCTGAAAAAGCTTGGTTCTGCTGCGGATGGCTAGTTCGCACACCTTCGCGGTCACTGGGCCGTGTAGAGGCGCGACCATCGCTGATCAGCCTGACGATGGCCCGCTGCCCTGTTCGTCGGTCGCATCGCCCTGACCGGGGCTTGCGGATCGACGCGGATCGGTCCGAAGTGCAGCGGGTGGCTATACCCGAGACGCCTAGCTCGAAAGACTCGCCATGATCCGGCTCTTGCTTGCCTCCCTGCTGATCGCGGCTCCGGCCCGCGCCGATGTGACGCTGGGTGCGCTGCTGTCGCTGACCGGCCCTGGCGCTGGCCTCGGCATCCCCGAGCGCAACACCATCGAGCTGCTGCCCAAGGTGATTGCCGGGCAGCCGGTGCGCTGGGTCGTGCTGGACGACGCCAGCGACACCACCGCCGCCGTGCGGGCTGCCCACAAGATGATTGACGGCAAGCACGTGGATGCCATCCTAGGTGCCTCCACGACGCCTAACTCCATCGCCGTCCTGGACGCGATCAGCGAAGCCGGCGTGCCGGTCATCAGCCTCGCCGGTTCCAGCGCCGTCATCGAGCCGCCCGAGGGTGCGCGCCGCTGGGCCTTCAAGCTGATCCCCAGCGAGCGCGTCGCAACCGTGCAGATTGTTGACCATATGCAAAAGACGGGCAAGAAGACCCTGGCCCATATCGGTTTCGCGAACAGCCTCGGTGACGGCTACATCGCTGCGCTGAACGCCCAGGCCTCGGCCCGCGGCATCCAGACCGTCGCTGAACTCCGCTACAATCCCGGAGACCAGAGCGTGACGCCGCAGGTGCTCCGCCTGATCGCGGCGAAGCCCGACGCCGTCTTTGTCGCCGCTAGCAGCAGCCCGGCGGCGACGCCCATCATCGAGCTGCGCGCACGCGGCTACACTGGCCCGATCTACACGGTGCAGGGTATCGCGGGTCCAGACGCATTGCGGGTCGGCGGCAAGTCGCTGGATGGCACGATGTTCAGCTCGGTCCCGGTGCTGGTGGCCGAACAGATGCCGGACGGCCACCCAGTGAAGGCGGCTGCGTTGGCCTACGTGAACGCCTATGAAGGCGCGCACGGCCCTGGGAGCCGGAGCCTGTTCGGCGCCACGATGTGGGACTCCTTTCTGCTGGTGCAGGCGGCTGCCCCGGCGGCACTCCGAGCCGGCCAACCCGGCACGGCCGCCTTTCGCACGGCACTGCGTGACACGATGGAGCGGGTCAGCGGCCTTGTCGGCGCAGAGGCGGTGTTCAACATGACACCCACCGACCACAGCGGCGCACAGGCCGACAGCCAAGTGATGGTGGAAATCCGCGGCGGCGCCTATCGCGTGCTGCCATGACTCTCGAAGCAGGACCTCTCGATGCGGATGGGGTCGATGCGGATCGGGCGGCCTGGCCGGTGCGGCACGCGGACGGCATCTGCTATCTCAGCGGGGGGCAGGGGGTGCCCGTCGTCTTCCTGCACGGCGTCGGTGGCGCCGCACGCCAGTTCCGCGCGCAGTTGCGGCATGTCGGACGCCAGCGCCGCGCGATCGCGTGGGACATGCCGGGCTACGGGGGCTCAACATCGCTGCCGCAGGTGACGATGGACACGCTGGCGGCGGTGCTGGGTGGGTTCATTGCGGCGCTTGGCCTCGACCGCCCGGTCCTGGTTGGCCACAGCATCGGCGGCATGATCGTCCAGCGCCTGCTTGCCGAGGCCCCGCACGCAGCCCGTGCCGTCGTGCTGGCGCAGACGAGCGCCGCATTCGGCGGGCGCGACCCGGCTTGGGCCGACCAGTTCATCTGCGACAGGCTCGGGCCGCTCGATAGGGGGCACCGCTTGGAGGACATGGCGCCTGCCATGGTTGCCGGTCTGGTCGGGGACGAGCCGGACCCGGACGGCATTGCCCTTGCGCAGGACTGCATCGCCCGCGCGCCCGCGCCCGCCTATCGAAGCACCGTGCGGGCCATGCTGGGCTTCGACCTTCGGGACGCCCTGCCAAGGATCGCGGTGCCGACGCTTGTCCTATCCGGCACGAAGGACCCGAACGCCCCCGCTGCCGCGATGGAACGGATGGCGGCGCGCATCCCCGGCGCGCGTTATGTGGCGCTTGAGGGCGTGGGCCACCTGGCGCACCTCGAACAGCCGGCCCGCTTCAACGTTGTCCTCGACACATTCTTGCAGGAGGTCGCCCCGTGAACGCCCTGACTAGGACGACGCATGACCTGCCCATCTTCGACCCTGGCGCCTTCCGCCTGACGCCCGAACAGGCCGCCCTGCTCGACCGCATACGTGGCCTGGCCGCTGACCGTTTCGCCCCGCGCGCCGCCGAATATGATCGCGAGGCGCGGTTCCCGACCGAGAACTACGAGGACCTCAAGACGGCCGGCTTGCTCGGCATCTGCATTCCCAAGGACCAGGGCGGACTCGGCGCCGACTACCAAACCTACTCGCTGGCCGGCGCCGAGATCGGGCGGTACTGCGGCGCCACCGCGCTGTCGTGGAACATGCACGTGTGCAGCACGCTCTGGTCCGGCCGGCTTGCCGACGATTTGGATATGCCGGCCGAGGACCGGGCGGCGCACGAGCGGCGCCGGGCTGTGCACTACCGGCGCATCATTGAGGACGGCGCAATCTACTCGCAACCGTTCAGCGAAGGTGGAGCCGCCGCTGCCGGCGCCGCTGCGTTCGGGACCGAGGCGTTCCCCACCCAGGGCGGCTGGCGAGTCACCGGCAAGAAGATCTTTGCGAGCCTCTCCGGCCACGCCGACTATTACGGCGTGCTGTGTACCGAGCGGACCGAGGGCGACAAGGCCAGCCGGCGAAGTACGCTCTACCTGGCCATCCCAGCCCGGGCCGAGGGCGTTTCCGTCAGCGGAGAGTGGGACCCGCTGGGCATGCGTGGGACCGTCAGCCGAACGCTGCACTTCCATGACGTGTTCGTTCCCGAAGACGCGGCGCTGATGCCGCGCGGCGTCTATTTTCAGGCGGCATCGCGCTGGCCGCACATGTTCCTGACGCTGTCGCCGACCTACATGGGACTGTGCCAGGCGGCCTACGATTTCACCGTCCGCTATCTCCGTGGCGAGGTGCCCGGCACGTCGCCCGTGAAGCGCCGGATGTATCCCACGAAGCAGCTCGCGGTGGCCGAGATGCGCGTGAAGCTCGAGGCTGCCAAGGCGTTGTGGTTCCAGGCCGTCACCGAGGCCGGGCCGAATCCGGGCAAGGACGGCCTGCTTCGGGCTTGGACGGCGCAGTACACCGTCATGGAGACCGCGAACGACCTCGCCCGCCTCGCCGTCCGCACCTGCGGTGGACAAGCGATGCTTCGGTCGCTCCCGCTGGAGCGCATGTACCGCGACAGCCGCTGCGGCAGCCTAATGCTGCCCTGGACCGCCGAGCTTTGCCTGGACCGCCTCGGCCGTGCCGCTTTGTATGAGAATGGGGAGACCGACGATTAACGCCGCCCTCCGCTTCGAAGGCCGCAGCTGGACCCGTGCCGAGTTCGCCGCCTGGGTCGACGCGGAGGTGGAAACCTTGGCTGCTCTGGGGGTGGCTCCCGGCGACCGGGTGGCGGTGCTCGCGCTGAACCATCCGCGCACGCTGGCACTACTGTTCGCCTGTGCCCGCCTCGGTGCGATGTTGGCCCCGTTGAACTGGCGGCTGGCCGGTCCGGAGCTGCGGTGGATCCTGGACGATGCCGCGCCGCGTCTTTTGTTCGTGGACGGCTCCGCCCCCAACGTCGGCCGTCCAGGGACGACGGTGCTGGCGATCGAGCCCTCCCCTAATGAGGTTCTGGCAAAAATTTCTGGGCCGGCAGTCGAGGCGCCTGATCCGATCGCATTGTCCGCAGCCCGCCGCCCCCTCTTGCAAGGATCTCCCAAGGGAAAGGGAGCATTGCTCCTCGTTTACACCTCTGGCACGGCCGGCCGGCCCAAGGGCGCGGTTCTCACCGCCGCTGCGATCGAGGCGAATGCCGCCCTCAGCCGGGACATGCACGGCCTTTCCGCGTCCGACCACGTCCTCACCGTCCTGCCCCTGTTTCACGTGGGCGGCCTCAATATCCAGACCGTCCCAGCCCTCCTGGCCGGCGCCACAATCACCCTGCATGCCCGGTTTGATCCTGCCGCGACCATCGCCGCCGTCGAGCGCGACCGCCCGACGCTGACCGTCCTCGTCCCGGCGACGCTGCAGGCCATCCTGGCCCATTCCGCATGGCGCAGCGCCGACTTTTCCAGCCTGCGCGCCATCACCACCGGCTCGACCGTCGTCCAGCCTGCCATCACCGCGCCATTCATTGCCCGTGGGATCCCGGTGCTGCAGGTCTATGGCAGTACCGAAACCGCCCCCCTTGCGATCTACACGCCCATCGGGAAACCCTACGATCCCACCAGCACCGGCCATCCCGGCCTAGGGGTCTGCGCCCGAGCGGTCGACGACCACGGCAACCCGGTGCCGCCCGGCAGGCCAGGCGAGGTCTGCCTGCAAGGCCCGCAACTCTTCCAGGGCTATTGGCGAAACCCTGCCGCGACCGACGAGGCCTTCCAGGACGGCTGGTATCGCACCGGGGACATCGGCACTGAAGCGCCGGACGGTTCCTGGACCGTGCATGATCGCCGCAAGAACGTGATCGTCTCCGGAGGCGAGAACATTTATCCCGCCGAGATCGAGCGCGTGCTGCACGGGATGCCTGAGATCGCCGAGGCCGCAGTCGTCGGCCGCCCCGACCCGCGCTGGCAAGAGGTGCCCGAGGCGCACGTCGTGCTTCGCCCCGGCACTTCCTGCACCGAGGCCGACATCATCGCCCACGTCCATACTCAGCTCGCCCGCTTCAAGGCGCCGCGCCGGGTCCATTTCGTGGCCGAGCTGCCGCGCAACGCCATGGGCAAGGTGCAGCACGCGGCACTCGCGCACGGGTCGGCCAGTGGGATGGTCCGATGATCGCCGACCGCATCGAGGGCAAGTGGCTCGACGCATTCCGCGAGGTGTTTGCCCTGTGCGGCGTGCAGGAGCGCGACACCGTTGCGATCCTGAGCGAAACCCAGAGCCGGGCGTTGAACGTGCATCTGGCGGAACTCGCGCTGCACCTGCTCGGCGCCCGGGTGTGGCACGTTGTCGTGCCGACGCCACGTAATCCGCATCCCCTCCCGGTTCGCTCGACCGGCGCGTCGGAGGCGCTGGGCGGACTGGCGCCCGCGGTGCGGGCCCTGTCAGCGCCGGGCCTGATTGTGGACCTGACGCTCGAAGGCCTCATGCACGCGAAGGAAACGCCCGCCATTCTCGGGGCCGGGGCGCATATCCTGCATATCAGCAACGAGCACCCGGAAGCGCTCGAACGCCTGCGCCCGGATCCGGCGCTCGAGCCGGAGGTGCGCGCCGCCGCCCGTTTGTTGCGCGGCGCAACGGCCATGACCGTGACCTCGCCCGCCGGAACGGCGTTGGAGGTGAACCTCCGCGGCGCCAGCACCGTCGGTGTCTGGGGCTGGACCAGTAAGCCTGGCACGCTCGCCCATTGGCCCGGCGGCCTGGTCGTGGCTTTTCCCGCGTCCGACACCGTGCAGGGCCGCCTCGTGCTCGCCCCTGGAGACCTGAACCTGACATTCAAGCGCTACATCGAAAGTCCGGTCACCCTGGTCATCGAGCAGGACTACGTGACCGCGGTGCAAGGCACCGGCACCGATGCCGCATTGTTCCGCGACCACCTCGCCGCATGGGGTGACCGAGAGGCCTGTGCGGTCAGCCACGTCGGCTGGGGCATGAACCGACGGGCCCGGCGCGAGGCGATGGCGATGTATGGCCAGCGCGATACAAACGGCACCGAATTGCGCGCGGTCGCCGGCAACTTCCTGTTCAGCACCGGCGCGAATGAATTTGCTGGCCGCCACACCGCCGGGCACTTCGACCTGCCGATGATGGGCACGACAATTACTGTAGACGGTGCAGAGGTCGTGCGGGGCGGTGTGGTGGTTGCTTCTCCTTCGACCTGAACGGAGCGGTTGCGTCGGGTCTCGCGCCATCAGGGATGAACTTAGCGGCTCTTGTCGGGTTCCGGGGTGGTGGGCCGGATGGTGTCGCTGGCACGTACCTGACGTAATGGCCGGAGTGCGAGCAGCCAACCGGCTCGCGCGAGGAGTTTCAGCATCGCTGGCCCGAGGGCGTATGCTGCCCCGGTTGCGACGGTCCCTCAATGATCCGGGACGGGTGCGACGACACGCAGCCGCATTGCCAGTGTTACTGCTGCAAGGCGTGCGCGTACCGCTTCGACGACCTCACCGGCACGGCGCTGGCCGGGCACCACTTGCCGCCACGCTCCGGGACTGATTGCCTAGGGATCAAGCGACGTGCATCCGGGACAGGTTCGGCATGGTCAGGTCGCCGTCCGCGACGCAGGACGACAGGACGATGTCGGCGGTACGCTGCAGGTGGCTGGCCGTCGCCGCCGCCGCCGCCGCCGCATCCTGTGCCAGCGCCGCCTGGGCGATCGCCTCGTGCTCGGCGTGCAGGTCGCGCTCCACCTTCGCCAGCGGCATTGACAGCCAAAGATAGCGCTCCTGCCGGAAGAACAGCGCCTCCCGGATCTGCAGCAGGGACGGGCTGCGGCAGGCAGCGACGACCGCCGCGTGGAACAGGGCGTTGGCGGTGCCGAAGGCGTCGTTGTAGCGCGCTGGGTCGCCCGCCGCGCGCTTCGGCGTCCTGGCCAGGCGGTGCAGCGCGGTGACGATCCCCACCTCCCACTCCACGTCGGCATGGGCGACCGCGTTGCGGATGCACAGCGCCTCGATCTGGCACCGCGTCGCCGTAAGGTCCCGCAGTTCCGCAAATGAGAGTGGGGTCACGCGGAAGCCGCGCTGCGGCTCCATGGTCACGAACCCCTCGGACGCCAGGCGCGACAGCGCCTCACGTACCGCGCTGGAGCCGGCGGAAACGCGCTGGCACAGGACCTCGATCCGTAGCCTGTCCCCTGGCGCCAGCCGGCAGGACAGCAGGTCTGCCCGCAGCCGGTCGTACACGCCCTGTGTGATGGTGGAAGTCTTTGCCATGAGGTGTCCACTCCCGTGCGGCGTCAGCTTACCGCACAATCCCAAAGAAATTGTGCATAGTATGTTGACTGGTGCAAGATCCCATCCATAAGGTGCCTCAAAGAAAGGGAGCGTCCATGCGGTTCGGACCAGCCAATGGACGATGGGCAAAAACTTCGACGGCACGGGGGCGTTCGGCCCGGCCTTCGTCACGGCGGACAAGGTTCCGCCAGGGGGCAACCGGCCTGCGGATCGAGGCGCGGCTCAATGGCCAGGTCATGCAAAGTGCCTCGACCGATGACTTGGTGTTCGACATCGCGACCCTGGTTTCGACTATCAGCCAGGGCATCACCTTGGCGCCTGGCGACCTGATCGTGACCGGCACGCCGTCTGGCGTCGGCGCTGCCCGCAAGCCGCCGGTGTTCATGAAGCCCGGCGACGTTTGCGAGGTCGAGGTCGAGCGGATCGGAGTCCTCCGCAACCCCATCGCGCAGGAAGCGGCCTGACGGAGGGGCAGCGGACATGGGCATCCGGCGGACATGGGCGGCATCGCTACCGGTATGACGTGCGGCGCTCGGGACCGTGACGGCGAGGACTCGCCCATGATGACATGACGGGCGCCTGACGCGATCAGGCGACGAGTGAAGCAAGGGAACGGCTCCGAAACAGGGGCGGCTAAGGGAGGACACGGAGATGGACGCAGCGACACTGCCCGCGGCGACGGACGTGCTGATCGTCGGCGGCGGGCCAGTCGGCCTCGCGGTCGCCATCGAGCTGGGCCTCCGCGGCATTTCTGCCGTGCTGATAGAACAGCGGGCGCGTGCGGGCGCGCAGCCTCGGGCCAAGACGACGAACGTGCGGTCCATGCAGCACATGCGCCGCTGGGGCATCGCCGGGGCGTTGCGGGACTCGGCGCCCTTGCCGCCGGACTACCCGACGGACGTCGTGTTCGCCACCGGCCTTTTCGGCCACACGCTGGCGGTGATCCCCAATGTATTCGAGGGCGCCAAGCGGCGCGACCCGCGCTTCCCGAAGCCGGCGCAGTGGGTGCCGCAGTACACCGTCGAAGAGGTAATGCGGGAGCGCGTCAGCCGCCTGCCATCAATCACGGTTGCGTTCGGGGTGGCACTGCAGGATGCAACGCAGTCGGACGACGCCGTGACGGCGACGGTGGCGGACGCGGAGGGTGGCGCCGCACGGACAATCCGCGCCCGCTACGTGGTCGGCGCCGACGGGGCGCGCAGCACCGTCCGGGGCCTCATGGGCGTGCAGATGGAGGGCCAGCACGCCTTCGCCCTCAACTACAACCTCATCGTGCGCATCCCGGAACTGGCGCAGACCCCGCCAGCCCCGCGCTCGATCATGTACTGGCTGGTCAACACCCGAAGCCCGGCCGTGATGGGTCCCATGGACCGTGACGGGGTCTGGTTCTACGGGATCCAGTTGCCGCCCGGAGTGAAGGACGTGCCGGACGACGAGATGATCCGCCGGGTCCGCGACGCCGTGGGCCGCCCGGTGGAGGTCGAGATCATCACGCGCGACATCTGGGCCGCGCACCGGCTGATCGCCAACCGCTACCGGGAGCAGCGGATCATCCTGGCCGGCGACGCCTGCCACCTGCACCCGCCGTTCGGCGGCTACGGCATGAACCTCGGCATCGCGGACGGCGTCGACCTCGGTTGGAAGCTGGCGGCCGTGCTGCGCGGCTGGGGCGGCGATGGCCTGCTCGACGCCTACGAGGCGGAACGCCGGCCAGTGCACCTTCGGACGATCGCGGAGGCGGTCGAGAACTACCGGGTGCTGAGCGCCGACCTGATCAAGGACTGCCTGGAGGACGCGACGCCCGAGGGCGACGCCGCCCGCCAGGCAGTCGGCGCGGAAATCGTACGGACCAAGACGCGGGAGTTCGCAACGCTCGGAGTGGTGCTCGGCTCCCGCTACGACGCCTCGCCCCTGGTGGTGGACGACGGCAGCGCGCCGCCGGCCGAGCACTACTCCAACTACCAGCCATCCGCCCATCCCGGCTGCCTCGCCCCCCATGCCTGGCTGGACGAGCGAACGTCGCTCTATGACCGGCTCGGCCCCGACTACACGCTGCTGGTCCTGGCGGACGGCGCCGACCCGGCAATCGAGGCGATCCGCGCGGCTGCGGACGCCGCCGGAATGCCGCTGGCCGTGTTGGACGTTCGTGGCGCCGGGCTGGAAGGCTTGTACGGCGCGGCGTTGGCCTTGGTCCGCCCCGACCATCACGTAGCCTGGCGCGGGGAGGCGGCGGCGGACGCCGCCGGGCTGGTTGACCGCGTCCGGGGCGCGGCGAAGGCGGCCCCGGCCCGGCAAGTCCTGAACGAGATGGCGTCATGATCGGCATGGACGCCCCCGCCGTGAACATCAGGCGGGTCATCGACGACGGCGCCGTGACCGCGTTCCAGGTCCGGGCCATCGTGCTGTGCTCGCTGGTGGCGTTCCTGGACGGGCTGGACAGCCAGTCCATCGCGGTCGCGGCGCCGATCATCGCCGACACCATCGGCCTACAGCGGTCCGCGCTGGGGCCGATCTTCTCCGCCGGGGTGCTAGGCGCCATGCTGGGTGCGCTGACGTTCGGGCCGCTCGGCGACCGGTTCGGGCGCAAGCGCGTGCTGGTGGCGGCTGCTGTCATTTTCGGCGTGTTCACGATCCTCACCGCCTACAGCGGGTCGTACAGCTCGCTTCTTGCGGTGCGGTTCGCCGCGGGCGTCGGCCTGGGCGGGGCCGTGCCGTGCTACATCGCGCTGTCATCCGAGTACGCTCCCCAGCGCCGCCGGGCGATGGTCGCGAGCCTGATCTGGGCCGCGTTCCCTCTTGGCGTCGCGGCAGGTGCGTTTCTGAATGCCGCGATCCTCGTGGATTTCGGTTGGCAGGCGCTGTTCCTGATTGGAGGCACGCTGCCGATCGTCCTTGCGGTGGCGCTCACGCTGTGGCTGCCGGAGTCCATCCGCTACATGATGGCGGCCGGTGCCGATCCGGCGCGAGTGGGCAAGATCGTTGCCCGCATCCGTCCCGGCATGCCGGCAAGCACGCGCTACGTTGACGACGAAGAACGGGCCGCGGGGGCACCGTTGGCTCATCTGTTCACTGATGGCCGCGCGGCCCGGACGCTGCTGCTTTGGGTGCCCTTCTTCACCGGCTTCGGCGTCCTTGGCATCACCGTGGTGTGGACGCCCACACTGATGCGGGATCATGGCATCCCTTTGTCGCAGGCTGCCTTCGTGCTGGGCATCCATGGCCTGGGAGCGCTTATCGGAATGGCCAGTGCAGGACGTTTGATCGAGGCGTTCGGCGCACGCGCGGTGCTGGTTCCGGGCTTCCTACTGGGCGCGGTTGCGGTGGGCGCGCTGGGATACGCCTCAGCGTCGGTGCCTGCCATGGCCACCGCGCTTTTCCTGGTTGGGCTGCTCGTGGGAGCGGGCGCTTCCGGTTCGCTCGCGCTCGCGGCGCTGACCTATCCGACCGCGATGCGCTCGACCGGCATCGGCTGGGCAATGGGCATGGGCCGGTTCGGACAGGTCTTGGCGCCATTGCTGGCGGCAGCCACCGTGGCGGCGGGGTGGGCCGGCGCGCAGTTGTTCCTGTTGTTCGCCATTGCGCCGGTGCTGGGCGCGCTGGCCATCCTCGTGCTGCACGGCAGGGCGGTGCTTGTGGTCGAGGCACGCTGACATGAGTGATATTCCGGTTTACCCGAACGACCTGTTCGCACCCGAGGCGCTCCGCGAACCGTTCGTCCACTACCGCGCGCTGCGGGACCTCGGTCCCGTCGTGCGGCTGAACGACCCCGATGTGTATGCGCTCGCACGGTTCGAGGACGTGCGCGACGCGCTGCGCGCCAGCGACATTCTGGCGAGCGGCGACGGCGTGGGCTTCAACGACATCGTCAACACGCCGGGCCTGCCCAACATCATCGGGTCGGACGGCAAACTGCACGAGCGGCTGAAGGCGGAAGTGATGCGTCCGCTGCGGCCGGGCCAGTTGCGGCAGTATCGCGATGGACTGAAGGCGATGATTGCCGAACGCATTGGCGAGTTGGTCGATGCAGGCCCGTTCGACGCCATCACGCAGGTCGCCCAGTTGCTGCCGGTGCGGGCGATCAGCGAGCTGGTCGGGCTGCCGGAAGAGGGCCGCGCGGCGATGCTCGACTGGGCTGCGGCGACGTTCAACAGCATGGGGCCGAACCGCCCGGAGATGGCTGCGGACCTGGCGACGCTGAAAGAGGCGCGTGCCTATCAGCTGAGCCTCGACCGGGACAGCGTGCGCGAAGGCAGTTGGGCGAGGACCCTGTTCGACGCCGCCGAGGCGGGGCGGCTGACCGAGGCCGAGGCGCGTGGCGCGCTCTCCGCATATATCCTGCCGAGCCTCGATACGACCATCCTGGCCAAGGGCCACCTGCTTTACAACTTGGCGACCAATCCCGACCAGTGGCGCAAGGTGAAGCAAGACCCATCGCTGATCCCCGGCGCGGTGCTGGAAGGGGTTCGGCACTGCTCGGTAATACGCTGGTTCTCCCGCATGGCAAAGGCGGACTACAGGGTGGGCGAGCACACGATTCCGGCCGGGGCGCGTGCCATGGTGATCTACGCCTCGGCCAACCGCGACGAGCGGCATTTCGTGGACCCGGACCGGTTCGACGTCACCCGCAACGCGCGCTCGCACCTGTCCTGGGGCATTGGCCCGCATATGTGCGCCGGCATGCATCTCGCGCAGCTGGAGATGGAGATCATGCTGGAGGCGCTGGTGGAGCACTGCAGCGTGCTGGAGGCCGGCGCGCCGGAGGTGCATGCGAACCGTGGGTTGTACGGGTTCGCGCGGCTGCCGTTCGAGTTGCGGTCGGCCGCCTGAGAACCGATATTGCGGGCTGATATTGGCGGACTGTCGGGCAAGGGGAAGATCATGCCGGATGTATTTAGGCTAGCGTATGTCGATCTGGCCACGGCGTCGCTGGACGAGGCCGAGGACTATTACTGCAGGCTGCTCGGTACAACCGTAGTGGAGAGAACGAGTGGAAATATCTATCTCAGCCTCGGTCTCGACCACCACAATATTGCGCTGTGCCGTGGCAAGGAGCCGGGCCTGAATGCCATCGGTCTGCAGATCAATTCCAATATTGCAGTAGCGGAGCTGGCACGGCGGCTGGGCGAGGCCGGCTTCACGGCCAACCTGCAAACCGACGCGAGGCAGGGGGTTGCCGCTTTGCTGGAAGTGCCGGACGTGGGCGGGCAAACGTTCCACCTTTTCCCTTCGATCACGCAGCCGGCTCCTGGCTTCGCCATGTCCGGGATCGTGCCGCTCCGGCTGGGTCATATCGCGCTGCTCAGCCCGAGAGCGGACGAAATGCTGCGCCTGGCGAAGATGCTTGGCTTCCTGGAGACCGACTGGTTCGACGACGTGGTGACGTTCCTGACCTGCAACCGTGACCACCACGTGCTGAACTTCATTCAGGCGCCGGTCGTGGGCATGCACCACATCGCCTTCGAGATGCGCGGGTTTGAACACCATGCGTAGGCCATGGAACGGTTGGCGTCGCAGAAGCGGGCGATCGAGTGGGGTCCTTCCCGACACACCGCAGGCCACAACGTGGCATCATACCACTACGGCGCGGACAGGCTGCTCGTAGAGTTCTACACGGAGATGGACATTTTCGTCCCGGAGCTTGGCAGCTTCGAGCCGAGGCCTTGGCACGAGAACCTTCCACAACGGCCCAAGCGCTGGAGCCTCGAGCAACTGACCGCCTGGGAAACGCGCTACGAATTCAACCTCGCGACTGTCGCCTGGGGCGTGAAGTCGCCAGCTCCCGCCGGCGCTCCGCCATGAGGCGTGAGTGAGGCCTTGCTGCCGGCAAGCCTTGCGCCCGCAAGGTCTCGTCTAGGAGCCTGTCGGACTTAAGCCTGTCACGCAACTATCTAAAAGGAATACCGATCTGAGCGCAATTCCACTATGGTTCCAGGCGAATGCGAGACATAATATTCCAAAAAATCCCGATTTTTGCTTAAGTCCGACAGGCTGCTAGCAACGGAGCAAATCTGGGGTTAGAAACGACAGGGCCGGAACCAGCATGCAATTAAGCGTGTAGTTCAAAACGGTTGATCTGACCGCCAGAGCGGCATTCTGGCAAGCAACATCTGTCCAAAACGGCGGAAAGCCGATTAGGACTCAAGGGGAAACGTACATGCGCTCGAATGTCCGGATTGCGTGGGCGTCCGCAATCTTCACCGCCATTCTCTTGCCTCCAGCCGCGCGCAGCCGATCCAACGCCCGTCAACCGCACGGCGCCCAACCGCAGGGCAATCGCTTGAACGGTTCGGGGATTCTGGCGCGGGCTGAAGTCTGATTGATGGGAGACCTCATGCTGAGGAGGTTTCTCGATGCCCGGTCTATCGTTGATCGATCAGTTCGCCGCGCTGAAG
>JAABUP010006930.1_pt1 | contig 15637 bp, 24 predicted proteins | sample 5559201 | NCBI WGS metagenome assembly JAABUP01 (sample SAMN10711887, study PRJNA513373) | rock metagenome | isolation source: Antarctica rocks | place: Antarctica
CTGCAGTTCTGAAGGCCTGCCGCAGTGCGCTCATCTGACCCTCCTGTGATACTGGTACACTACTGTTTTCTGAGGGGGCCTTGTCGGAGTACAAGTCAGCTCTGCATGCTGCCTGCACGCATGCAATCCCATTTGTTTAATGACGTTTAATGATGTTTTCGCATACTCAGGCGTGGTCCCCGAGCCCCTGCTCACACACGATCCCTCGCGATCACGCTTCAGAGTTTATTTTAATCCCATTTGTTTGATGACGACAGAGCCATGTTTTACTTGCAACAAACCATGCAGTGTCCACTCTGTGCTTAGCACGCCAACAACAATGACAAAGTGTGCTATGCAGTATGCTGTGGACATGCAAGCGCCACATATATCGGTGTGCAAGAGCACAGACCAAGAAGCACCAGAGCCACATCTCAAACACAACACTGATAGACATGGTCCGTCACCTTGCAAGCTGGCCAATGAGCTTTCAAATCTCTGATTGACTTGTTAGATGTGCGTCGCATGAGCATAGATTGCGTTGAAGCACATATGTACAGCAATTGGCAGAGATACAGCAATTGACAAAACTTCTGATTGCTTCCTACCTCGTCCCTGATCTTGACTTTGCTCTTGAAGTCTGCATAAGCTGCTGGGTTGTACAGCATCTCCCCAGATGTATACTGCATGCTTCTCAGGGCAATCACCTTGGGCTGCAGGTTGTCAGAGGCCTTGTTGAAGGTTGTCAATGCACTTCCTGTAGCATCAAAACTTGAGATGTTGATGCATTTCGTTTCATGCATGAGAGCAAATTGCACAATCAAGCAGGAGAGGAAACATCTGCTCGACTTGTGTCATGCTTGTACTCTACCAGCACCATGACAGGAACTCTATGCACTGGTACAATGTGTGTGCACTGAGTACACTTGGTCCTTGTCAGCTTTTCTGAAGCACACTGAAACGAGCTTCCATCACAGAAAACCACATAGTCAGAAGCTGCTACTGCAGGCAAGAACACCTGGCATGCACCCAAAGCAAGCAGGTGCATGCATTGCTCCTGAGCATCTGATTGCAGCAGGCAGAACAATGTGTTGTAGAGCAACACCTGTATGATACAAAGTGGCTACATCCACAAGGTGTGCAGTCCGTTCAAAGTGCTCACTGAACAGGCGATGCGACCTGAGCAGCGTGGCGCTGCGCACGCTGCGCCCAGTCCTGAGTTTGCGCCAGACTCCCCGAGCAACAGCCAGGCCTGGATCACATGTCACACCAATCACTTCTATCCTGTATGGCTTGTGGGACTGACAGGTCTCGCAATCTGTTGGGTCAACCTCCCAGTACCTACAGCAAAGTTCCACCTGCTGCTGTTAGTGTTGACATAAGACATGTGTCACACAACAGCTTTTCCCAAGCACAACATGTGTGCAGCAGCGGTGCTGAGATTGTGTCATGCAGCTTCAACACAGCCAGGCTAGCTACCTGAACGTCTTTGCGCTGTCAGGCAGCATGCTTGATTACTGATATACTTAAAGCATCGGCTTTGATGCACATGGTCAGGTCATGCTGGGGCACAGAAAGTGTTGTCACAACACAAGCACTTGCACCGGCTGCAGATCTTGCACCTGATGCAGACTTTGCAATGATTGCAAGGAATGCTGCTACAGCGATGGTACAGCGGCTTTTCTTTCCTGATGCATACTAAGCAGCACACCACAGGTGTATTAGGAACTCACTGCTCAGTGACATGCCCATTTTCATCTGTCTGATATCCAGGCCCTCGTCTGTAGTTGTGCTTGTGATCCCTCACCATGGCAATGGTCTGTTCCACAAACGGCGCCCACATCATGGTTCCATCAAAGATCACATCCTTCTGCCTGTTGATGGCACTCACAAACAAGGCCTCAGCCTGCTTGGTGCTGTACTCGTGCACGTAGCTGCTGACATCTGGTTCATGTTGGAAAGAGCTCATCTTGGACAGCTGCTTGTAAATAACATCCATGCTCTTCATGGCATCAGCTTCCACCACCACAGCATCCTTGCCCACCTGGAAGAACACAAAGCTGATGATTTGTCTTGGAAAGAAAAGAAAGAAAAGACTACGCCTTTTGGCGTTGATTTAATGAGAAGCCAAGTATCATACCAGGCGGCCCAAGACTTGTCTTGCCAATCAGGTGCAAGGGAGGCTGCTCTCCAGCAAGCCTGTGCGAAGCTTGATGATGGCCTATCACAAAATGCAGTGGCCAACAAGCATTCCACAGACCTGCTGAACAGATCGTGGTTCTGCTCTTGGCTGTTGCACGCAGCTGCTTTGCCAATATCACAGAAGCATTACACCTTGATGTGCCTAGCGTCTGCACAATCTTGACACAGTCAATGCATCATAGCAGGGCAAAGACTTTCACAGAATGCTGGTCACAGCTGAAGCTTACCCTAGTCCAGAACTCTGCTTGGCCAATGATTTTGCGCACAGTGCTCTTGCCAGCAGCCATGCCACCCCCCAGCAGAAGGCAGATGGGCTGGCGGTTGGGGTCCAGCTTGCTTTGGTCCCCCCGGCCCCCCAACATCTTGGCCAGCTCAGCCAAAGTCACCAACCTGCACAGCAACATATGAAGCCATCACATCAACACAGCCACATACAAACAGCAAGAGACGGTCTGAGAAAGGGTGACAAAGTGCTTTGCCAAAGCAGCTGGGAGTGGGACAGCACGAGCATGATGCAGTTGCTGTGCTTTACAGCATCAAGATGATGAAGAGCAGATGGCGTGACTCCACTGCACCTGTAATGCCATGTCTGCTCGCCAGTGGGTTGACTGTCAAGCATACAACAGGCTTGATGCTGTGGGTGGCTGGACCAGCGCACCCATGACAAGCAGCAGTATGCACACAGTAGGATGACTGTGCAACAAGCCTTCTCGCTCACTCTCGCTTGCCCTTCAGCAAGTTCAGGGTGATGGACTTCTCTGCAGCCTTCTGAGCTCGCTGCCAGTTCTGCTTCGCACGTACATGTGCCCTGCACATCAATACACAGACTCTGAGCGCCAGCTGCCAGCTTCCTTAACTGCTGCAAGCAAACAGAAGATTCACACTGTCATCTAAGCATACTGGTTAAACTGCTCAGACTAAGCTGGTGCACATTAGAAGAGGCACTTCTGAACGTTGCACAGTTCAGGGGTTGACCCAAGACCCTGGCAAACTTGAAGTGCCCACATGTGCCAGATTCAACATGTGAGTAGCACGAAATGACGGTCAGACTGCTCACCTGCTCTTGGGTGAGGGAGTTGGGCTGCGGTGCGTCTTCAGATAGTCATCAAAGCTGCTTGTGCTGTCAGAGGTATGGCTACCAAAGGAGCCCATCCTGGCACTGTTCCTGTTCATGAGCTGAGCCTCACTAGCAGCACGCCTGATGCCCTTTATGTGCCTGGGCGAACTCTTCCCAGAGGGCCTGAATCTGGCACTGTTTGTTTCATGTGTGGCTTTCAGCCTCAGCGCTCGCGAGCTATGCTCAGGGTCACTGTTGAAGCCGTCATCCATTGAGGACCGCCGATCCTGCTGATGGGGGGTGTCAGTCTGGTTTCCCTTCTGGTGCGGCCCTTCAGAGTCTCCGGATTGCCTTTCAGGCTGATGCTGATGGGGAGACTTCACCTCTTGGGAGCCCCTTGGCTGAGACATGGGGCTGCTTTGATAAGAAGATGCACCCTGGGATGGGAATGACTCCAAGTCTACTGGAAAAGTAGACCGGCGCAGGCGGCTGTTAGGACTGCCCTGGCTTGAATTGTCACTGTCTTGCGCATCGCTGTGCTCTTCACTGCTCTTACGGTGCATGTAGTCATGATTCCGGAAGCTGCCAAAAGCCTGGAGCAACACAGGACATGCCATTTGCCACTCAATAGCTTGCACCCTGCAGCTGAGCTGTCCCTTTGGAAGGTACCTAGTACAGCTGTACCTTCCCAAAGCCATGTGCAACATAGGGACGCCACTGAATGGTGCATTGCAACACTCGACCAGCAATATGCCAGCCCAAAGCTGCAGGGCCAACTGCGAGGCTGGCTCCAAGAGGCATCAACTGTTGACATCATGCCCTGTGATAAAAGCTGCAAGTGACCTTGCAGTGCCTGAACTTGTGTTGGGGATGCCATGACATTCAGTGCGGAACCCAGGGATGGGCACAGTGAATGAAGGAGATCCCCAACAACCAGGAATTCAAACAGATGCCAACCGCAGTGCTGCGTGGTCGTCTCAGCATGGCGATTTGCGGTATGTGGCAGTACTGACCGAGTGCTGGATGTCCTTGGAGGGTCTCCAGGGGCAGGCCAGGCCCTCCTTGCGCTGCAGGGGTGCATTGGCAGTGTTCACCTCCTCCATGCGGTCCCAGTTGAAGCTCAGGTACTCATGCAAAATAGCCTCTAGCTCATGCATCAAGGCACCTAGCACTCACAAATTTAAACGTGGGAAGCTTATCAGCAATGAGGGGGCTGCTCTGTAGGGTGGTATTGCCAGCATATTTTGGCTATATTTCTGAGACGTTTGTACAGAACTAGGTGTAGTCCATGCAACATAGAGCCTGAGCCAAATAAGGAATGGTCAAATGGAATTGGCCAACCAGGTTGAAGGTGACACCACCTGATCCTCAGCCCCAGGCTACTCACCAAATTTGCGCTGCTGCAGCTGCTGCTGCTTGCAAGCAAAATCACAACAGCATCTTTCTTGTTATCAAATAAGATGATCTGATCTGACTGACACAGCCTTTGTGCAATCACTTGAACACACAGAGATGTGCATTTTCATGCTTGGTTGCTGGCTGTATATGATATTGTTGCTGTCATCGAGTGACCTGCTTTGTGTCAAGCACGGCATGCGTTACTCTCCATGTTTCCAGCTGTGTGAACAGTAGCCACGCATAGGCTAGGATCCTTTGAGGGCATTGTTCAGTTTCAGATACCCTGGGATGTAACTGATTCTGAAAGCTCAGATGTTGGTCCTGGCATACCTATTGTGCCTTGAAGGGTAAGCATCTCCTTGCTGGGGTCTGCAGGGGGTTTGCCAGTCACTGTTCGCTGATAAGATGGGTCATCCTTCATTTCATCCTGCATCTCATCCCCGCTACACGACTGCTGGCTCCCGTTCATCTCCTTCCTTACACCTGAAGCACAGTGCCAAATCCCATCAAACATAATACACGGCATTGTAGACAACTGCACAAGTGGCTCGGCAAAGGCGTGGCTGATGAGTTTAAATTCTGAGCAGGCTTGTCAGAACCTGCCGGTCAATTTGCTTGCTCACAGTCTTCAACAATTGCAGATGAACTGTGCTGGCTGCTGAAACTGCCTACAACACGCTGATCTAGACTCATGCAACAAAAATGCACAGATGTTCATTTGGGCAACGTCACACACAACTGGTGCCACACAGTCCCGGGCAGGTCATCATTAGGCAATGGCACAGCAGCGACATGCTTGCTGTTGAACAGCCAGGTCATGACCAAATTTGCAAAAAGCTGCACATGCCTCTCAGCTGTGACAGTATGTTGAGGCAAGGTAATGCAAGATGTTGTGCCAAACATCTAGCTATGACTCACAAAAATTGTCCTCTTGTGCCTCTTTGTGGCAGCCACTGGCAACTGCTTGCTGCATGCGCTGCAGTTTCATGGCTTTGGACAACGTCTCAGTGAGACGATAGGCGTTGATGCAGTCGCAGATGCTGGACATGTCTGCCCGCACATAGCATGCAGCTATAGTCCGCAAAGCTTCATATATCTCACCGTTATCCTGCATCAGCACACAGATGCGTCAGCACAGAGATGCGTCAGCACAACAATGCATTGATGGTCTGATCACTTTATGAACACAAGTGCAGGACCTCAATATTTTACGGTGTGTCTCAGAGTCTGCTTGCTATCTTTAGCCTGCACAAAGTGTGAAATGTGTTGTGCAATAGGTGGCTCACTGTCATTACCTGGTCATCAGGTGTTGTGTCCAAGATGCGGCAGGCAGCATAGACCGAGAATGGCAAAATCTCAGGCCTGTCAAACGGACTGTCATCAACAACTTGACTGCCGAAAGCTTTGTGTGGCAGGTCTTGATCTGTGGGGATGCGACTTGGTCCATGCCGCCGAATGTGCCAAGCTGAATCAAGATTCCAGGAGCCGTTGTGCAACAAGTTATCAAGCCTGCAGCAGGCCACATTTGAAGCTACAAGGGGCTGGCATCGAAGTTACAAGTAGCATCGATGCCGAAAGAATCTTGTACACGTTGTAAGTATGACTGAGACTGCAGTGCAAAAGGAGGCACATGGCAGTCGCAGCGACTGCCACATCTACGATGATGTGCCATGATGTCATGCCTCCTCAAGACAAGTTTGCTGTGAGTCCGATGTTGCCAGCGTGGCATCGCAAGGCGGCCTTGCAGAATTGCAATCGTCAGTGTTTTCAACATGCAAAACACAGCATCGCCAAGTTCTGTGCCCTCAAGGTTGACCGAGTTTCTAGGTCAGTGCCTGTGATGCAAATTTCCACACTAGACGTGGGCGATACATCGGCATGGACGTACCCTTGTCGGACTTGCTGGACAGCAGTAGTGAGAGCTGAGATTAACACGCGCCAAAAAGCTCCGAGCTTTTGGCAGACCGAGGACGGCATCCGCTGCGTCGAAGAAACCACTGAGGACAGCGGTCAACCCAGGTCTTCGACTCACAGTCGACGCACCGGACTGGGATCACGACGGCAATGTCTGATCAGCAACAAGACCGATCGGCGATCCCCCAATTGAAGCTTGCCTCGCAGTGCATGCATAATGCATTGACTTGAGACCGTAGACCTCACGATTTACGGTACAAGCTTGGCTTCGGGTGCCACTCATGAGTTTCACTCACAGCCTAAGGCCAGCTACCTTGGACTCCGAGCACGATGATTGCAAAGGAACAATGATAGCATAGCAACTTCATGCAGCAGCTAGCGAGTCGATCAAAAGTTGGACTTGACGACGCTACACTTGACGAGGTCTTCGTTGCTTCAAACGTTCCTGATCAGACACAGCTTGCCACACACCCTGACGGACAGCGCTCTCTTGATCGGTTCTACAGCGTAGATGATACTTTTGAGGGTCCGAGTGGCAATTCACTTTTAGGAACCAGGCCGTTCACAAACGCTGCGGCCGGTAAAGAGCGTGCGGCTACTCCCGTGAGCGGATTGATCCAAAGTAACTCAACCTACGAGGAGGGGTCAGCTTCGCCTTTGCTGAGGCCCCCAGGTGCCTTGCTCATTTCACTGTTGAATTCAATACAGCATATGTGCATAGCCTGCATGTGCTTTCTCACCATACCCGCCCTTAAAATACATTGACGTGCAGGTGTCCTCGCTGTCAGCTCCCCTGCTAGTGATTCTGTCCCATCACCTTTGCTGGCAGCCGTACTCAACAAGACAGGTTGGACCAAAGGCGGCAAATCCTTTAAGAAAGACAAGACTGCAGCAGTTTTAGCAGAATTGCGGCGTCCGGCTGGTGATGATGAAATCAGGAAGTCAGCAAGGGTATCAGCTGATGATCCTGCAGCACAGACCAGTGGAATCAGTGCTTTCAGCCAAATCCCAGTCTCTGAGCTGTTGGTGTGTCTCTCAAATGCTGTGTTATCCCGCAACAGTCTGCTGCTGCCAGACACCAGGGCATCCAGCACACAACATCACATGCTTCCCTGCGCCTTTGGCAAATGTACATTTTGCATCTTGGCAATGCAGCCGTGCTGTGGCTATCTCTGTGCCTGTCAGGCAATCTCATCCAAAAGGCAAGCATGATCAAAGTGCCAGGACACATGCAGCCATCAAGCACTGCGCCACTTCCTTATGGGTGTATGGGTACACACCACCAGTATGCCAGTGTTGAGCAGAGTTGCACCACCTTATCATTCAGCATGGGAGTGTATGCAGATAGATGACTTGGAGGATGAGCCAAAGCGCCCAAAAGCAAAATGGTACAAGCGCGTCTCCTGGTGGCACAAGGCCTGGCCTGTGCTTGCCACTTGTTGTCTGCTTGTGACAGCAGCTTTACTGCGCAGATTTGGGCCACATCAGGCAAGTTCAAGTGTCTCAGCCAAACTGTGTTTGCCACTCCCAGAACTTCTCAGTGACATTTCCTGCAACTGCATCTGATACCTGCATGTAAATTTTCTGCATGAGATGCTGCAGCACATTTGTTCTTATGAACAAACAGCAGTGACTGCTGGACTGCATGAGGTCATGACAACATGCAACCTGTCACGTCTCATGATCTGCCTGCAGAAAATCAAGCACTTAGAGTGGTGGCGGCTGTGCTTCTTCCTAGCAACTGTGGCCCCTATATGCTGGGCTACCAGTCTGGCTGTCAAGCTGCTGGTCATGGCTGTAGAGAGCCAGCTGTTCATTGCAAAGAACGTACTGTACTTCATGGCAGCCATCAAGGTGACGCCCTTTTACTGCGCAGTGATGCAGGTCTTTGCTGTTGACCAGTATGTTTCCCAGTATGCTGTGAGACTTTGGTTCAGTTCACACAGTGTTGCGCAATGCTGTTGTCCAACACGCTGTCAGAGCTTCAGTCTTTTGCAAATATGCTTATGCTTTGCTGCTCAAATTCAACCATGTCCTCAATGTCTCCCCACCTTTGGGCGTACAAACTGTCATCTTTGTACGGAGGTACCTTGGCCAACATTGCTTCTGCAATACAATGAGAAACTTACTGTTGGTGCAGAGACCGCTGACTTGGTTTCTACGCTCTGTCATTGTGCTGCCTGCGTTTGTGGGAATCATGCTTCCAAGGGCTGAGACAGATGTTGCCTTCTTCAAGGCATATGACTACTGCGTCAAGGTAATCATGCTTCCTGCATGCTCACTACAGTTGCAGCCAGTTGCATAAGAACATCAGTGAACCAGATCAAATAGTTTCTAGAGCAGCCTGTCCTGTGCATTGTATAGAACTCACTAAAATGACAGTTCACAATGACACCAGTGAGACCCTTTTGTCTGCTGAGGATGACTTGTGGAGTATCTGCCTCGTGCAGGACCCTGAAACAGTCACTTTTGCTGCAGTTTCTGGGCTGTTGGATCATCTTCTGTGCAGCAAATGTAGTAAAGGCTTTGCTGGCCAAAAAGATGGCCAGTCACTTCCACAAGCAAACCCACTTCCAGAAGATGCGTGACGCCATCAAAAAGGTATGCCATGACAAGTATACGAGATGCTTCCAAAGTGTCTGATTGGAGATGGACATGCACTGGAATATACAAGGCGTGCATGTATTGGTGGAGTCTGTCAAGCAACGCAACAGCTGCTTGCCCCAACATCATTCATGGATCACCTGCAGTCACAAGTACTGGATGAATGTGCTCATACATTGCCATGAGAACTTGCAAATACAGACTCGAGTTGCATGGTGTAGCAAGTATCAACTTCTGCTGATTGTGTAGGAGTACTATCTGCTTGCTCTGGCAGAGCCAAGGAGGGACAGCAAGGTCTTGCGGGAGGCAAGTCTTCTTAGCAGGGATCCACAGACAGCATCTACTGTGTCCAGACAGTCTTTACCTCTTCCAAAGCCATTTTCACTGACCAAATCGGCCGTTTCAGCAAGCACACAGCCTTCTGGTCGAGAGGCTTCAGCTAGCCAGGCAACGCCCTTGTCATTCCAGATGTCAGCTGACAGCTCTAGCAGACAAAGGCAGCAGTCTTCATTTCCAGAGACAACAGCAGTACATGCTACAGGCAATGGGTTAGACATCACCAATAGCAAAGGTGCAGCTCAAGGAGGGATGTCAGCAACTTACACGACTACTCAGCATGTAGCTTTGCAGGGCTCGGATGCTGAGGCACCCGTCCTCGGACAGGCTTCAGGAAGTGCTGCTTTTGATGATTCGGAAGCTGCAGATGCAAAGGTACAAACATGCATCTGCTCAGTGTGACTATTTCTGGCAGTGAAGACTTGGTCTTATCAGTCTGTCCTGTGCAGCTGCCAGCATACAAGACTCATTACTGACTCGAACTGGTGAAAGTTTGTCTGCATGCAATTTGCAAATGTTATGGGTGAAACGCCTGCTGATTTGGGTACGTGAAGTTTATGACATGCAACATAAGCTGAGTCATAAGCGGAAGAGTAGCCACAGAGGCAACACAACAGACTTGCATCATGTGCACTGAGAAAAGAAAAGAAAAGACTACACCTTGTGGCGTCAGTTTAATGAGAAGCCTCGTATTGTACCGGGCTGCCCACAATCATGTGCACTCACAGGAGCAGCCCAATGCAACAGACCAAAGTCACTGGGCCAAGCTAAGGATGGCACACAGGACAGCCACCAAGTTCAAGCCGCCATCCAATGCTGACACTGCCAAGTTAAGCCCCACAGGCATCCAATTCTTGGACCTGCCCTACCTGTATCAGCAGATCTCAACTTCAACTAATATCAACACGTTGCGTTCCTTTGCCGTTAGGCCTGCAATGCATTGCACACAGCTTTGTCGCCAGCTGCATATCCACAGAATGTGCATTCCGCGGATGTTCAATGCTACAAAAAAGATTTTGTTGCACATGTACTGCTGGGTTCCATACAAGCTTGAATGCGCAGGCAACACCCAGGCCAGAGATCCCCTCCATTGATGGTGATGACTTGGCTGCCAAGCTTCACAAGGCAGGATCCTCTTCAGGCACTTCATGTCATGCATGATCATCTGTCATGGAGTCTGTGCTCATCTTCTGGTCAGCGCCGCATGCTTGTAATGATCTGAATTTGAATGTTCACAGACATTTTTCCTCAGTTGACCAGCAGCTTGTGCACTTGTCCATGTTTGCCACAAATGCAACCTTGCTGGCTTCACTTTGCATACAATGCCAATCGCTTTCAGGCCTTTGCCGTTGTGTTCTCAAAATGGTGTCGCAGTGCAGGTTGAGAAGCATATCCGCAAGAACAAGCTGACAGCTGGCACATTCTCAGAGCAGGTTGGAGCCTCAAGTCATGCAGACAATGAGTCTACTGATAGGGAGGCCCGCAAGCTAGCCTTCTTCTTATACTGGAACGTCAAGCCGACTTTCACCAGGTACAGAGCCTGTCATTTTGTCTGTTTGCATGACGCAAACCACCACAAGTAGAGTCATTGCTGCATCATCACCAATTTAGCCATTGTCATCAATCTGCTGCAGAATGACGGTCATCTTTTAATCATGCAGCCTTGTTGACAGCAACAAACTTTGAAGGTACATGTAAGCACGGGCTTGCAGTTGCAGTTGCAGCTGCTTGCAGTTGCAGTTGCAGCTGTTTGTGCCAATGCTCTTGCCTGCTTGACGAGGAGCAATGTAGCTGCTGTACACGAAACCTGATACAAAGCAGTGCACAGATGCCTACCAAAGATAGAGCAGTACACCATGTGACCATGACTGCCCTTAAATTTTGTTTCTGCAATATTTTTTGGACTATGGTGATGCAGGAACCACATTCTTCCAGAGGATTTGGAGCATTTTCTGAATGCCAAGCATGCAGCTGAGGCTTTTGAAATGCTGGACGATGATAAGGATGGCCATGCCTCTCTGAAGGATGTGCGATCTGCTGTCTGCAATATCTTCAAGTAATGTTCTGCAATGTGTCCTACATCATCATTCACATCACAAGGCTATGCAGTACAGCTGTTGCTGTCCAAAGGGTGTGTGTGTCCCTTCTTGAGTTCTGTCCTCTGTAATATTCTGACAGCTAATGCACAGTGCTGTCACATATGCCGTTGTTGCAATGCATGTCTGTGTTCTATTGTACAAGCATTGCTCTCCCCAGCAATCAAGCGTCATCATTCTCCCTGCTTGCAGTCTTGAGTTGTGCATGTGCAAATGTTGTGCTGCTGCACTGCATTGCATCCTGGAATTGCAGCTCACATGTGAATTGCTTGTTGTCTGCCTGGAGGCAAGCAGGCAAATGATGCAAATGTTTTGCAGGGAGCGCGCAAACCTGTCTGTCCAGTTGAAAGATACCAAGACAGTGGTGGGGCGGTTGGAGTCTGTCGTTGGACTCATCCTGCACATTGTTGCTATCTTCCTCTATCTCATCATTTTTGATGTGAGCCTCCTCCCATCCTGTGTTCTGGTATCCAAACGTCGTGCATGGTACACATTTTAGTCGACCTATTTGTAGCTTCATGCGCTGTGTGTCTCACAGGAGCAGCGTGGCATCATACACAGCTTGACAGGACTTTGTGCTTGCGTTGTGTTGCTGGATTGTTGGCATGTTTTTTGTTGAGGCTGCACTTGAGATTGCTCACAAGGGCAAGACTTGGGGTCACGAGGGGTTTGCCAGCTGTCGTGCTCAGCACAACACAGCACCGTCACAATTCAGCAGCACAACAGTGCAGTAACATCATAACACAGCAACACCACCACCATGCAGCATTGTATTGTGACAGTACAGTACCGTCAGCACAGTACAATGCTGCAGGTACCCCTTGAGAAGACCTGGGTTGCTTTCAGCTCCATTGTGCTAGCTTTTGCCTTTGTCTTTGGCAACTCGGTGAAGACGCTGTATGAGTCCATCATCTACCTGTTTGTGGTGCACCCCTTTGATGTGGGTGACAAGATCATTGTGGAGTCTGTCACCTCAAAGGTCTGCCTTCTCTCTCTAGCCAGCTAGCTCGTGATGTAATGCTGCTTGTCTCACTGATGAATGTAAGGTCAGTGGGTATTGTAGCATATGATAGAAGCAGGACCTGTTTGGTGATTTAGTACTGTGCTTGATATGCTCTTGTACTCATCAGATGGTGACGCAACAGAGCTCCTCGTCCCTGACAATGCATTAGTCTGCAGAGCATGTCGCATGAACACTTGGGCTGCTTCCATAGCCCAAGTTTCACCATAATGCTGCACCTGAGACTGCAACATGGTGACAACTTCTTTTTGTGGACATGTCTCCGTTGGTGGTCATGTTTCCTTGATAGACTAAATCTCAGATATACATTCACAAGGATACACTGATTTGCACTGATTTGCAGAGCTTGGTAAAGTGCCTGGATCATAGGGGTATTGTGTTAGTGTTAGATACAGTATGCAGTCATGGTGGTGGTCATGTTTGTGCAGGTTGAGGAAATTACATTGAATGCTACCATTGTACGGCGTTCAGATGGAGGTCGTATGTGGTACTCCAACACCAAGTTGGCTGCAAGCAACCTGATCAACGTTTCACGCTCAGATGCGAAGAGTGAAAGCTTCAAGGTAGAGTCACCATTGCTGGCATGCAGCATGCAATCAGCTGTCATGCATGCTTGTGTGCATAGCATCAATACCATGCTACTTAGATGCAATATGACCAACACAATCAAACAGCTATGTCATGCCTGCCTGCGTTTGGAGGAACATTTGTAGTTGTATCTATTATTCATCCTTCTTAACTGTAGTTTTCACCGGGCATTTGTGCGTATATTGCAGTTCATGGTAGACATCAGCACGCCAGCCTCTGTCTTGGACAGCACATCACAGGCCCTCCAGGCGCATATGGATGAGAACTCGACAGAGTACAAATCTGGTTCATTGTCAGTCAGCTTCAGCACTAATGATGATCCCCTCAAGGTCCAGCTTGCAGTGAGCTTTGAGTACAGTCATAATGGTGAGCAGCAAGAATCACCGCATGCGGCTGTCAGTACAATGTACATTTGCAGCTTGGCTAGTTTTGAGAGTACTGCATTGTACCAATAATGGTCTGACATGCTGGATCACGTTTGCTCATCACATTTATTTTTGTCATGTTGCCTGATGTCAACAAATGCTCCTGAATATGAGCTACCTAATATACTGCTAAGAGGACTTCTGACACACGAGGCTATCTCTGTGTAGGAGTCGACGGCAAACGCACAGAGAAGGCCCGATGTGGATTCCTAATTGTTTTATGCCAATCTTTAGCAAAACTCAATGTTGTGAGTACCTCAGCTCCTTCTTTTCCGTACCCAAGTGAAAAGGTCTAGTTTGAGTCCCTGCATATTTCTGTCTTCTCCCATTCATCATACGACTCTGTGCAAAACAGCGGCGGAAATTGCGTCTTGCGCCAACATGTCATGTCTCTGAAACTAAACTTTCCACAGGCAGGGAATCTGGATCGCATTACTACCCAACAATCAATCAATTTACATTTCTTGTCTTCAACGCATTATAGCCACGCAAGCAGCTGTTCAAGAGCACAAGACATATCACTGCGCCTTCTGTTTATTTTACGATTGTCAAACTTTGGCGTGTGCAACGAGATCTTGCTTGAGGCGCCACTCGCTTCATCCGTGACCAGTTATAGCTTGCTCCTGAAGCAGTGAACGTCCAGGAGGATGCAAAGAACTGGAGTTCAGCTGTTGCCTATTGCAAGGTCAGTGATTCACGGTACATAAGTGATTTTAGATAGCGAGCAAGATGGATTTTGTTGAGCATCGGCCCGTGCGTACAAATCTGACAGTCATGCATGCCACGCCATCAGTTACGTTGCCGAGGCTATCGCAATTGCCAATCGATCATCATTTAATCTCAAAGAAGCATGCGAAATAAGCCTGCACTTGCAGGCTACAGGTAAATCCCGCTCTTGCATGTCGTGAGGTACAGCAGGTGGTGTCCTGCCTTGCTGGTGATCATGGAGCTCATCAGATCAGCTCCACAGCCAGCAAATGCAAGGAGAACATGGGAGAGGCGGACAGTGAGACAACAAAGTGAGTATATACGCTGGATCAGCAGACCCCCACATTACACATATGCAGTAGTGCTGCATGTGTATATAACTTCCCACACACTGCACCTCCAGGCTGTTTGGCAAGCCTTGTCTGCTTGATATACAGGACCTGACCATTCTTCACGACACTCCATGGCCTGTCTGCTCCATATCTGTACCACTGGACACAGCAGCAACATACACAAATGCTGACCTGTACAAGTTTTTTCCGCAGAGGTGTAGCAGCTGGTGGGAAGTCTGCCAGGAGCCCCTCAGGTGCTCCAGAAACACCTGAAACCACATCTCAGGCTCCAGGCGGTGATATCAGACCTGGGTCTGATCCCACCGGCAAGGACAAAGGTCAGCACTGCACAGCACTTGGAAATGAGGCTCTGTCATGACAGTCTCGTAAATAGCAATTTGCAGCCTCGATGAGGTCCATGATTGTCCTGTGCTTGACTGTATTGCCTTGATCATGACATCAGGCTTTTATCATAGTTGGCATGTATGTACATGCAGCGTGCCTGATTTAGGTCAACTTTACCATTATGCCATGTCAAGCATATGTCTAAGGTCTTCTACTTCCCTTGTCAGCCTCTGTCTGAGCTGAGTCATTTTGTGATCTCACTTGTTTGTAATGCAAAACCCATATAATGAAGAGGTAGTCTCTGTCCAAATGCTATTCAGCATATATTGTTCATCACAGGCCAACAAGCAGCCACACAGAAGAAACAGGACCCATCACAAGGCAAGACAGTCGGCCAGGGTGACCCCAAAAAGGCTGGGCCAACATACACCACTGCCTCAGCAGTATGGCAGCAAGGAGCAATCACAAGCCAGGGCACTTTCAGCAGCCCTGCCTTTGCCAAGGGCCCCTGGGGACAGAGCAGAAGCTTCCATAGCGGGGCTGTGTTGGGATTTGTGAAGGACAAGCATGACAGGCCTGACGCAGGCTCTGATGTGGGTGGCATTCAGGAAACAGGTTTGTCAAGCACACTG